>Ga0114934_10002373_pt1 | contig 12029 bp, 11 predicted proteins | sample 4SBtaG_2_FD_99695 | JGI IMG/M metagenome (GOLD analysis project Ga0114934, IMG submission 99695) | Deep subsurface microbial communities from Kolumbo volcano to uncover new lineages of life (NeLLi) - 4SBTROV10_white metaG | ecosystem: Environmental > Aquatic > Marine > Volcanic ...
AGGAACTAAATGGATTTAATAGTAGTAACAGGATCATCAAAAGGTTTGGGTTTAGCAATATGCCAACGACTTTTAAAGGAAAACTATAGAGTTGTAGGAATTGCAAGAAATAAATCTAAAGAGTTCCAATCTTTAGAAAATGAATACAAAGAACAACTGTTTTTTAAACAATATGACTTTAATAATATCAAAGATATTCATGAGCTAGTAAAATCAATAAAAAAAGAGCATGGTAATATTTATGGACTTGTCAATAATGCAGCACTTGGACACGATGGGGTTCTTGGAACGATGCACGAAAGTCAAATAAGTGAGCTTATAAGAGTAAATATTGAAGCTCCAATTCTATTTACAAAATATACAATTCGATCTATGCTTATGAAATTAAGAGGAAGAGTTATTAATATTAGTTCTATTATAGCTTCTACAGGATTTAAAGGATTATCTGTGTATGGTGCAACAAAAGCATCACTAAATGGATTTACAAAATCATTAGCTAGAGAACTTGGTAAGGCAAAAATAACAGTTAATTCTATAGCTCCAGGATATATGGAAACAGCAATGACAGCGGGGCTTCAAGGGGAAAAACTACAAAGTATAAAAAGAAGAAGCCCATTAGGACATTTAGCAACAGTGGAAGATGTTGCTGGAACTGTGGTTTATCTACTTGGTGATGATGCTAAAAATATTACGGGAACGACAATAACTGTTGATGCAGGCACAACAGCTTAATTTTAATATATAAAAGGAAAAGAAAAAAATGAAAATACCATTTGTTAAAGCACCAATTATTGGGAATGAAGAAGAAGTTTTATTAGACTCATTTAGAAGTGGCTACCATGGAGGTGGTGGTAATTATACAAAAAAATGTCATGATTTTATGCAAGAAAAATTTGGCATAGGCAAAGCATTGATGACGACTTCTGGTACAGATGCACTAGAAATGACAGCTTTTTTAGTTAATGGACAACCTGGAGATGAATTTATAGTACCATCATATACTTTTTCAAGTACTGCCAATGCATTTGCTTCAAAAGGGATGATTCCAGTATATTGTGAAATCAGAGAAGATACACTCAACATTGATGAAAATAAAATTGAAGCATTGATAACTGAAAAAACAAAAGCTATCGTACCTATTCATTATGCGGGTATTCCAGCAGAAATGGATAAAATTAACGAAATAGGTAAAAAATACAATATTCCAGTCATCGAAGATGCTGCACAAGCTTTTAATTCAAAATATAATGGAAAATATGCAGGCACATTGTCAGAACTTGGTGCTTTTTCATTTCATGCTACTAAATCATACTCTTCTGGTGAGGGAGGAGGATTAACCATGAATGATGAAAAGTACTATGATAGATGCGAGTTTTTATGGGAAAAAGGTACTGATAGAAGCTTAGTAGTACAAGGGTTGAAAAATAAATATTCATGGGTTGATTATGGTTCGTCTTTTTTACCATCAGATTTATTATCAGCACTACTATATGCTCAATTTTTAAATTTAGACTTGATGCAAGAGAAAAGAAAAAAACTTCATGATGCTTATACAAAAGCGTTTAAGCCATTAGAAAAATATGGTCTTAAAATGACATATGTACCGGAAAATGTTGAAACAAATTATCATGCCTTTTGGCTACTTTTTAATAATGAAGCTCAAAGAGATGAATTTTTACAGCTTTCATTGGCAAGAGGTATTAGTCCATATATCGGATATATGGCACTTCATAATTCACCTATGGGTAAAAAATTAGGTGGAAATAAATTTGATTTACCTTTTACAGACCATGTTAGTAAATCAATTGCAAGATTACCATTTTATTTAATGACAGATGAAGAGATAGAATATGCATGTTCAAATCTTTTTGAAACAGCTAAAATTGCTTTGGAAACTAAGTAATTAGAATGATATCGCATATATTTCAAGTTGAAGAACATAAAAATATTGAAAATTATGCATTTAATTTTATAAAGTTCCTGAAAGAAAATTTATCTGAAAATGAATTTAGTGAGCATAGATTCTATTTTTCGTATTTTGAGAATGAAAACTTGAAAGATAGTTTGCTGAAAAGATTAAATGAAATAGCTTTTCCAATTTCTCAAATAAAATATTTTTCTAATCATTTTAAATTGATGAATGATTTAAAATTTTCAAACTATGAAAACAATATTTTTCATCAGTTGTCAAGTAAAAAAATTTATTTGTATTTGTTTTTGAATACAAGCTTAAACAAAAAATCATCATGGGTAATTTGGGGTGGTGATTTATATCAAGTCTTTATAAGTAAATTGAGTTATAAATACAAGCTTTATGATTTTATTATCAGAACAAAAGTAATTAAAAATTTAAAGTATATTATGTCAATGAAAGGTGATTTTGATTTACTCAAAACAAGATATACAACAAATGCAAAACATTTTTTTACATTATATAGTATGCCAAGTAAAATCTACAAGATTGAAGAATTTAAAAATAGCTCTTCAAAGGCTAAAAGGATACTAGTGGCTCACTCAGCAAATAAAGCAAATAATCATGAAAAGATATTTAAAATGTTATTACCATATAAAAATGAAAATCTAGAGATTTTAGTTCCTTTATCATATGGTGATTTATCAAATGTAAAGGCTGTTGAAGAGCTAGGTATAAAATTATTTGGAAATAAATTTATACCAATCAAAGATTTTATGAAGCCTGATGAATTCTCTACATTTTTAGAGACTATTGATATAGCTATTTTTGCTGTAGATAGACAGGCGGCTGTAGGGATATTAACTACTTTGATATCTTTAGGTAAAAAAGTTTTTTATAAAAAAGGAGTTGTTCCATTTGACTTCTATGAAAAAAATCATATAAGAGTATTTGATACTGATGAAATTATAAATCAAAAATTTGAGCAATTTTTAGAAATGAGTGAAGAAGACAAACTTAATAATATTAAACATATAAACAATATTTATAATAATGAAAATTTAATACAAATGTGGAGGAGCGTCTTTGATTCAAAAATTGATTAGTTCCTCTATATTAAATTCTTGGTTTAGTAGTTTAGTTATACTCTTTAGTTCGTTAATTGCTATACCAATTGTTATAACAAAGCTTAGTGTAGAAGAAATAAATGTTTGGTTTTTATTTGCCTCTATAGTTGCACTTAGTCAAGGTGTACAGTTTGGCTTTAATACTACTTTTGCAAGATTTATAGCATATGTTAATAGTGGCGTTACTATCGAAGAATTTAGAAACTTAAGATATAAAAAAGATATAAAATTTAAAGATACTATTGATAAATTAGAGTTTGGCAGAGTATTTTATCTTATGAAATATTTGTATGTTTTTTTATCTGTTATTTATTTGATAGTATTGTTTCTTATTGGATATTTTTCTTTAGGAAAGCCAATTGAAAGTTTAGCAAATCCTGGTGATGGATGGATGGCAGCTAGTATAGTGGCTGTATCTACTACTATAACACTATCTTTTGGATATTATCAAAATTTTATGTTAGGTATAAATAAAGTTGCATTACTACAAAGAATCACGGGGATTGTAAATCTTATAGGACTGATTTTTATCTTGGGAATTTTATTTTTACACCCGACTTTGGTTTCTATAGTATTCATTTACCAATTAGTCTCATTGAGTGTATTGGTCAGTATAAGTTACTTTGCAAAAAAAGAGTTTGTGAATATGCACATAAAAGTACCAGAAAAAGTATTTGATAAAGAACTTTTTTCCATAGTCTGGGATAGTGCATGGAAAAGTGGTATAACGACTGTTATAGCAAATGTGGTAAAGCATATATCAGCTATATTAGTAGCACAACTTTTTTCACCAACAGCATCTGCAAGCTTTTTATTTACAAAAAGGATATTTGACATTATAGAAAATTTTACAATGACAACATTCAATGCACGAGTACCAGCTATTGCAAAATATAGAGGACAAGGAAATTTTGATAAGCTTATGCCATATCTTAGACAAACTCAATATATAAGTTATGGAGTTTTTTTACTTGGATATATAATTTTGTTAGTTGGAGGAGAACATATATTATCTTTGATAAGTAGTAATGTATCATTAGGAACATCTAGCTTGATTATCCTTTTTTCATTTGCATCATTTTTTTCAAGATATGGTGGAATGAGTTTAGCAATATCAAATCAATCAAATCATATAATAGAACATATAAATGCATTAGTAGGATCAACGGTCTTTTTTATAACAATATTTCTATTTTACGAATCTTTTTCTATAAATGTATTTCCATTTGCACAAATAGTAGCATTTTTATTTGTCATTTATTTATTTATAAAAAATGTTTACCCTACATTGCATACAACATTTTGGCAATATGAGAAAAAAGTATTTATTCCAATATTAGGAATTCTTATTTTAATAAATTTAATTTACTATAGGAGTAACATATGAAAATAATAGCAATGATACCAGCACGATTAGGAAGTCAAAGACTAAAACAAAAAAATTTACAACCACTAAACGGTATACCACTTATAGCTCATGCTATAAGAAAAGCAAAGGTAAGCGGTGTATTTGATGAGATATGGGTAAATAGCGAAGCAGATGTGTTTGGTAAAATAGCAAAAGATGAGGGTGTAGACTTTCATAAAAGACCAGATGAACTAGCAGATAATAATGCCACAAGTGAAGACTTTGTCTATGAGTTTTTAAAAGCACATGAATGTGATTATGTAGTGCAAGTGCATAGTATTGCACCACTCTTAACAGTAGAAGATACTAATAGCTTTGTAACTGAACTAAAAAAAGGTGAAGCAGATGTACTCCTTAGTGTAGAAAATGTACAAATTGAGTGTGCTTATCAAAACAAGCCTATAAATTTTACATATAGTGAAAAGACAAACTCTCAAGAACTAGACCCTATCCAGCGAATCACTTGGAGTATCACAGGATGGAAAAGGGATAGCTATATAAATACTTATGAAGATAAAAAGTGTGCCACATATAGTGGAAAAGTAGGCTATTACCCTATAAATAAACTTGCAGCACACATCATCAAAACTCAAGAAGATCTTGATATCGCGGAAGCTTTATATAATGTGGTAAATAAGTAGTGGAAAACTTTATAAAAACGAATTCTCAAAAAGAGTTTATTGAAACTGTTTGTGAGATTATCAAAGAAGAAGCAAATAAAAATATCAAAGAAAAAGGTAGTTTTACCTTTGTACTTTCAGGTGGTAGAACACCTAAAGATATTTTTGATGAATTGGTTTTAAACCATAAAGAGTCTATAAAATGGAATAAAGTTCATTTTTTTTGGCTTGATGAAAGATGTGTAGATCCTTTACATGAGGATAGTAACTATAAACTTGCTTATGATAGTTTAATCTCAAAACTCGATGTGGTTGGTTCAGTACATCGTATAAAAGCGGAATTGTCACCAATAAAAGCTACAAAAGAGTATGAAATAAACATAAAAAAATTTTTTAACGACAATGTGGTTCAGTTTGATCTTGTACTCTTAGGACTTGGAGAGGATGGGCATGTCGCCTCTCTTTTTTCTGATAGTAAAGAACTTAAATTAAGAAAAAAAATTGTTTTAAATACAGAAAATAGATATGGAGGATATTATCGAATTACTTTAGGATTAGATACTATCAACAAAAGTCATATGTTAATACTTTTAATAAATAATAGTAAAAAATTACATGTGTATCAAAATATTGATAAAAAACTCAGACCTATTAACTTTATAAATAAAGGGAACTTAAATGTTGTTATACGAAATGTTTCAAATTAGTAGGAAAAAATTAAGAAGTTTTGCAAAAGATTTTTATTATAAAAATGTGAATGTCATTGATTTTATGTTTTCATTTTATCAAGAATCTAATGATATTTTATATTTCCCAACTTTTAGTGTGAAGGATAAAGAAGAATTAGACATACATATTGCAAAAGCAAATTGGTTTTATCAATCTACTGATATTCAAGACTATAATATATATGTACATTCTAAAGAACTTGAAAATGTTGAAAAACCATCTTTCATGATGGATACAGATAATAATGTAACGATAAAAAAAAGTTCTATCCTTAAATCAATAATCTTTTCAAAAAATATTCTCTTATGGAACAGTAAATCTTCAACTTTAAAAGACTTAATAAGTATAATTGCTTATATCGTGAGTGGTAAAAGATTATATTATATTCAAAACAATGATATTAGAGCTAAAGAATATAACATATATACAGTATTGCCATGGATTATTTTATCAAAAAAATTGAAAAATGATTTAATATTAAACATGAAGTTAAAGTTGATTCAAGATATTAAGTATCTGAAAGATAAATACAAATACAAAAAAAGTTATGTTATAGCAAATGGACCGTCATTAGAATCTATATTTGATGTTGACACTACTGATGGATACACAATTGTGGCTAATTCTATTGTTAGAAATAAAAACATGATGGAATATATAAAGCCTAAGTTTATTGTTGCTGGAGACCCTTTATGGCATTTTGGGGCATGTGAATATGCAAAAAATTTTAGAGATGATTTAATAGATATTCTTATGAAATATCCGGAAACTTATGCAGTTTTTCCGGCAGAATCAGGTATTGTGAATTATTTAAATTTAACAAAACTACGAGAAAGGATTATTTTGATACCTTATGGTATGAAAAAACCAACATATAATTTAGAAAAAGAGTTTTTTTTACCGGCTTTTACTAGTGTAATTAATTCTTTAATGTTGCCATTAGCTGCAACACTTAGTAATGATATATATATACTTGGATCTGATGGAAATGTAAAGCATAGACCAAGTGAAGATTTTTGGGCTCATGCAGGCAATGTGCAGTATTCAAAAGAGCTTGTTGAGACTGGGCATAAATGTAGTCCAACATTTGATTTACTGAGGAAAAGTTTTAATGAAGTAAAAGTAGTAGAAAACTATCTAACTGAAACAATAGAAGTTGGGGAGAAAAAATTTAATAAAAGATATTTTAATTTAAGCAAAATTACGACATTTGACATTTTAAAAACAAGAGAAATCTAAATGGTTTTTGCTGATTATTTACCTTTAGGGTTTGAAGTCTTTTTTATGGCTTTTTTTATTTTTTTATTTATTATTATATTAAATAAGAATAAAATAGTTAATATCTTTGATCCATTTATATATCAAACGCTTGTAATTTCATTTGCATTATCTGGAATGATAGCAGTTGGTATATTATTTATGAATAATAATTTTCTATTTTTTACTATTACAATGTTTGTTTTATTTATATCTTTATCAGTAGTTGGAAATGTAAATAAAAAAAATATTAATATTAATTTGTATATTCCAGAAGATTTGCAAATTATGTATATGTTAATTTTATTAAGTATTGTTGTTATCGATTTACTTGTAAATTTAATATTACCATGGCATATTCCATTATTGATAGGATATAGTGCAGATGTAAGAGTTGCTGCATCAACGAATAGTAGACTTCTCGTATATTTATCTAGTTCTGTTGGAGCATTACCAATAGTTTTTCTTGCTCTTTCTGATAGTAAAAGAGTTAGAAGAATAGCTTTGATTACAATTATATTAGTCTTATTTAAATCTGTGCTTATGTTATCTAGAGGCGTTGTATTAAATATAGTAGTGCTGTTCTCAATATATTATTTTTTAAAATCTTTAAAATTTATGAATAAAACAAGTTTTTTTGCGTACTTAGAAAGAAAAAAAATAAAATCTGCGAAATATAAACTTTTTACTTATTTAATGTTAGCTAGTTTGTTAATGCCAGTTTATATGTATTTTACAGCTAATGGCAGTAAAGTTTTATTTATATTTGAAAGATTGTTCAGAGGTTTTGATAATTTAATATTTACTATTGTATATGATATCAATATAGATAAAGTAATGGAAAAATTCAATATGAATATGATAGATTTGTATTTTATGCCATTCTTTAAAGTACTATTTGGCGCAAAATATGAGTTTAATTCTGTGACAGAGTACATATTATATGATGTATTCCATATAACAGAGAAGCAAGCATTTCCCAATTCGAATTTGATGTTGGAATTAGTTATGACAGAAGGATTTGTTGTCGCTTTTGTGAGTACAATTATAATTTATATGTATATGATGCTGGTTAGAAAAAGATTAATTTATAAGAAAAGAATAAACTTATTCAATGCCATATTACTGTATTACTTTGTCGTTGCTCCATTTGATTTTTTTATGTTCGGATATCAAGAGTTTTTGCGGATATTAGTCAGTTTCTTAATATATGTTTTCGTTGTCTTATTGTATACTATTTTACCAAAAAAAACAAAAGTAACAAGGATTGAAGTATGAAGTTCGTTTATATAGCTATAAAGAATCTTACTAAACTATGAAAATTATTATTAATGCAACAATATTAGATGAAAAACCTACCGGAATAGGTGTTTACACACTCAATATATTAAATAAAATAAGTATCAAATATTCACTATTTACTTCTTTGGATTATCAAATGAGTCATGTTACTTTGATAAAGTTAACTAAATATATTAGACCGTTCCCATACAAAAAAATTGGTGGAATTATAAGATTTTTTATTAATCAAACATATTTTACATATATTGCAAAAAAGTATAAAATAGCTTATTTACCTACACCGCATGGAAGTTTGTTCTTAAAAAATCAGATTGTGACTGTACATGATTTATTAGCTTTACATTTTCCAGAACAGCATAAGTTACAATACTATTACTATAAATATTTTATGCCAACGATTTTAAAGAAGGCTAAAAGAATTATTGCAATTTCTAATTCCACTAAAAATGATTTAGTTGATTTCTATAAACTCGACCCTAGTAAGATTAAAGTTATATATAATGGCTTTGATTCTAATCATTTTACTTTTAAACAACATGCTTATAAATATATTCTAAATAAATATGATTTGAAAAATTATATTTTTACAGTAGGTTCTTCATATCCACATAAAAATATTAATAAGCTAATTGAGGCTTTTAAAAATATTAAGGACAACTCTTTAAAGTTAGCTATAACCGGTAATATAGGCGAATATCAAAAAAAATTGATTGAAAATAATAATATTCAAAATATTGTCTTTTTAGGTTATATCGATTTTGATGATTTGCCATATTTTTATTCAGCAGCAAGAGCTATGGTATATCCTAGTTTATATGAAGGATTTGGTTTTCCGCCTTTAGAAGCGATGGGATGTAACTGTCCTGTTATAGTTTCAAATACATCATCCTTACCAGAAGTATGTGGTAACGCTGCTGAATATATAGATCCAGAAGATACTGATTCGATAACAAATGCAATTGAGAAGGTGCTTCTAAATAATATATATAAAAATGATTTAATTGAAAATGGTAAATTACAGATTCAAAAATTTACATGGGAAAAGACAACCGATGAAATTTTAAAACTTTTTAAAGAGATATAAAACAATATTTGAAAATTCCTATTAACGTTATTACAGTTATTTTGCTACTAATCTCTATAACTAAACTAATAAGTTGTAACAGTGATAAAATTATTACTTATATGATTTCAATATTTCTGTTTTTTGTTTTTTATTCTTATTCTGATAAATCTATTCTTGAAATAATAATTAATATTTCTAAAGATTTAGGAAATAGTTCAGTATTATATGGAAGTACAGACAGTCTGTCAGAATTTTTTTTAACAAAAAATATATCAAGTATGTATTTTATTGCATTGTATTCTTACTTTTTATTTTTGAAAAAATATTTCTCTAAAAGTTTTTCATTGTTCGAATTTGTATTGTTTGTATTATTAATTGGATTATTCTTTTCTCGACAGGCTTATCTGTCTTTTTTTATTTTAACTTACATTTATTTTTTATATTCAAATATTAAATTTAAATATAAAATATTATTATCTATTATTTCAATTATTATTTTTTTATCTATTATATTTTTGATATTTGATTTTCATAGTGCTAATGATGGAGCATCTCAAAGACTAGAGTTATGGTATTATTTTTTTAATAATAGAAAAATTGATTATTTATTTGGAAATGGAGTTATTGAGATGAATAATTATTTAATAAATACTATTGGTATTGATAATTATCATATGTTCTTTATGAATCAAATAGGAACATACGGTTTGATTTTTTTTATTGCATATAATATTTTTTTAATTATAATATTTTTTAATGCTTATAAGACGTCTAAATTTACAATATTTCTTATTTTAGCTTATTTTTTAAATGTTTTATTTCAAACTCATGGTTATGAATTTCAAAATTTGTTTTTATTGATGATTTCTGTTTCCGTAATTAATAACAATAAAGGAGTTAGTTCTGTTAAATATTTCAATAATAATCCCAACATATAATGCACAAAAGCATTTACCAATATTTTTAGAAAAAATTAAAAAGCAATCTATTCAAAAATATGAACTTATTATCGTAGATTCATCATCAAAAGATGAAACAGTAGAGATAGCTAAAAAATATACTAATGATGTGATAATAATACCTCAAAATGAATTTGATCATGGTGGGACAAGAGCAAAAGCAGCACAAATGGCAACAGGTGAGATATTAGTCTTTTTAACACAAGATGCTTTGCCCTATGATGAATTTTCTATAGAAAATATCGTTAAAGTTTTTAAAGATGAAAAAGTCGCTGCTGCTTATGGAAGACAACTCAGTTATGAATCTACAAATCTTTTTGGAAAACATTTACGAGAGTTTAACTATCCAGATAAAACATTAGTAAAAACTAAAGAAGACATACCTCATTATGGCATAAAGACAGCTCAACTTTCTAATTCTTTTGCTGTATATCGAAAAAGTGTACTATTAGAGACAGGTAATTTTAAAGACAATCTTATTCTTGGTGAGGATGTTTACACTGGAGCAAAGATGATACTGGCAGGACACAAGTTAGTTTACATTGCTGATGCAAAAGTCTATCATTCACATAGCTATACGGTATGGGAAGAGTTTAAAAGATATTTTGACATAGGTGTATTTCACAAATGTGAAAATTGGATACTTGAGTCTTTTGGAAAAGCTGAGGGTGAAGGCATGAAATATATCAAATCAGAAGTGAAATATTTGTTAGACAATAGAGCTTGGTATTTACTACCAGAGTTTGTTGCTCGTAACGGTATGAAATATCTAGGATATAAATTAGGACAAAAATATGAAAAGCTTCCTATGTGGATGATAAAGAAGTTCAGTATGCACCATAGATGGTGGGATAAGCTTTAAACATTTTCAATGCTAAAGTATTGTAAAATAACAAAAATAATTTAAAAAAGAGTAAATTGTGAAAAATAGCTTATCCCGTTTTGTATTAGTAATATTTGATTTATTTGCTATATTTATAAGTATATCTGTTGCGTATTTCATAAAATCATTTTTATTTGGGGAAGATGCAGGTTTTGTTCAGTATATAGACAAACTCCTTATCTATCTCATTATAGTCGCAGTATTGTTTTATGAAGGTATCTACACTAAGCGATACGATTTTTGGCATGAAAGTCGTCAAGTCATAAAGTCTTTGGTCTTTTCATTTTTACTTGTGATGAGTTATTTGGCTCTTACTAAAAATGTAGAACAGTTTTCAAATGTCATTATAGTACTTGCCTTTATCTTTATGGGTTTCTTTATACCATTGTTTAAAAATATTTTGAAAAAAACACTTTTTAGTTTGGGATTATGGCAGAGAAAAGCAAAGATATATGGGAAAGATGAGTTTATAAAAAATGAGATATTTAAAAATAGATATCTAGGGTATGTTGATGCAGGGGAGAGTGAAGCTAAAATAGTATTTATAAACTCTAAAGATTTAGATCAGGATGAGCTTAAGGCAACTATTAGTACACATATGAGAAATCGAAATGAAGTTATATTTATCCCTTTAGTAAATGAATACAATATGATTCATTCAGACATATATGAACTCTCAAATACTAGAACAAACTTAGTTGTTTTAAAAAATCGTCTTAGAGATAAGTCTCGTTTGATTTTTCAGCAAGTATTTAATTATGCCTTG
>Ga0114934_10002374_pt1 | contig 12029 bp, 9 predicted proteins | sample 4SBtaG_2_FD_99695 | JGI IMG/M metagenome (GOLD analysis project Ga0114934, IMG submission 99695) | Deep subsurface microbial communities from Kolumbo volcano to uncover new lineages of life (NeLLi) - 4SBTROV10_white metaG | ecosystem: Environmental > Aquatic > Marine > Volcanic ...
CCATCATTGGATAAACGATTTACTAATGGCAATCTTCTTTTTTGTCGTTGGTCTCGAAGTTAAACGTGAGATGATGGTTGGCGAATTAAACGGTTGGGAAAAGGCTTCACTTCCAATCTTTGGAGCAATTGGCGGAATGTTAGCACCGGCAGCAATTTATTTATTTATGCAGTCCGGGCAACCCGGTGCCACCGGATGGGGAATTCCTATGGCAACTGATATTGCATTTGTTGTCGGGATAATTGCAGTAATCGGGAAACGAATTCCGAACGGACTACGAGTTTTTCTGCTCTCACTTGCAATTGCCGATGACATAGGTGCCATACTTGTAATTGCGATTGGTTATTCGGGAAACATTGACTTGTTTTCTTTATTATATGCGGCTGTGTTTATTGGTCTGTTTCTTGTCTCTATAAAAGCAGGAGTTAGAAATTCCGTAGTTTATATTTTTATTGCATTTTTAGTTTGGTATTTTGTTTACAAATCCGGAATTCACGCAACAATTGCCGGGGTGATAATTGGCTTGTTAACACCGCTTGAACCTCAAATTAGTGAAAATAAATTGGGTGAAGTTGTTCAAAATTCCCTTGGTTATTTACGGGGCGAAGGCTGGCACTCTAAATCACATCGTTACGGTATGTTAAAGGAAGTTGAACAAGCGGCACGAATAAGTATTTCGCCTCTAGAAAGATTTGAAACGGGTCTTCATCCGTGGGTGGGATTCTTTATAATGCCTATTTTTGCATTGTCAAATGCAGGCGTTGCTTTTAAAATTAGCGATTTTTCAAATCCAATAGCTCTTGCAGTGGTTGCCGGACTTGTATTAGGCAAGCCGATAGGCATTACGCTTTTCAGTTTACTTTCGGTTAAACTGGGAATTTCAAAACTTCCCGAAGGAGTAAATTGGGGTGCAATAATTGGTGGCGGATTTCTTGCCGGCATAGGATTTACAATGGCTTTGTTTATCGGTGGACTTGCGTTAGAGAGCGATTTGCTTGATGTTGCAAAAGTTGGTATTCTCGGAGGATCATTCCTTGCGGCAATTATTGGCAGTATTGTTTTATTATTTGTTTTCCCTAAAAAGGCTGCTTAAAATGAAATGTTTACATATTGTTTATCTAAACAATCGGTTATATAAAAATTGAATAATAATTTAATGATTATAGCGGGAGAAATTTCGGGCGATTTGCACGGATCGACTTTAATTGAAAGTCTTTTACGAAAAAGAAATGATTTAAAGATTTTCGGAATTGGCGGCGACAAAATGGAAGCTGCAGGAATGGATATTCAATTTCATATAAAAGATATGGCGTTTCTCGGATTTGCGGAAGTTATTAAACATATTCCGTTTATTAAACAAGTTCAAAAAAAATTACTGAAGGTGATTAAAGAAAAGAATATTACAACAGTCGTATTAATTGACTACCCGGGATTTAACTTAAATTTTGCAAAAAAATTGAAGCGTACAGAAATTAAAATCATCTACTATATTTCTCCGCAAATTTGGGCGTGGGGGAAAAATAGAATAAAAAAAATTAAAAACCGTATAGATAAAATGCTTGTTGTTTTTCCGTTTGAAAAACAATTTTATAATGAACACGGTGTTGATGCTGAATTTGTGGGGCATCCGTTAATTAAAAGATTGGACGATTACAAATTTTTATCGAAAGAGGAACTGATTAAAAAATATAATCTTGATGCGAATAAGGAAATTTTACTTTTGCTGCCGGGAAGCAGAACTCAGGAAATTGAAAAAATATTTGAACCTGTTATTACTGCGGCAAATAAACTGAGCAAAAAATTTAATTTGCAAACCATAGTTCTTTCACAACCCGGCATAGATAATGAACTTTATAAGAGATTAAGTAGTATAAGTGATTACAAAATTATTAATGATAACGGCTATGATTTTATGAAACATTCCAAATTCGGGATTATTAAATCGGGGACTTCAACACTTGAAGCGGGTTTAAACCAACTGCCATTTATTGTCGTTTATAAAACAAACACCGTAACATATTATATTGCCAAAAAATTAATAAGCATTAAAAATATTGCAATGATTAATATTATTTCCGGAATGAACATAGTAGAAGAATTAATACAAAATGATGTTAATTCCGAAAATATTTTTAAAACAGTTAAAAAATATTTTACTGATAATAATAAAGGTATTTCCGAGATAAAAGAAAATCTGTTAATACTTAAAGATAAATTAGGAAATTTAAATGCTGCTGAAAATGCGGCAGACATTATTATTTCGCAATTGAACTATGCGAAACAAAGTTAATAATAGTTTTTTTAAATCAGCCGGAGTAAAATTACTACCGGTTTTGATAAATGTTCTTTGTAAAACTTTACGGATCAGAATAGTCAATATTGATCAAGTAAATAAATTATTTGAGGAGAATAAAAATTTTGTTTTGGCTTTTTGGCATGGGAAAATGATAGTCCCTTGGTATCTGCACCGGAATAAAAATTTTGCTGCATTGGTTAGTTTAAGCAATGACGGCGATTTACTATCTTCGGTGTTAAATAAATGGAACTACAATGTTGTTCGTGGTTCAAGTCACAGAGGCGGAAGTGATTCGCTGGAAAAAATGATTGCACTTGCAAAACAAAATTATCCTATTGCCATAACACCCGATGGGCCAACTGGACCACCGGAAAAAATGAAAGCCGGTGCCGTTATTGTGGCAAAAAAAACAAATATTCCTCTTGTGTTGGTAGGAATTTATATTGATAAAAAATTTATTCTAAATAGTTGGGACAAATTTCAAATTCCCAAACCGTTTACAAAAGTAACAGTTAAATATTCCGAACCTTTATTTGTTGATGCAAAATTAACTTATGAAGAAACTTCGGAATTAATAAAAATAGAGGAAAGGAAATTATCATTATTAAATAATGAAGTTGAAAATTTATGATGACATTATTAAAAATAATTTTATTGCCTTTCTCAATGATATACTCAGCTATTATTAGTCTGAGAAATTTGTTCTTTGATAAAAATGTTTTCAAATCAACTTCGGTTGATGCAAAAGTAATTTCAATTGGGAATTTAACAGTTGGAGGCTCAGGAAAAACACCTGCCGTTTTGTTATTGGGTAATTTATTAAAATCGAAAAATAAAAATGTCGGTGTTTTAAGCCGAGGTTATCGCCGTAATTCCAAAGGTTTTTTGCTTGTTTCGGATAAAGAAGGAGAAATAATTTCAGATGTAAACACAGCGGGAGATGAGTTATATTTAACTGCAACGGAATTACGAATTCCGACCGCTGCATGTGAAAATCGTGTTGACGGTGCTAAAAAATTAATCAATCTGACCGGTATTGATACACTTGTTCTTGATGATGCTTTCCAGCATCGCTGGATAAAAAGAGATTTGGATATTGTTATGGTAGATCAGCGATTTTTAAATAAAACAGGCAGTCTTGAGCATTTTCCATTGCCTTCGGGCATAATGCGTGAACCGTTCAGCTCGCTTGACAGAGCTGGTTTAATTATCGTAAATAGAAAATTCAGTGAAAAAAAGACAATACCGGAAAAGTTAAAAAAATACTTTGACAAAAATAAATTATTTTATGGGCACTATACGGTTAAAGGAATTTACGATGTAAAAAATCACAAAAAATTTGAATTGGAAGAATTTAAAGGGCAACGTAGTTTAATAGTTTCGGGAATTGCAAAACCATTTTCATTTTTACATTTACTCGAAAATAACGGAATTGATTTTGTGAATAAATTGTTATTTCCCGACCATAAAAATTATACATTAAAAGAAGTTGAAGAAATTCGGAAAAGGTTTTACAGTACAAATGCGTTCTCTGTTTTAACAACTCAAAAAGATGCGGTTAAACTGACTGAGTTTTCGACTGAACTTGATGATATTGATATTTATTATATAAGAATTGAATTGGAAATTGAAAATCAATTGGAATTTGAAAAACGAATTGAAAAATTATTTTAAAATAAAACACATATAACTAAATGCGGAGGCAACTCGTGGCTAAGAAAAAAACTAAAAAATATGTATATTTTTTCGGCGGTAAAAAAGCTGACGGAAAAGCCGAGATGAAAAATCTTCTCGGAGGGAAAGGTGCAAACCTTGCAGAAATGGTAAACATCGGATTACCGGTACCTGCCGGTTTTACAATTACTACGGATGTTTGTACATATTATTATGCTCACAAAAAAACGTATCCCAAAGAGTTAAAAAAGCAGGCTCTTGATTCACTGAAAAAAGTGGAAAAAATTATGAACGCCAAATTTGGCAATAAGAAAAATCCATTACTTGTTTCCGTTAGAAGCGGTGCCCGTGCCTCAATGCCGGGAATGATGGATACAATTCTTAATCTTGGTTTGAATGATGTTACAGTCCAAGGCTTGATTGAAAAAACCGGTAATCCGAGATTTGCTTATGATTCATACCGAAGATTTGTTCAAATGTATGGTGATGTTGTTCTCGGACTTCAGCCTAAAAATAAATTAGATCTTGATCCGTTTGAAATAATAATTGAAAAGAAGAAAAAAGCAAACAATGTAGTTCAGGATACCGAGTTAACAGCAGAAATGCTCAAAGAACTTGTTGCTGAATTTAAAGCTGAGATCAAAAAGAAAACCGGTTCGGATTTCCCGGAAGATCCAATGGAACAACTCTGGGGCGCTATTGGTGCAGTATTCGGTTCTTGGAACAATGACCGTGCAATTGTTTATCGCAAGTTAAATAACATCCCGGCGGAATGGGGTACGGCAGTGAGTGTTGTATCAATGGTTTATGGAAATATGGGTGAAGATTCCGGTACCGGCGTTGCATTTACACGCGATCCCGCCACGGGCGAAAATGTTTTTTACGGTGAGTATTTATTTAATGCACAGGGCGAAGATGTTGTTGCAGGTGTTCGTACTCCGCTTCCGATTGAAAACTTGAAAAAAGATAATCCTAAAGTTTATAAAGAGTTGGTTGATATACGTAAAATATTGGAAAAACATTATCGTGATATGATGGATATCGAGTTTACAATTCAACAAGGAAAACTTTGGATGCTTCAGTGCCGCGTTGGTAAACGGACGGGATTTGCAGCAATCAAAATTGCGGTTGACCAAGTTCGTCAAAAATTGATTACAAAAGAAGAAGCCCTTATGCGTATCGAACCGGAGCAATTAAATCAACTTCTTCGTCCTGTATTTGATTTGAAAGAAAAAGCCAATGCAATAAAAGATGGCAAGTTTCTTGCAAAAGGATTAAATGCCGGTCCCGGAGCAGCATCAGGTAAGGTTGCATTCACAGCCGATGATGCCGAAGCAATGGGAAAGAAAGGAGATAAAGTTATTCTTGTAAGAATCGAAACTTCACCTGAAGACATAAAAGGAATGAGTGAATCTGAAGGAATATTAACAGCTAAAGGTGGAATGACTTCACACGCCGCACTTGTTGCAAGGCAAATGGGGAAAGTTTGCGTTGCCGGTTGTGGTGCTTTACAGATTGATTACAAGAAAGGAACTTTAACCGTTGAGAACAGTAATGTTGTTGTAAAAGAAGGGGATTACATTTCAATCGACGGTTCTACAGGAGAAGTTATTGCCGGAAAAATTGCAACCAAACCTTCGGAAGTAATTCAGGTTCTTGTTACAAAAGAACTCGATCCGAAAAAATCCGATATATATAAAACTTACAGAGATTTAATGAAATGGGCTGATAAAGCTCGTACCTTGGGAGTACGAACAAATGCTGACGAACCTGATCAGGCAGCAAACGCCATCGCATTTGGTGCTGAAGGCATCGGACTTACAAGAACCGAGCACATGTTCTTTGAAGGAGACAGAATCAATGCAGTTCGTGAAATGATTCTAGCTGATGATATTGAAGGCAGAAAGAAAGCATTAAAAAAATTGCTTCCACTTCAAAGAAAAGATTTTACCGGTATCTTCAAAGTAATGAATGGCCGTCCTGTTACGGTAAGAACTCTCGATCCGCCGTTGCACGAGTTTTTACCGCATACAAATAAGGAAATTACGGAACTTTCAAAAATTATTAATGTTCCGGTAAAAAAAATAAAAGAGAAAATTGCTGCATTGCACGAATTTAATCCTATGCTTGGATTCAGAGGCTGTCGTCTTGGAATTAGTTATCCTGAAATTACCGAAATGCAGGCACAAGCTTTATTTGAAGCTGCAGTTGCCGTTGCAAAGGAAGGAATTAAAGTAAAACCCGAAATTATGATTCCGCTTGTCAGCCATGTTAATGAATTAAAACTTCAGGCTTCAATAGTAAGAGAAACAGCGGAAAAGGTTTTTAAAGCTAAAGGTAAACGTGTTAATTATATTGTAGGAACAATGATTGAATTACCACGAGCTGCTTTAACTGCCGATCAGATTGCCGAAGTTGCCGAGTTCTTTAGTTTTGGTACTAATGATTTAACTCAAACCACATTCGGTCTTTCGCGCGACGATGCCGGTAAGTTTTTACCCGAATATGTAAATCAGGAAATTATTCCACGTGATCCGTTTGAAAGTTTGGACCAAAACGGCGTTGGACAATTAGTAGAAATGGGAACAACTAAAGGTCGTTCGGTACGTCCTAAATTAAAAGTAGGAATCTGCGGAGAACACGGCGGAGAACCGGAATCGGTTGAGTTCTGCCATAGAACAGGTTTGAACTATGTAAGTTGTTCACCTTTCCGTGTTCCTATTGCAAGACTTGCAGCTGCTAGAGCAGCTTTAAGAGATAAGAAAAAATAATTTATTAAATACAGAGACCTATTGATTACAAAAGCACTGAATATTTTATTCAGTGCTTGAGTTTACTTTTAAAACTGAAAGTATTATTAATCTTACTTTTTAATTTAAGGATTGTAATACAAAAAAGTTTAATTCCAATCGAGTCTAAACTTGTTTGGGATGTTTTGTAGTAAACTAAATACTTAGGAAGATGTTATGCTTAAAAATAACTTTTTAGATACGATTAATTAAAATTTGAAGTAGAGGAAATATGAAATTATCAGCATTTAAATACAATTTACCTAGAACGGCTATCGCAAAATTTCCGTTGGAAAAACGGGACGAAGCAAAATTGTTAGTCTATGATAGAGCAACAAAAAAAATGGAACACAAGAAATTTTATGATGTTATCGATTATATGTCCCGAGGTGATGTATTAGTTGTGAACCAAACGAAAGTAATGCAAGCAAGACTTTTGGGAAAGAAAGAAAGGACCAATGCAAAAATTGAAGTTTTTGTGCTTCGTGAATTAAACAGAGACGAAAATATTTGGGATGTTATTGTTGATCCTGCAAGGAAAGTTAGGATTGGTAACAGAATTTATTTTAATGACAAACTGTGGTGCGAAGTAATTGATAACACAACTTCACGTGGCAGAACAGTTAGGTTTAACGAATTTTCAGGCGACATTTACAAAGCTATTGAAAACATAGGACAAACACCATTACCGCCTTATATTAAAAGAGATGCACTTCCTTCGGATAAAGAAGATTACCAGACTGTTTATGCCAAAGCAGACGGCTCTGTTGCTGCTCCTACCGCAGGATTACACTTTACGAAAAAACTTCTTTCAAAAATTAAGAAAAAAGGAATTAAAGTAGTGCCTGTAGTTCTGCACATAGGGTTAGGGACATTCAGACCGGTCGAAGTGGAAGACCTGACTAAACATAGAATGGATTCCGAATATTATGAAATTAGTGAAAAATCTGCAGAAGCAATTAATGCAGCAAAAGCTAAAAAGAAAGAAATATTTGTTGTCGGAACAAGTGCTACTCGTGCGCTGGAAACATCAATAACTGCCGAAGGTCTTTCAAAAAGTGGTTTCGGATGGACGGATAAATTTATTTTTCCGGATTATGATTTTAAAATTGTTACAAAATTAATTACAAATTTTCATCAACCTGCATCAACTTTGATAATGCTTACGGCTGCGTTTACAGGTTATGATGCTACAATGGAAATTTACAAAACAGCGTTAAAAGAAAAATATCGCTTTTTAAGCTATGGCGATGCTATGTTAACATTATAAATTTTACTAATATGAAAACTATTGCGATTATACCGGCAGGAGGACTTGGTCTTCGAGCCGGCAGTAATACACCAAAACAATATATTAAATTTAGCAGTAAACCTTTGCTTGCATATACTTTGCAAACTTTTCAAGATTGTGAAGAAGTTGATGATATAGTTATTCCCGTTCAACCTAAATATTTTGAGCTGCTAAATAATATAGTTGAAGAATTTAATCTTTCGAAAGTTAAAAAAATTATCGAGGGCGGAAGGACGAGACAAGATTCTGTTTTTAATGCTATTTTATCTATTGCGCCTTTAAGCGATGATAAAATTATTGTTCACGATGCCGTACGTCCACTGCTATCAAAAAAAATATTGGAAAGGGCTTTAAAATTTTCAAAAACTTTCGATAGTATAGTTACGGCAATTAAGGCTAAAGACACTTTAATTAATGGTGGTGAATTTATAGAAGGTTATGTTGAACGCGGAAATGTATACTATGTTCAAACGCCGCAAATTTTTAAGTACCATATTTTGAAAGAAGCTTTTGATGTTGCCAACGAACAAGATTTTCTTGGAACTGATGAATCTATGTTAGTAAAAAATGCAGGATTTACCGTTAAAATTATTGAAGGTTCAAGTTTGAATTTCAAAGTTACAACAAAAGATGACTTGGAACTTTTTAGATTAATTGTTAGTACACAAGAAAATAGTTTGAAATCTATTCAATAATTATATAAGTTTAAGAAAATAAAAGGTCAAGTTATGCTTAATTTAGTGGTAATTGTAATTCTTTCATACTTGGTTGGGTCAATTCCAAACAGTATTATTATTGCAAAAAAAGTTGCAGGAATAAATATAAAAGAACACGGCAGCGGTAATGCCGGCGGAACGAATGTAATGCGTGTCCTTGGTAAAAAGTATGGATTACTTGTAATTCTATTAGATGCATTAAAAGGTGCTATTGCAGTAATTTTGATTTCCCGATTATATTTGGGAAATTTCCCATTTGCCAATCAAACACCTTTTGATGATTTTACTCTAATTCAAATCATTGCCGGAGTTTCGGCAGTAATGGGACATATATGGACAATCTTTGCCGGTTTCAAAGGAGGAAAAGGGATTGCAACAGGGCTAGGCGTTTTAATATCAGTTGTTACTTTTGATATGCTACTCGGACTTGCAGTATTTATACTTGTTGTAAGTCTTTCAAAATATGTTTCTCTCGGCTCAATTTCAGCCGCAATTTCAGTACCGATTTTTATGATTATCAGAGAGAACATTTTTGGTGTAAATATTACCGGATATCATACGCTTTTACCCTTTATTATTGGGCTTGCGTTAATAGTCGTTTACACTCATAGAACAAATTTAAATAAATTAATTGCCGGGAAAGAAAATAAGATTTCTTTTGCTAAAAAATCAGTGAAAAAATGAAAGTATCCGTTCTCGGAGCCGGAAGTTTTGGTACTACACTTGCCATTCTACTTTTTCATAACGGTCATAATGTTACTTTGTGGGAATATAAGAGAAGTTATGCCCGCACTCTCAACAAATTACGCATTAACAAAACCTACCTTCCTGAAATTAAGATTCCCAATGAAATTAATATTACACACTCATTGGAAGACGCAACAAAATATCAGCACTTAATTGTTATTGCCGTTCCGTCTCAATTTGTAAGAAGCGTTCTGCAAAAATTTAAGAACTTAAATTATCGGGATACTACATTTGTTAGTGTTGCTAAAGGAATTGAAAAAGAATCGCTACTGACAGTTTCTGAAGTTATTAAGCAAGAATTTGAAGGAATTACAGACGATCATATTGCTGTACTTTCCGGACCAAGCCACGCTGAAGAAGTAAGTAGAAAAATCCCGACAGCGGTAGTTGCAGCATCATTTGACAAGAATACATCAAAAATTGTTCAAGCTGCTTTTAATAATGCGTATTTCAGAGTTTATTCATCTACCGATCTAAGAGGTGTAGAACTCGGCGGGGCACTAAAAAATGTAATGGCAATCGGAGCCGGAATTATTGATGGAGCTGGTTTCGGAGACAATACAAAAGCTGCTATTATGACTCGTGGAATTGCTGAAATTTCAAGACTCGGTGTTGAACTTGGAGCACAAGCAAAAACATTCAGCGGTCTTTCAGGTATGGGAGATTTGATAGTTACCTGTATGAGTAAGCACAGCCGGAACAGATTTGTAGGTGAACAACTTGGTAAAGGGAAAAAGTTAAAAGAAATTCTTAAATCTATGGAAATGATTGCCGAAGGTGTTGAAACTTGCAGATCGGTCCATAAACTTGCCGCCAAGTATCAAGTGGATACTCCCATTGCAAACGCAGTTTATTCGATACTTTTTGATGAACGGGATGCAGCAAAAGTTACATACGATTTAATGACGCGAGACATGAAAGCAGAACTTGAATTTTAAAATTACCATTTGCTTATATTCCAAAGTTATAACCAGCCGCAACTAATAAAACGAAAATAATTCCATAAACAAATTCCATTATTCCCAAATTTTTTATATTGACTTTGCCGGTTGATTTATAAATTCCAATGTAAGCTCTACCTATAAGTATCAATACCGCAGCAATAGACAACAAAGGCAGATAAAGGAAATAGGCTAAAACCAAGACAATTAATAAACTCACAAACGTTGAAACAATTACTGAAAATTCTTGTACCGGCTGTTTTTTTGCTATTTGCAATTTGCTGCGAACATAAAATGTAGTTGGTACGGCGCGGCTAAGAATAACAAGCAAAAATGCCGCTGAATAAGTTAAATGCCAACCGTTGAGTAATACGATATTCATTGCTATCATTCCTATAGAAACAGCCGCCAAAAGTTCAGTAACAATATTCTTTTTGACGTTATTCAATTCAAGCAATAAATAACCGGACATAATTATTACAGAAATAAAAAACGGTAGCAATTGATAAAAGCTTTCAAACATTAAAACCCTAACCAATAATGCCATTGCGAAAATGGAGTAAAACGAAAAAACAAAATATGCTTTAGTTTTTAATTTTCTATTTAATTTTTTATTAAAAATTATTCTTATAGGCTGGTGTGCAAAAAAAATAAGAAAGGTAACAAGTGATAACAATAGTCCGTTTACTGAAAAAGCAACCAATAAAGCGAGTGCTAAAGGTTCTAATGTGTAACCCCAGGAACCATGTTCTCTTGGAACAGCAATTTGTTTTAAATGAAATCTATTTGTATTCAATAATTTACTTTAATAATAATTCTGAAAAATATTAAAAGAATTTTTTGGCTAAACTCAGGATTCCCTGTTTCCAAGGAACACGGTGCGAAACTCCTGATTGATTTTGAAATGATTTTAAATTATCAACATACCATTTGTAATTCCTTATAAGCGCATCTTTATTTGAAAACTTCGGTTTGTATTTCAAAAGCTTTTCAGCTTTATCAATAGAAACAAAAGAATCTTTTGATGCGGTTTCATAAACCCATTTGTAAAGCGGTGAAAGGTTAAGGCGTTCCAACAATCGGAGAGTCCAAATAATAGGTTTTTCAGGCAAACCTCTTATTTTTTTATTGTGTCCTGCATAATCCAAAACAGCTTGATAATCTTCACGCATTGTTGTGTATTCCTTTGCTCCAATGTTAAAAGTATTATTAACATCATTTTTATCCAGTACAATACAGCTATAAATAGCATCGCACAGGTCTTCAACATCGAGCAATTGATATCTGTTCTTGCCATTTCCTATCATCGGAAATCCGTGCCCTGTGTATACCCAATCATAAAGTAGTGCAAATACACCGAGTCTTTCGGGACCAATAAAAGATTTTGGACGAATAATCGGAATAATCATACCTTTTTTACGAAACTCTTCACACATTTTTTCTTCTTCAACCTTTGCAATTCCATACGGGCCAACACCGTCAAGTTGATCGGTTTCATAAAGCGGATGATGATCGGGAATGCCGTAAACAGCCGTTGATGAAATATGAATAAATCGTTCAATTTTATTGTTCAAC
>Ga0114934_10002375_pt1 | contig 12027 bp, 8 predicted proteins | sample 4SBtaG_2_FD_99695 | JGI IMG/M metagenome (GOLD analysis project Ga0114934, IMG submission 99695) | Deep subsurface microbial communities from Kolumbo volcano to uncover new lineages of life (NeLLi) - 4SBTROV10_white metaG | ecosystem: Environmental > Aquatic > Marine > Volcanic ...
GGTTGGAGACGACTACTGTCCGCGCTTCTGTTCGACGATGGTTACCTTGAGCCTGGCCGGGAAACGGCGCGGTCCGATCTTCACGAGGTATTCATCCCCGGATTTTACGTCGAGACTTCGTTGCGCATGGGCCGTGAAAGCCGTGGGCCGAGGGGAAGATAGGATGAACTTCAAGTCGTAATGACCGGGTTTCAGTTCTATCTTTTGCACGATTCGAAAGCCGTACCTGTACCCGGAGGGGTCCACTCTCCTTCCCTTGAAAGGAACCGAGAGCTCCTTCCGGCCGTTGGCGTAGACTTGGAAGAACCCCCTTTGGAGGCCGCCTTCAACGATAAGACCTATTCGGGCGTTTAGAGTGGAGGATTTTGCACTGCCTGCGTTTTTCTGAACGGCTCTCTTCGTGGACAAGATGGCTACCGTGTCTTTAGCGGTCATGGGCTGAGACCGTGGTTTCAACGGTGAACTGAAGGGCTGATTGACGGCTGCGTCTCCGGCGCTGGACGGCTTCTTGCGGGAATCGAGGGCGTTGCCCAACCGAACGGCTACGAAAAAGGCGAGGAATCCCACTAGAATTATGCCGAGAAGACCGATCCCCCCGAGCAGAAGCAATGCTCTTCCGGAGAGACCTTTGCTTGCGTGCCGTTCTGCCGACTCGGGCTTCAAAGGTTGAGTGGGATCGGTGCCTTCCCCCGGTGTTGCCGGTGGAATTCCTTCAGCCAGAACCCGTGTGGGGGATGATGCGGGATCTTCAGCCAAAACGGGCACCCCGGCGCGGAGGGCCACGGTACCGTCCTGCATCTGGTCCAGCGTTTCGAGAATTTCCGCTCCGTCGGCGAATCGGTCGTCCTTCGATTTAGCCATGAGTTTTTCCAGGACGTAGGCCGTTCCGGGTGGAAGTTTTATGCCTTCGGGCAGGGCCAGTTGAGAGTGAACTATCTGGTAACAGACCGAGGTCACCGAATCCCCGGAGTAGGGCTTTTTTCCCGTCAACAGGAGATAGAAGACAACACCGAGGGAAAAGATGTCGCTGCGCCCGTCCACCGGCTCTCCGAGGACCTGCTCAGGGCTCATAAAGTGCGGAGTTCCAAGCACTTCTCCCGTTCGGGTGAGGTCGCTCGAAGAGAGCCTTGCCACGCCGAAATCGGTCAGGACCGCGCGCCCTCCCCGTTCGACGAGGATATTGTCCGGTTTCACGTCCCTGTGAACGACGCCTTGCGAATGGGCGAACTGAAGGGCGTCGGCCATCTGTCTCAGGATGTTTGTCGCCGCGTCGAAGTCCATCGCGCCCTCACGCTCGAGTATCTTCGATAGGCTTTCCCCCTCAATGAACTCCTGAGCCATGAAGGGGACGCCGTTCTCTTCACCGACGTCAAAAATGGTTACGATGTTGGGGTGGTGGAGGTTGCCGGCCGCCTGCGCCTCCCTGAAGAAGCGTTCATTGAACTCCATCCTTTGCTGGTCGCTGAGGATGACCGGCAGTGAGACCATTTTTATAGCCACAACCCGATGGATGAGGGGGTCTGTCGCCTTGTAGACGACGCCCATCGCGCCCCTTCCGGCTATCGATTCAACTACGTATCTGCCTATCTTTTTCTGCGTTTCATCCATAGATTCCAAGATACAGCATAGAGTCCCTCTCGGCAAGAAGCCTATGGGACCGTCTGGATTCAGCAGTGGGGGTGTTGTCAATCCTGGTCTCAGCCTGTGCGAGCCGGGCAACGTCCGGGCTGTGCAAGTTACCGCAAATGGGCTATACTGAAAGCTGAAAACGCACGGAGGAAAGCGATGAAGCTGAATGACAGGGTGGTTGTAATAACGGGAGCATCGAAGGGCATCGGTCGCGCGACGGCCCTTCTCTTTGCGAAGGAAGGCGCGGCAGTGGTTCTTGGGGCCAGGAGCGGCGAGGCGCTGGATGATCTGGCGCACCGGATAAAAGAATCGGGAGGACGGGCTGTCAGCGTAGCCTCCGACCTCTCAACCCGCGAAGGGGTTGATCGGCTCTTCGACGTGACGGAAGAAACATTCGGCGGCTGTGACGTTCTCGTAAACAACGCGGGCAGGGGAATATACGGCTACGTTGAGGATGGCGATCCCGAGGACTGGCGCATCATGCTCGACCTGAACGTTTTCGGCCTCGTAGCGGCCACAAAGCGCGCCGTCCGTTCGATGAAGAGGAGGGGCGGCGGTCACGTCGTGAACGTCTCCTCTGTCGCGGGGCGGATCGGAATCGAAGGGGTAGCCGTTTACTGCGCCACGAAGTTCGCGGTCGTCGGCTTCTCGGAAGCGCTCAGGCGTGAAGTACAGGGGGACGGAATAAGGGTCACCGTCATAGAGCCCGGTTCCGTAGACACCGAGTGGGGTGAAAAACTGCCTCGCGAATGGACGGAGGGGAAGGCTGCCATGGGACCACTGACCGCGGAGGAGGTGGCCGATGCGATTCTCTACGTCGTCAAGCAACCCGACAACGTTTCCATCGGAGAACTGCTAATGAGGCCGACCAGGCAGAAAAACTAGTGACGAATCAATCTTGGAGAATCGAATGAAAGCATACGAAATACAGGGTTCCTTCGGTCTTGACAACCTGAAGCTTGCCGACCGTCCCGACACAAAGCCGGAGCCCGGCAAGGTCCTGATCAGGGTAAAGGCGGTATCTCTCAATTACCGTGACCTGATGACGGTGGAGGGGAGCTACAATCCGCGCCAGCCCCTGCCGCTCGTGCCTTGCTCCGACGGCGCCGGCAAGGTGATTGATGTCGGCGAGGGGGTGACGAGAGTGAAGAAGGGAGACCGCGTGGTCGGCATTTTCGCACAGCGCTGGCTGGCGGGGAAGGCCGACGCCCGCACCGCAAGAAGCACGCTGGGTGGGCCACGGGATGGAATGCTGCGTGAGTACGCGATTCTCGACGAAGAGGGAGTTGTCCCCTTTCCGGAGCACCTCAAGTACGAGGAAGCCGCCACGCTTCCCTGTGCCGGCCTTACCGCGTGGCACGCCCTCCTGGAGGGTAATCCCGTTAAGCCGGGGGACACGGTGCTCCTGCTCGGCACGGGCGGCGTCTCAATCTTCGCACTCCAGTTTGCGATAATAGCCGGGGCGAGGACCATAATCACCTCCTCCAGCGACGAGAAGTTGAATCGAGCCCTCCACCTCGGCGCGTGGCGCGGCATCAACTACGTCGAAATTCCGGACTGGGACAGGGAGGTTATGAAGCTCACCGAAAAGGAGGGAGTTGACCGTGTAGTGGAAGTCGGCGGTGCCGGTACCTTCGGCAAGTCGCTCTCCTGCTCACGCTTCGGCGGCTCCGTAGAGATGATAGGGGTACTTTCGGGCGTTGAAGCGCCGGTCTCGGTCATTCCAATACTTATGAAGGGGATTACCGTCCGCGGTGTCTTCGTAGGAAGCAGGGAGATGCTGGAATCGATGTGCAGGGCGGTTTCGTTCAATGGGATGAAACCGATAATCGGTCGCGTATTTGGCTTTGAAGAGGCCGTGGAGGCTTTCCGCCTGATGAAAAGCGGCGGCCACTTCGGCAAGATAGTGATCAAGCTGGAATAAAGAAAATCTCATACCCGTCCAAAACAGGAAAGAAGGTCATTTACACTACTATCAGAGAGCGATCTTCAGGCTGTATTTTGGTAAAAGTGAGAAGTGAGAAGTGAGAAGCAAAAGCCCTGAGGCTTCACACCTCCCACCTATAAGAACCGATTCTGGTCGCGCTTCGTTTGCCGGAATGACAGGAGGTAAAAGCGCAGGGAGGCGGGGAGCGGGGGAGATGAGGAGAAAAGGCAAAGCAACCATTGAGCCGTAGGAGCGGCATCCTGCCGCAAATATAAGGATATGGGGGGAAATACCGTTCGGGAATACCCTGCGGGTTCGGGGCTGGAAGCCCCTCCTACGAGAAGCCCCTCCTACGGGAAACCCCGCCTACATGGGCAAGATTCCTCATCGATCCGTAGGGGGGGCATCCTTGCCCCGAAGCGTGGTTCCTGCAATACGAAATGTAAGACGTGAGACGACGCCCGGGGCCTTCCGCTTCATCCGGGCTATGCCCTACCAAGAAGCAGGTCCTGCCGGAGCGAAAAGGCGAATAATGAATGTTGAATTGATGTACTATTTTTCAATCTCGCCGTCATTCTCGCTTTCGTGGACCTTGCCTGTCCCGCCGAAGCTTTATGCGAAGGCGGAAGCGTAGTCGAAAGGGTCGAGAATCCGACGGCTCTATCGCGACCGTAAGAACCGATTCTGGTCGCGCTTCGTTTGCCGGAATGACAGGAGGTAAAAGCGCAGGGGGGCGGGGAGCAGGGGAGATGAGGAGAAAAGGCAAAGCAACCATTGAGCCGTAGGAGCGGCATCCTGCCGCGAATATAAGGATATGGGGGGAAATACCGTTCGGGAATACCCTGCGGGTTCGGGGCTGGAAGCCCCTCCTACGAGAAGCCCCTCCTACGGGAAACCCCGCCTACATCGGCAAGATTCCTCATCGATCCGTAGGGGGAGCATCCTTGCCCCGAAGCGTGGTTCCTGCAATACGAAATGTAGGACGTGAGACGGCGGCAGGGGCCTTCCGCTTCATCCGGGCTATGCCCTACCAAGAAGCAGGTCCGTCCAAAACGCTTGCAGAATCCAGGTCATTGTCCAACGAAAGAGTTATTTTGGACAGCAGTGGGAATTGTATATCCATAACACCGCTTCAACGGGAGTACAGGCAAACGTCTATGCGTACCTGACAAATTAAAGGAACTTTTTCTCCCTTACCTGGGAGTGGAAAGGCCGAAGGAGAAGCTGGACAGGGTTCGCTGGTTGTCGGAAATGGAATGGCGTCCCATCGAAAGGTAGCTGACAACTGAAGCGAGCATGGCTGGTATGAGCATCCATGGGTTGCCGGTCGTTTCCGCGACGAAGGCGATTGCGGCGAGTGGGGTTCTGTATCCCGCCGCAACGAAGGCGGAAAGCCCGACGATGGCGTACAGAGGCGCGTGGTTGCCGGGTGCGAAATGGGCGAAGCCTGAGCCCATGATGGTTCCCATCACCGCCATTGGGAAGAACATCCCCCCAACGCCGCCGCCGCCTACCGTAAACGCGGTGGCGCACATCTTCGCCCCGAGGAGAAAGAGTATCAAAGTCAGCGGTTCGGAGCCGTTAAGGAAGTGTTCAATCGTCCTGTAGCCCGGGCCGTAGATGTATGGTTCGTGGAAGATGAGATAGGTCAACGTGCCCAGGCCGCCTAGAAGGAGCCCGCTTGAAGCCGCGCGCGCCAGAGATGGCAGGGACGACATTAACTTCTTCACGTAGTTTGTCAGCCAGACAAAAGCCCTGGCGCCGATGCCGCAGGCGAGACCGAGCAGGAGAAACATCACCATTTCACGCGGCCCCATCTTCAGAACCTGGAAGTGGGGGAAGAGGGGCGCGGAACCGACCAGAAGAACGAAGGTCAGGTAGCTGGAACACGAGGAGAGGAGCGCCGGCACGAGGGCCCGCGACGCAAGAGTGTCGGTGAACGGCGCCTCCATCGCGAAGACGACTCCGGTAAGGGGTGTCTTGAAGATTGCGGCCATTCCGGCGGCCGCCCCGGCGACGAGTAGGAGTTTCAGGTCCTCCCGCCTGAAGAGTTTTTTGAACCTCTGCTGGAGGCCGTCGCCCACCGTGGCGCCGAAGTAAATCGACGGACCTTCGAGCCCCATGCTGCCACCGAGCGCCAGCGTGATGAAGGAGGCGAGCATCTTGCCGGGAAGGTTCCAGGGGTTCATGTGCTTGTCGCGCTCGTGGTAAACGTAAATGTAGTCTTCGGTAAGTTCTCCCTCTTGCGAAGGAACGAGGTGCTTTATGACGAAGTGCACGAACACAAGACCCAGCGGCGGCAGAAGGAGGTAGGCCCACGGATTATTCAACTCGTAGAGGATGGGAACCACCTTGTCCCTGAGGAGGAAGTCGAAGCCGGCGACGAAGCCCCCCGTCACGATCCCTACCGATATGGCCATTACAATCCAGCGGATGAAGAGTTCCCTCCTCGCCCGCATGGCGTGATGGACGCGGATAGGCTCACCCAGCACCGCTTCCATGCGAAGCAGGAGCCTTCTGGGGCGCAACCTGTGCGGGTGTTTTCCCCCCTCTCCCTTTGGCACCGCTTATCCTTTCAGATAGAAACCGTAAACACCGTCGCGGCCCGTAAGCCCGCTACTGGATGTGTTTAATGGTTATCTTCTTTGGAAATCTGTCCATTTGTATCTTCCATACGGTCACCGCCCTCCTTTGAATCATCACGTTCCAGCCCTGATCGTAGGTCTTTCCGTCGGGAGTCGATATCGTAACCTTCACGAAATGTTCACCCACAGACATCTTGACCTGTTTCTCCAACCTGAAGGGCGACGAAGAAGAAGCTGTGTACGATTGCTCAACCATGTTTCTTCCGTCAATGAGAATTGAGAGTTTCCCTGCGTCGATGCGTGATTCGAAGATCAGACCGAGTTGTCCGTGGGGTTTCTTAACTTTCTTCGGGGTCGTGGGCGCTTTTTCTTCCGGTGTGGGAATCTCCGTTTCAGCGGGAGTCTCATTCTTCGTGGTCTCGGCGAGCGTCGTGTCGTTCTCAGAAGAGGCGGTGGAGGACCGCGTTGACGATGTCGACCGAGAAGCGGCCGGCGGCGGTGAGGAGTGTGAGGAGGTGGGCGTGCCGGAGACGACATGATGACTGGAAGGGTTGGTCGAGGGGGTCGTCGTGCCGGCGCTCGAAGTCTCTCCGCCGGTGACCGCCGGAGGATGAATCGGCTGCGTGGCGGTTTCAATGGGGGGCGGAGGCGTCGCGTTAACGTTGGTCACTTCCGTAACCTGACCTTTTTTGCTGTAGTAACGCCAGCCCAGGAAACCTCCCACGACGGCCGCTATCAGACAGAAAACAAGTAAAACAACGAGTACAACCGCAATTCCCGCTTTAGAACTCATCGGCGCCTCCTTCTCAAACCGGCACACGCGTGCCCGGTCAGGAACGAAAGATACCACAATTGGGCTGAAAGAACCACTTGTTACCGCTCCCCGTCGTTGACGCCGTCGTAGGAATAGATGGTCTCCCTTTCCCGGTTCACGGTTTTAATGTGGACGGGGCGACGCCAGATGCTGTGGAGGGCGTGAAGCGTCGCCCTGGCTTCCGGTATTTTAAGGTCAACCCCGCCGTGGAGGTGCTCAAGAAAAAGTTCGGAGCGGTTTCCGTAGTTGGCGTCGCTTATCTTCAGTATCGGCTCGCCACCGTTCGCCAGATGGCTGAGGAGACTCTTTTTGATCTTGTTGAATTCGCGGCTCTCTATTGCGTACACCCCCTCATCCATCCTCTTTCGAAAGGTGAAGAACCCGTTTTCCACGGCGAATTCAGGGGTGAGAAAAGCGTCGATAAACTCAACGTCGTTCATGGCGGCGCGGACCTCCAGTACCTTCTGCAGCCCCTTCATCTCCCTTTTGTCCCATTCGCGCCTCTCTCTTTCATCGGTACAGTTTTCCCACTCCTCACCGTACATTCCCCTGTCCCAGCGTTTCTTCACGTCTTCAAAGAGATAGAGTCCCAATCGGTAGGGATTCAGGCGGTTTGGCCACGGCGCAACTATTTTGGAGTGCTCATCCGCGAAGGCGACCATCTCCCCGGCCTCGATACCCCTCTCGGCCATGATGCGGCGGTGCCAGAAGACGGCCCATCCCTCGTTCATAATCTTCGTGAAGCGCTGGGGGAGAAAATAGTAGGCCTCCTCGCGGATCATGTCCAGCAGGTCCTTCTCCCAGTCTTTGAGGGGGGCGTTCTCCACGAGAAAGTCGAGGACGCCCCGCGTCGGAGCGGCGGGAAACGGCCCCTGTGAACCCGTTGCCTCCCCCTCTCTTTCCTCCTTGTCCGGCCGCTTCCCCTCTTTAACCGATCTGGAGTAGGAATCCATGTATGCCGTTGTGAACCGACTTTCAACCTGTTCCTCGGGCGCTTCTTCCCCTTTTGTCCAGCGGCGCTTCGCGCGCTTTCGTCCCGCAAAGAGCAGGGCGGGGTCCAGCAGGTTGTCAAGGGAGAGGCAGGAATCGAGGAAGCGTTCGACGCGCTCCGGGCCGAAGCGGTCCGAGTAGCGTCTCACCCTGGCGGCGTGGTTCGCCGATTCGTTGAGCATGTTGCGGTTCGTTCGCGAAAACCAGGCGTTGTGGCGGAAGAAGTCGCAGTGGCCAAGGACGTGGGCGATAACCATCTTCTGGATGATCCTGGTGGAGCCCTGCAGGAGATACGCGTAAGCCGGCGTGGTGTTCACAACCATTTCATATATTGTCGAGAGACCCCAGCCGTGGCTCTTGTTCAGACGGTCGAAGGCCATTCCGAAACGCCAGTGGGGATAGCGACCGGGGAAGCCGTCGTAGGCGGCGGCCTGACTAATCTGTTTGGGAGTGAGGAAGTCGAAGACGACCTCTCCCGGATCGAGGCCCATCTCCCTGGCGTAGGCCATGAACTCCCTCTTCACGGCGACAAGCTCCTCCGGGAAGGGAATGAAGCTCAACCGCTGAAGGGCATTGTTGTCCGGGTGTCTCATCGTCCCTTCCCCAGAAAAGTGCGGATCGAATCGAGAATCTCGTCCTTCGAATTGATGAGGCTGAGTTCCACGTTCTCCTCGCCTGCGAAGGCCTCTTCGAGCACCTTGTAGAAAGTGCCGGAACCGTAGGCGCTCTTTACCTGGCCGTAGGCGAAGAGGTTGGCGCGGGGGAGCAGCGATTCACTAAGCATTTCCACGCATTTTGCGTTGTCGTCGTCGCTCCAGTTGTCTCCGTCCGAGAAGTGGAAGAGGTAGACGTTCCAGTCGGAGGGAGGATAGTCGGCGCGAAGGATGCTCTCGGTAACCGTGTAAGCCGATGAGATGAGGGTGCCCCCCGATTCCCTGCTCTTGAAGAAGGTCTCCCGATCGACCTCCCGGGCATCGGCATCGTGCGTTACGTAGCGAACCTGAAGGTTCTTGTAGTTGGACTTAAGCCACAGGTCCAGCCAGAAGGCCTCGCGCCTGACTATTTCCTTCTGCTCATCGCCCATAGAGCCGGAGACATCCATCATGTAGATGATTACGGCCGCCGACTGGGGCAGCAGAACCTCCCTGCGAGCCCTGTATCTTTTATCCGCCCTGCACGGGACCACGATGGGATCACCCGGACGGTACTCACCGCTCGTTATGGTTCTCTTGAGGGCCTCCTTGAAGGTGCGCTTGAAGTGGATGAGGGATTCCGGCCCGGTGCGCCTGATGCCGGTAAAGCGTCCCGTGACGCTCCTCACCACGCGTTTTCCCTTCGGGCGGACGCGCGGAAGCTCCAGCTCCTCGCCGAGAATGCGCGCGAGTTCCTCGAAGGATATCTCCGCTTCGAGCGGGTGTTCTCCGGGGCGGTTGCCGGCCGTTGTGTCGCCCTCACCCTTTTGTTGATCGCTGCCTATGACGTCGCCGGGCTTGCCGGATCCCTGCCCCACGTCCGACTGCGGCTCCCACTCGTGCTGGAACCTTGGCAGGCGTATTTCGTGAATGGGAATCGCGATTTTCCTGCCGCCACGCTTTACCTGGAAGCCGCCCTCGGCGATGAGTTTTTTCAGGTTCTTGCGCACCCGTCCCTTGACTATTTCCCGGAAACGGGCGTGGTCGCTGTCGATGCGTAGAGCCATAGCCGGCAGAGGCTTCCGAGCCTCACTCCTCCTTTTCGTCTCCGCGGGCAAAGATCGAGGAGATGTATTCGAGCAAATCCCTCGAACAGACCTCGCAATAACCGTAGTTCTTGATGAGGCGCGTCCTGATTATCTCAATCTTCTCCTGCGTTTCCCTGTCCACCACGTTGGTAACCAGAGCCGAGAGCTTGATGGCGTCCTTCTGGTCCTCGAAGAGCTTCATTTCGAGCGCCTTCCGCAGACGGTCGTCGGTTCGCCAGTCAAAGCGCTTGCCTTCAACGGCCAGGGCCCCGATGTAGTTCATTATCTCCCGCCGGAAGTCGTCCTTGCGCGTCTCGGGTATCTCGATCTTCTCCTCGATGGAGCGCATCAGCCGTTCGTCCGGTTCCTGCTGTTTATTCGTAAATTTGTTGCGTATCTTCTCTCCCTGCGTGTAGGCTTTCACGTTGTCTATGTAGTTGGAGCAAAGGCTCGATACCGCCGATTCGTCGGCCGAAATCGCCCTCCGCACCTCGTTCTTGATGATGTCCTCGTACTCCTCCTTGACCACGCTCAGCAGTTGCCTGAAGCGCTCCCTCTGTTCTTCGCTCGATATCAGGCTGTTGTGGGCGAGACCCGCCTCAAGTTCGTTGAGGACCATGAAAGGATTTACGCATTTTTCGTTCATGTCCTTTACGAGACTGCTCGAAAGCTTGTCCTGGACGTAACGGGGAGAAATCCCCTCCATCCCCTCCCTTGGGCTCTCCTTCCGCAGTTCGAGGATTGTGTCCTCGGTGTATCCGGGTAGCGTCTTTCCGTCGTAGAGCTTCATCTTTTGAACGAGCGAAAGGTCTTCTTTCTTCGGCTCGGCCAGCCTCGTAAGCACCGCCCACATAGAGGCTACGCTCACCGTATGAGGGGCGATGTGCTTACCCTTTATCAGGTCCCTGTTGAAGTCGCGCTCATAGATGCGCACTTCGTCCCTAAGCCTCGTCATGTAGGGAACGTCCACCTTGATGGTCCTGTCGCGCAGGGCCTCCATGTACTCGTTGTTCTGCAGCTTCAGGTACTCCGGCTCGTTTGTATGGCCGATTATTACCTCGTCGACGTCGGTCTGGGGAAACTTCTTCGGCTTAATGGAGTGCTCCTGCGTAGCCCCGAGAAGGTCGTAAAGAAACGCCACGTCCAGCTTCAAAACCTCGATAAACTCGATGATGCCCCTGTTGGCGATGTTCAGTTCGCCGTCGAAGTTGAAGGCCCTTGGATCGCTGTCGGAGCCGTAGATGGCTATCTTCCGGTAGTTTACGTCGCCCGTCAGCTCAGTCGAATCCTGGTTCTTCTCGTCCTTTGGCTGGAAGGTGCCGATGCCTATACGGTCCTTTTCCGACATTATGAGCCTGTACACGGTGATGTGCCCGAGTACCTTCTCCAGTTCGCCCTCATAGCGCTTCATCAACGTCCAGAAGATTTTCCTGCACGCCGGACACAGTTCTCCCTCCACGTGCAGTCGGTAGGGAAGTGAGGAAGAGGCCTGAAGCCTTTCTACCACCCTGTCCCGGAACTCGACCGGAATGAGCTTGAGCGGCTCTTCGTGCATCGGGCAGGGGAATGACCCGTCGCCGTTCAAATCAGCCTGGTTGCCTTCTTCCACGTCGTTCCATCTGAAGGAGTAAAGCGCTCCCTCCGGTTTGCGGCTGTACCTTTCCAGCCCCCTCTTTATCTGTCTTACAATCGTTGATTTGGCGGAACCTACGGGACCGTGCAACAGCAGTAGCCGCTTTTCCGGACCATAGCCGAGGGCCGCGGATTTGAAGAGGTCCACCAGCCTGCTCAGCGTCTGCTCCAGGCCGAAGACCGCGTCGCGGCCATTGTTCTCCGGGTCGCTGAAGAAGGTGTACCGGTAGGGCGAAGAACGGCCCTTGGAAACCTTTTCGCGCCCGTAGGACATGATCATGTCATAGAGCCGCTGGTAGGAGTTGCGGATAACCACGGGTTTCTCCCCGACAAGGGCCATATAGTCGTTGAAGGAACCCTCCCAGTGCAGGTCGCGGTAGTCGTCCCTCGTTTTCCGGCCTATAGCTTCGAGAATCCCCGCCTTTTCTTCAGCCATTTCAGCCTCCTGTTAAGACACTATTTTAGCACTTGTCTTCATTTTTATCCACCCGGACGGCGCCGAACGGTCCGACGGCGGTCTGATCAATCCATTGCTGAAGGATTGAATGGATGAGGGAATGGGAAATGGAGGCACTCTTACTAATTTTGAATGTTGAATGGATGGACCATTTTTCAATCTCGCCGTCATTCTCGCTTGTCGAGAATCTAACGGCCGTATCGAAACCGTAAGACCCGATTCCGGTCGCGCTTTGCCCCTTCGACCCACTCAGGGCTTCGTTTGCCGGAATGA
>Ga0114934_10002377_pt1 | contig 12014 bp, 16 predicted proteins | sample 4SBtaG_2_FD_99695 | JGI IMG/M metagenome (GOLD analysis project Ga0114934, IMG submission 99695) | Deep subsurface microbial communities from Kolumbo volcano to uncover new lineages of life (NeLLi) - 4SBTROV10_white metaG | ecosystem: Environmental > Aquatic > Marine > Volcanic ...
GTCACAGTCGCAATATCTGTTGCAGTTACACGTGCATCCATGTATGCGATGATTGTTAAATTGTTTCCTCTCGCTGAAGTATCTACGGTTCCTGTTGCGTCACCGATATAGATTTCAACATTTTTAGCTTTTATTGATACCATTGTTTTTTTATCCTCGTTAAATTTTTATCTTGTTTAGTTCTTCAATACCTTTCGCTTTCAAATTTGTTTTCAAAAAATCTATCCCGTTGTCTAACCATCTGTTTTTTTTACTTCCGAAACGTGTACGTAACCCACCTACAAATAACCCTCGTGATGGAGGATTATCAAGTTTCTTCTCAGCCCAATCACGTAAATGAGGACTTTCTTTATAGGTAATGAAACGCGGTAAATCATATTTCGGGAACACAGATAACCCACGTTGAATAAGTTCAGCGTTACCTTTCGTGAACCTTCCAACAATCATTCTTCTCGTTCCAATGATAGGTTTCGTTGGGACTGTCTTAGACCACCCTTTCAAAGTTTCGCCTGTAACTGACGTTTTTTCAAGTGAATCAGTTATACCCGAATTTAATGATTGAGCTGTAGCATCAAATAATTGACGTTCAATCTTGTTCACGAGATTTTTCAGCACACGTTCAATATCTTTAATGTTAACTTTCGCCATCAGTCCACGTAAAATTGTAAAACTAAAGTTCGCACATGTAGCCGACTTCCGTTTTTATCAAGATGATTTTGAAACATGTTATAATCTGTTAATTCTTGATTCACTGAATCAAAAGTGTTTTTAGATACAAGTATGAGACTTAAAGCTTCCTGGATAAGCTCCGAAGCTTCTTTCGCTGTCCCTGCAACTACACTAACGTCAATGTTTACTTGGTGTTTAGATGATGATGAAGATGATAACCTGTCCCCTAACTTTTGTTGAGTTTCACTTAAAACGAACACAGGTATTGATGCATTTTTAGAATAAGAAGGAGTTACTTTATAACTATTAGTGTTAGTTAAAACGATTTCACGTACATTTTTGAACGGTTGCGTATATATGTTAGATTCTGTTACAGTTAGCATAGTTTCTACTCTCCAAGTAGTTAGATGTAATCTCTCTAAGATTATTCTAAATTTTCTTTGACGAAAATTCTTGTAGCGACAAGTTGATCGCCTAAAGGTATCTTGTCAATTCCAGTGATTTTATAATTGTCACTGAACATGTCAATAGTATCAAATTTTAAAACTGGTACGTCGGTTGAAATCCAAATTATAAATGAACTTCCTTCATATGTACCGAATTTGTCATATTTGTGTCTGAATGATTGATAGTTAAGTATGATTCCGTTATATGTCCCCTGCGTTGAAAATGATTGAATTTCTTCACCCATATCATTCGTGGAGACACCACTATAATGATTAATCACGATGTTACGACGTAAATCTGCCCGTGAAAAAATAGCGTCCAGTTTAAGTTTTACAGCTGAAGCGTTTACCATTTATTTAACGAATGTTTTTAATCCCCTTAATACTTTTGATTTTTGTAACGATATAACGTCATCCATAGCTTTAAGACCGTTATATGGACTTCCACCGTTAGTTATCTCCCTGAAAACGTCAACGTCAATAATTTCAGTTTTACCACCGATTTCGCCGTTAGTTTCAAAGAATGTTAATTGGAAAGCGTGTCTCAAAGTATACATTATAACAAGAGTTTTGATAGGTTCAGGCATGTTAGCTTTACTGTAACCCGAAACGTATGTTACTTTATAAACTTCTTCGCCTATGATAGGATTCGCTAAATAAACAGTTCCAATGTCTGCATTTTTTATGTAAATGTCTCCCGAAGCGAGAGTTGTATATGTTGGATCAAATAATGTTCCTGACCGTTCATTGATTGAAGTTATGGAATTTACAGGTAACTTTTTAAGTATGATACCAAAATAATGACCGTCCACAAGGACATCGGTGTTAGTTTGTGATTTAAAATCGCCTACGTCGTTCTCAAAATCTGTCTCAGCTTTAGTTAAATATTCAGTCATTTGAGCTAAAGTTGGAGTTGTTGATGATGTGAATGTTGTATCTAGATATGTCTCAATATCACTAATGTCAATGTAGCTTGTGGTCATTTTTTATATGGTAAAATGAGAATTTAATCTCTTTTTGGTTGTCTCTTTTTTTTAGGAACTTTATCTTGGTTTTCAATCGGTTCATCAATTAAGTCAACAACTTGTTTGTGTTTCTTGAATTCTTTATCTTTAAGTAAAATCTCAACTTTCTTTTTAAGCGAATCAAGTTCTTCTTTTTCTTGGACTTTCTTAACTTCGTTAGGGTCATAGAATTTCACAGTTCCGTTACCTAAAGCCATACATTTGTTAGCTAACAATCCAGTCATTTTAACGGGAACCCCAGCTTCAAAATTTACAACACTTAATTTTTGAGTTTTACTTGAAACAAGTTCATATTCAACACCAAAAGGTATTAATCCTTCACTTATTTTATTTAAATCTGATTTATCTTTATATTCAACATTTACTGTTAATGTATCGTTTGCCATTTCGTTTCACCTTTATTATATATTATTAAAAAAAATAAAAAAAATGTAAACCTTTATTGGTTTACAATGATTGCTCTTTTAACTACACCGTCAGCACCAGCTTCAAGTAATTTACAAAATCCGTTTCCGTCAGTTTGTGTAGCTAAAGCGTTAACCATCATATCTGCCATTGGATTCATAAATGTTCCAACAGCTGATGTGTCTCCAGTCATTACTTCAACAACTCCACGAATTTGGAAAGAACCTTCAGCTCCTGAAGCTACATCTTCTGTAGCTACACCGAATAATCCTAGACGGTCATTATTTGAAGGAGCAGCAGTGATACCAGTTGCGATTGAAATTTGAACAACTTTTCCTTTTGAAATTGCAGCGTGTGCCTGTGCAGGTACAGTTAGTAATTTTTTATCTTTCAAAGATAAAGCAAGTCTTTGTACTAATGTTAATGTCATCTTATTTATACCTCATATATTAAAAAATGCAATTATGCACTTTTTAATGGAATTACACTCTCGTTGTAGAAGATTTTTACTCCAAAAACTTCATAGTAATGGAATGTTACACTTCTACTTCTTTTTGTTTCTTCGTCAAACTCAAATACTGGGTTAATTTTTTGAGCATAAATGAAAGGTTTGTTTCCTAAAGCTACAGCAACATAAACAGTTGTGGAATTCTCTGTAACGGATTGAACAGCTGTGTGAGGAATGATAGCTACACCACGAGGGTTATCTCCAACCATTACACGACCAATTTCACCATTTAAAGTTCCAGCTCTTGCATAATCTGCATTTACGAATTTATCATCGTTCATTAGAGCTTTATATTGTGTAGGATATACAACGATACTTTGTAAACTTCGTCTGTTGATACGCATTTGTTTCCAAGCTTCAGTCATTTGCTCATAAGTTAATACTCCTGCAGCTGCGATTGTGCTTGATGTGTATCTTGTGGTTCCTGAACTGATAGGATATAAATCGGAACTTGTGGTTGTTAAAAGTTCTGTCATGATAACGTTATCACGGTTCTCGCCTAAAGCATTTGAAGCACCTTCACGGATGTCTCCCCATACAAAATCAAAGTTCTCACTTAATGATTCTTTGGAAATCTGTTTAGCGTCTCCATACCATTCAACAGTTAATGTTAAACTGTTAAAGTCAAGAGCTGATACTGGTGTGTCAACTCCTTCAGTTAATTTCCCAGCGGAAAATTGTGTCTCTTTGAATACTTGGAAAGATTTTCCGGGTTTCCCTAAAATCATTCCTGTTTTGTCAACACCTAAAGGTCTTAACAATTCTCTCTCATAAATAAATTTTTCGGCAATCTCATCGTATAATGTAGGAACTGTTCCTTTACTCGTTGAGGTTGCTCTATCGTATGCATTTGTGTCTATTGCCATTATAAATCACCTAATTATTTTTTCAAATCGTTTCAGAACCTTTTTAGTTAACAAAAAGATAAAAATTTATTAATTGTAAAGTGCGTTTGAGTTTAATATGCCACGTTTAACTAAATCTTCCTTGATTAAAGTCATACGTTGCTTTTGAGTTAACGGTTTAATTTCAGAACCGAACGGATTAGATTCAATGTTATCAGATTTGCTACCGTCAGACATTTTTTCAAGACGTTTATTAAACGAATCGTTTTGAGATTGAAGTTGCGAAATTTGTTCCTGGTATTTCTTTTCTTGTTCAGTAAAATTCTTTTGCATGTCTTTATAAATCTGTTTCGCTAATTCTTTTTTACTTCTTAAATCTTCAGATTTAGCGTTAGCTTCATCTGCAGCAATTTCATCTTTAATTTCGTTAATGAAACTAGCCATGTCAAAACCTGAATCGTTAGAATCAGAATTTTGTTGTTGATTGTTTTTCTGTGGTTCTTGTTGATTGTTTTGAGATTCTTGAGTTGATTTTGATTGTTGTTCTTGATTCTCAGTAGTTTGATTTTGTTTATCTTCTTCGGTCATTTTTATTCCTCTATTCTATATATGTTTTTAAAACTTCAATTTGCATTTCATACGAATCAATGTTATCTTGAGTTACTTTCAATGTACTTTCAAAAACAAGTAAACTACGTTTCTTTTCATATTCTTTCCATTCGTCTTTTTCCTGAAACTTAAATTCGTATTCAGTTTTTCCAGGACATTCCTTATATAATTTTAACCGTAAAGATTGTTCTTCAAGTAAATCGTATTCCGATTCAAGCATTTTTTGTATGTTACTTAAATGTTTCTTACGTTTCTCTAATGTAGCATCATTATCAATGGTAGTCGCACCATCATACTCACATTGAACAATGAGATTTTTCTCAACGTGTTCAATAAACTTTTTTCTGTTTAATTCCATATCCATTCTAATTCACCTATATATTTTTAAAATGCAACAGCATTTTTATCGGCAGGAGTTTCATTTAAAAGAACAGTCCACCCCAACCGTTTACAATCAGTAATTTCATTACCTGAAACTTGATAATCAATAAATTCTGCCGACAATTCAATGTTTTCTTTATAATAATTTGAAACGAACCATTTATATTGATCATGGGATTTATCAATCATAAATCTGCCATATAATTTACCATCTTTATATCGCTGGTTAGTCATCGTGAAAAGGTTGTTGGTTGAATGATTACCTTTCAATCCTAGATGATCAACATCACCATATTTATCAATTCTACCTTGCTCACTTAAATCTTTAAGTAAAGATTCCGAGACAGTTAAACCGTCATCAGCTAAATCTGTGCTACTTATAGCAGCATCAAAATAGTATTGTTTACCGAAAACACCAGACCTACCGAGAACACTCTTAACTTTAACGCTGGTCTTTTTCACCCAAACATTATTTTTCTTGACAAAGAATTTCTTCACTGCAGCCCAAGCATTTTTAAAAGAACGTTCCTCGCTGTTGTTTTTAATAGAACTATTAAAAGCTTTTAGAAAGATTTTTTTCGCTGAAATTGGCAACAATTTAACTTGCTGTGGTAAGTCTGAAATTTGTTTGTACGGCATTATAATACTTGATTTATTTTGGAGTTTATAAACTTTTCTATAAAAAAAAGATAAATACATCATATTTCATTTATTTTTGGTAGATGCATCAGCACCCGTTTTGAAATTTTCAATGCCTTTATCTTGAGGTTTCCTGCTTGGAAATTGGTTGCTATTTGGAGCGAAAGGTAATTTATCTTTCGGCTGTAAACTTTCAGATTTCTCGGAAGCAGTCAACTCAAACAATTTTTCAGGTAACTCTAAACCTTTTGAATTTAACCACGTTAAAGTTTTACTTTTACTTGCACCCATTGCAACTAACGTGTTAGCCATTTCTAACCAATCTTTATCTTCACGAAGATTTATCGTGTTATGTCGCAATTTAACGTTTTCAATGCCGAGTTTAGGTAACAATTCAGAATTTAATTCGTCCTCCAAATCAATAAGAAAACTTTTTATACGCATGATAAACGTAAAGTTAGCTTGAGTGTCGGAATTGGAACGGTTTGAATTGTCAACAGTCCCAGCAATAATAGGAGGGACACGAATCAAAGTTAACATCATGTTACGAATTTTATTTAACAGTTCAATCAAAGGTAAGACGACAGATTCATTGTCAAGTTTCATGCCGTTCAATGATTCTTTTCCAGCAGTCACAAGGAATTTCCCACGTTCAGTTGAACTTATACGGAAACTTCTTATTAATTCTTCAACTTCATCAGGGGTTGTGTTAGTTAAATGGAAATGTGTTTTAAATTCATTGTTTTCAAATTTTCTTATAAGATGTTCCATGACAAACTTTTTAAGAGTTATAAGACGCCCCAAAGTTACAATTTGAGGAGTGTTCCAAAAAGTTCCATCATAATCTTCAACGCTAATGTGAGCCATTTCATCAAGTGAAAATCTTACAATTTTCCCGTTATGGTCGTTTTTTATGTATCTTTTAAGCACACCACGTTTAGTTTTTACAGGTTCCATTAAATAGTTCGGTTGGTGTTTAAGTTCAACCACAGAAGTTCCTTCTTTGTTACGTATAAGTTCAATGAAATTGTGAAATTCAGTTAAACATTTGAAATACATACCTTTACGAATCTTATTAAATTTAAGTTCATCAAGTTTCTTTTGGGCTTTAGAGACATCTTCCTTAGAACCCTCCAAACGATATCCAGATTGAACGATAGCGTCAACTAAATATCCATAGAACCCACGTATTTCTTCATCAGCTAAAACTTCAGCATGAATCTTTTTCATTTGGACTTTGGAAGGGATAGAACCTTCGTCGGCACCAGTGGAAACTTGAGAATCTTCATCTAAAGCTTTTGAAGGGAAGTTTGGTTGCGTACTTCCAGAACGAATTATCGTTTTATAACCATCATTTAGAAGCCGATTTACATCAGCATAATTTGTTGTATCCATTTTTATTATTTATTCCTCAATATTTTATTATTTGATAGACAGTGTTTTCTTTTTCTTCAAGCCAATCTTTAATTGACATGACGAACGAATCAAGCATGTCATCGGTTGAATTTTTTGAAGGTTTCAAAGCTGGTGTGAAATCTCTAAATTCACTTCGTAGCTCGGGGTCATAAAAAGATTTCACACGATTTTTGAAACATGCAACTTTAAATAACCTGTACATGTCAGCTTTCAATCCCCTGAAAGTAACTTCATCAATACGTGAAGCACCGAAAACGTTCCTGAACCAAGCATAAAACGCTGAACCTCCACCTTGAGAATCAATATGCCATTTATTTATGTTAGGGAAATCACGAGCAACTTTCAAAATGTCAGATTGTAAATCTGCATCTTGCCCCACAGCATAACGTTTACAATATAACCTTTCAAGTTTTCCGTTATTTTTATTGAACCGTGAAACAGTTATAACAGTACGTGAAATGACACTCCCACCGAAATCAATAGCAGCGTCACATTCACCGAAATAACTCATATATATTTTTAATGTGCTATCTGAGAACACTTTCTTAATTTCGTTTTCTTCGTCAAAATATGCATCACGTTTGTTAACTAATTCTGCAAGATATTCCTGCCTGAAAGCATTAGCCCAACCGTTAGCTTCATATTCCAACCGAACTTTCTCAATTTCTTGAATATATGATTCGTCTTTACGGAAATAATAAGGGAACCATATTTGTTTATATACTGTCTCGTGACCATCAATATCCATCAAGTCATAGGATAATCCACTACTTCCGTTAGGAGTAGTTGCAATGAAACATTTCACGTTCGGTTGATCCGTGATTACAGGTCGCACAACTTCACGATAAATTTCATATTCGTCAGGTGTATATTTATACCAGAACGCTAACTCGTCCATGATGATTATTGAAGCTGATTTCCCACGAGCTTTCATAGTAGGAGGGAAAGCTCTTATAACATTCCAACCATTCTTGAAAATGTTTAATTGGGATTCATTCATTTTAGCGTTATCGCTACGTTTAGGGAAATGGGAACTGAAATATTTTTTACCCAACTTACCGTTAAATAAAGCTTCAATACGCCTGTCGCCTACTTCATACATGTCACGTATCTCACGTATGTATGATTCTGCTTCCTCACTCTCTTGAGCAATCACAATGATTTTAGTGGTACGTTCACGTCCCTGAGGATATTTATTCCACCATAAAGCCCACGCACTGAACACTTTAAAAACTGTACTCTTACCCATACGTCTCCCCATAACTGTATGAATAAATTTTTTCTTGAACATCATATCAATATGAAATATCTGATAATCACGTAACTTAAAACCGAGCATGTAATATGCAAAATATACAGGGTGTGCCTTACAAGCTTCAATCAGTTTACCATCAAATTTCTTTTTAATGGTTTGAGGATTAAACCATTCATCATATTTTTTGCCTAGATATTCATCGGGGATTTCTGTATATTCAACCATTTCAATTCATATTTTAAAAAAAAAGAATTTAATCCCAAATATTTTTCTTTTTAGGTTTAGCGAGACTTGAACCAGCCAAAATACCAGCCACGACACCAGCCAAAGCTGCAATATCAGACTTACCTAAAGATAAAGCGACAGGAGCAACGACAGCTGACAATAAAGTAGCCCATGCTCTCCTTTGCGAAATTAACCATGTAATCCATTTTGTATCCATTTTTTTATCTCCATATTTTTTATTTTAACTTAAACTACCAATAATGGTAAGTGTTAAGCCTACAACAAATATTATATAATACCAAATCTTATTCATTTTTCTTTTTATAATCCGGAATAACTGTTGTACTTCTTTGAATCCAACTAGCGTATTCATTCGCTGTATAATTCACAATTCCGTAAATTGAATTTCTGTTTTGTGGAACTTTCAAAAAATTTAACTTACATCTTGTAAGGTAATAAGTTGATTCCACAGTATACCATTCAACGTCGTTAGCTAACCAAAGCATGTTTGCGTGACGACCTTCATAAATCATAATTTCACCATATGAAAAAACGTGACAATCTTGGAATTTCAATCTGTGGCGAACTTTATCCCACATTTTAAGTATTTTAAACATACGTCGTATAACATTATATCCAACGATCGCCCAATCATCACAGTCACCATATTTACGCCCAAGCGTCTCATTCGCAGGACTCCAAATGTCGTGCCTTTTATCATCATGTTTATAGAACCAAGTTTTAGTTTTTGTGCCTTTAGTTGAAGGGATAGTTATCAATTTACTGTCAAGATATTTTATCCACGAATGAACAACCTGATCTTCATTTTTAGGTGAATATTTTTTTAAAACTTCACGAGCTAAATTGTCTACAACTTCAAAGTTTTCATCTTCAAGGTAATGAATCACCCATTGAGATTTCGGAGCCGAATAAAATACTTTATTTTGAGGATATTTTTTATCCCAATATTTTTTATCGTCAACTGATGGTTTCTTATCATCTAGTTTTTTTTGAAGTGACGTAAGTTGTTTCTGGTAAGTTTTACGTTGCAAATTAAATTTATCTCTGTCAGTATTACAAATAGTTAATTCATTTGATATTTTATCATATAAGAGACCATTCTTATATGTGTCTATTAATTTAGTTATCCATTTCATTGGTCTGAAACTACCACCAAACCATAACCGTATATTTTTGGAGAATATCCAGTATCTGTTGTTGTCAAAGTCAATTTTATTGCCAAATTTGTACCACTTAAAGAGGAAGTATAAATTGCCGAATTTATTGCCCCTCCTGTAACCCCAAAAGTAGTTCCTCCATCATCTGAAATTGCAACATTCACCGCCGTACCAGTAGGAACATCACCGTCCAAATAAACTACGATTGAATCGGGGGCAGAATTTAAAGTCATTAAGGAGTTTGTTTCAACTGTTTTTGAATTTAAAAATTGTCCATATTCAAAAGAATAGATGTTATATGTAACTGCAATCCCATTCTCTGAACGACACCGTAATCTAATCCCTTGTATTGAGGAATCATTTGTGAGAACATGGATTGTATCAACAGAATCCACTGAGATTGAAATAGCAGATTCGTTTGTCCATGTTGTTCCGTCAAAAGTTTCAAGAAAAATCTCTGCAGTAACTGAACCAGCATGAGACGCAGTTGCTTTCACTCTTGCCCACCCAATTTTTTCAGAAGGAAAAGTTTTTCCTAAATATGAACTTGTGTCGCTTCCTCCTGATACCACTTTTGTGGCGGCAGTAGCGTCATTACTGTCAAATGCATTTCCAGGATTGGTAAATGAATCGGGATCATGAGTTGTATCTCCAGGAGCTTCATCTGAATCACGAGATAAGATATATGCAGGGGTTTTATTCGTCCCAGAAGGTTCTGGAGTGTTAAATAATGCAGTGCTATTCCCCGTGTTAACTGTCGTGTTAGAACCCGCCACCACTGTAAATTCATCTGCCGCAAGATAATCTTTGTTTTCAAATATATTATTTGCTTGCAATGTTTGGTATGCCATTTGAGCAGTGCCACGACCTAATGCTGTTAATAATTCCAAAGCACCTAATGTGCCTCCTATCCTGAGTGTCATGTTATATTTATTCCTCTAAAATTTTAAAATCTATGTCGGACATATTGATGGTGGTTCCACCAATTTCCTTCTCTTTAAGTTTGATACTGGATTCTTGGAAATTCTTTTTATCAATTTCTTTACGGATTTTGTTACGTAAATCTAACAAAGTTGATAAATGACGATTAAAATCTAATATCTGTTTCTCACGTAAATCAATCTGTTCCAAGATGTCTTTCTTATCACTAGGTTCACAAGTTAAATAGGAAGATTTTAAGTCACTGAGAACTTTCTTGTGGAACTGCATACTACGTTCAGCTTCACTTAAACGTTCCTGAGTAACCATCAAGTCAGTTTCATATTTTAAAACTTGCATGTCAGTCTCTTTAAGCTTGTCAGTTAAAACACGCTTAACATACATGTCTAAATCAAAAGCGATGCCACGTGCTAATATGGAACTTACCATGCTATTTAATTCAAGCTTCTCAACATCAGTCATAGGACTTATATTGATGCGTTCCTGCAATTTCTCAATGATTTCACTGTGGCGACCATGAGTAATGTTACCCACAGCTTTCTTTGGGAAAAATGATTTCCCGCCAAGTTTTACTTTACTTACCTTTTTATAAACCATTTCATTTCAAATCATAGAAAAAACTATGATATTATATGGAAAGTAGTTGGTATTTATAAACTTTTCTATAAAAAAAAGATAAATTGGAAGAAAAACGATAAAAAATTACATGAAAATGTAGCGAACACGATAATAATAACACATAAACAAATTTACTACCCGAAAAATGTGGGCGAATGTTAATGAAAATGGAAGGTAGTCAGTGTGGAAAAATGTATACTAGTATGTAATTATCTTTTTTTTATAGAAAAGTTTATATACTAGAAGTGTTCTACTTATAATTAATGAGTTTATTTGGTACTTTATGAAAAAAATATAAATGTTTTGTAAATAGAAACGATTTCTGATTTTTTTTGAACTAAATTGAATATGTTAATAGGATTCTATGACATATGAAAGTGGAGCTGGATATACGGGTCTCTCTTTTCAACGGGTAACAAGACGTTGGGTATAGCAACATTGATTTGTTGTGGAAGGTGACAGGAGAGCAATAGACTCGCCCTATAAGAGAAAGCTGTGAAGCGATCATAAATGTAACAGAAAAGGACATAAAAAACCCTTTTCATATTTTTTTAACTAGGAGGCACGCTATGAAAAAAAAGAAAGCGTGTAATTTTGAACAAGGAATCATAGAGTTACTTTCCGAAAAAATGAGTTTATTTCTATAAGTATAGTAATCGTATAAAGCCGTATAAATTTGTATAAATCGGATATAGACACTACTTTTTCAAGGTATGGTGTTTCTGTGCGTAATCTTGAATAGCCTGTTGTGTCTATATCCTATATACATATACAAATATAAAATAAAAAGAGTAATAAAAGAAGAGTAATAAAAGAAGAGTAATAAAAGAAGAGTAATAAAAGAAGAGTAATAAAA
>Ga0114934_10002378_pt1 | contig 12013 bp, 12 predicted proteins | sample 4SBtaG_2_FD_99695 | JGI IMG/M metagenome (GOLD analysis project Ga0114934, IMG submission 99695) | Deep subsurface microbial communities from Kolumbo volcano to uncover new lineages of life (NeLLi) - 4SBTROV10_white metaG | ecosystem: Environmental > Aquatic > Marine > Volcanic ...
GATTGCCAGACAATGCGATTGGATGGAAATTCTTCATTGCTGCTGACGATATTGTCTCCGGAGCGCCAGTCTATGCCATAAGCGACAAATGACAAGGCTTCGGAGGTATTTTTAACCAATGCGATATCAGCGGTTGATGGCGCGTTTAAAAGTGCAGCCAGTTGTTGACGGAGTTTTTTTTCGGTTTCCAGCCATTGTAAATAAAACTGGGAACCATAGTGACAATTCTGTCCGGCAAAGTCAGTGACAGCTTGTGCGGTTCGTTTCGGCCAGGGTGCTACGGCAGCATGGTTAAGATAAATTAAATCGGCGTTGAGCGGAAATTCAGGGTGTGACATGTCAGGATACCGTGCGGCGGTTTTGAAAGCGGCCAAGCCGGGGTAATCTTCGGGTTAACCGCTTTCGGACAAGCGAAGCTTATTCCATCACTTCAACGCGGTCGCCTTTGCCTATCAACACAACATCGGCATCACGCATGGCGAAAATACCAACGGTGACGACGCCTACGATGTTATTGATTGTCTTTTCCATGGCGACAGGGTCCAGAATTTCAAGGTTATGAACATCCAGAATTTCATTGCCATTATCGGTGTAATAATCTTCACGCCAAACCGGTTGCCCCCCCATTTTAACCATTTCGCGGGCCACATAGCTGCGCGCCATCGGAATGACTTCAATGGGGAGCGGGAACTTACCCAGCACATCCACGCATTTGGTTTCGTCTGCAATACAGACAAATTTACGGCTGGCGGCGGCGATGATTTTTTCCCGGGTCAATGCGCCGCCGCCGCCTTTAATCAGCTTTTTGCGCGGATCGACTTCATCGGCGCCATCAACATAGACCTCGATATCACCGACGCTGTTTAAATCCAGCACCGAAATGCCAATGTTTTTAAGACGTTGCGTCGTGGCTTCTGAACTGGATACCGCACCTTCGATGTCGGCTTTGTGGTCGGCCAACATCTCAATGAAAAAGTTCACGGTAGAGCCCGTGCCGACACCGACAACGGGGACATTTTTAATGTATTTGATGGCTTCTTGCGCGACTTGTTTTTTTAATTCATCTTGAGTCATTGTTTTTCCTGCAAGGTTAGAGTTATCGAAGATATCAAGAATTGTATGGGATAATACCTGATTAAGACTAATTTTTCAGCACTTATCCATGATACAAAAGTATATCGAACGTATATTGCGAGCCAGGGTTTACGATGTTGCGATTGAGACGCCGCTGGATTTTGCGCCAGCCTTATCGGCGCGTCTTGATAGCCAGGTGTTTTTGAAGCGAGAGGATTTACAGCCTGTTTTTTCGTTTAAACTGCGGGGTGCCTACAATAAAATAATTCAATTGACGGATGCTGAAAAAGCCTGTGGCGTCATTGCGGCATCGGCGGGGAATCATGCACAAGGTGTCGCCTTGTCGGCTAAGAAACTGGGTATCAAGGCTTTGATTGTCATGCCTAAAACAACCCCGGAAATCAAAGTGCAATCGGTCAGGGCGCGAGGCGCCAAAACGGTATTGTTTGGTGATTCTTATGATGACGCCTGCGAGCACGCACGGCAACTGGCCGATGAAAAAGGTCTGGTTTTTGTACACCCTTATGATGACCCGGATGTTATCGCCGGCCAGGGCACTATTGGCATGGAAATTTTGCGGCAACACAACGGCCCTATTGATGCGGTGTTTGTGCCGGTTGGTGGGGGAGGCTTAATTGCAGGCATCGCCGCCTATATTAAATTTGTGCGTCCGCAAACTAAAATAATCGGTGTCGAGCCAGATGATGCGGATTGTCTAAACCGCGCGTTAAAAGCGGGTCGTCGCACCATTATCAAGCAAGTCGGCCTGTTTGCTGATGGCGTGGCGGTAAAACAGGTTGGTAAAGAATCTTTCAGTCTGGCGCGTCACTATGTCGACGATGTGATTGTGGTCAATACCGATGAAATTTGTGCGGCGATCAAGGACATTTTTGATGATACCCGCTCGGTTGCTGAACCCGCTGGTGCACTGGCTGTTGCCGGGGTCAAGAAATACACCGAACAGCAAAATGCCAGCGGCCAAACCTTTATCGCCGTCGAAAGTGGCGCCAATATCAATTTTGACCGTTTACGGTATGTGGCCGAGCGCACCCAGGTCGGTGAACATCGTGAAATACTGCTGGCTGTCGCAATTCCTGAGCAGGCCGGTAGCTTTCTGAGGTTTTGTAAGATGCTGGGAAAGCGCAATATTACCGAATTTAATTATCGTTACTTTCATGACAGTATCGCACAAGTTTTTGTCGGTATCAGCAGCAGCGGGGAAGAATCCGACAAGGCCGCGTTGATCGAGCAGCTGGAAGTCGATGGATTTAAAGTGACCGATATGACCGAAAATGAGATGGCTAAGGATCATATTCGATATATGGTGGGCGGGCATGCACCGTGTACATTGAATGAAATTATTTACAGCCTTCAGTTTCCAGAGCGTCCGGGGGCGTTGTTGAAGTTCTTGATGGCGTTGGGCGGGCGTTGGAATATCAGTTTGTTTCATTATCGAAACCACGCGGCCGCGTTTGGCAAAGTGTTGATCGGATTGCAAATGAAAAAATCCGAACGGCATCAATTTCAGCATATGTTGACGGATTTAGGCTTTGTTTTTCAGGAAGAAACAGGCAATCCTGCCTATGTGTTTTTTGCCGGCGGACAAGAAAAAAACTGAGTTTTTGCTAGACTTATAATCCATTGGTGGCTGCGCTTTTAACAGTGTCAAAGAATCGGCGCTGACGATAGGCGATATTGAAGGTATTGTTTATCCAGTAAAAAAACGTAGTGGCCTGTATTTTGCTTGAACTTCTTAAAAACAGGAATTGATCAATGGCCGAAGAATCCGAAAACACAGAAGAACCCAAGTCTTCCAAAAAAATGATCATCATTATTGGTGCCGTCGTGTTGCTGTTAGCCGGTGGTGGTGGGGCTTATTTTTTTATGAGTGGTGACGAGCCGGTTACCGAAGGTGAAAATGCCGGGCAGGCACAAAAAGAAGCCGAGGCGGCTGACGAGGACGAGGAAGAAGGCGCTGAAAAGGTATTGAGCTACTATGAGCTGGATCAACCGTTGCGGGTTAATTTTCCGCAAGGCAGCCGTTTTAGCCTGATTGAGATCCGTGTGTCCTTTATGATCGAAGATCCTGAAGCAGAAGAGCTGTTGAAAAAACATAAACCGATGATCGTGAATAATCTACTGATGGCAATCAGTGCGGCAGGTTCTGACAAGCTGGCAACGAAAGAAGGTAAACAGGAATTACAGAAAATCATTTTGGATGATGTGAACAAGGTGATGAAAAAAATGACCGGTAAGGAACGGGTTAAGAATGTATTTTTTACGCGCTTTGTAATGCAATAAGATGTCTACGGCTGACCTTCTCTCACAGGATGAAATTGATGCGCTGCTGCATGGCGTCGATGATGGCGATGTAGAAACCGAAGTGCCAGAACAGGACGTCAATAGTCAGGAATTACGCTCCTATGATTTCGCCAATCAAGAGCGGATTGTTCGTGGGCGTATGCCGACGCTGGAAATGATCAATGAGCGGCTGGCGCGATATTTCAGGGTTTCGGTGTTTAATTTTTTAAGGCGTTCGGCTGAAATTTCTGTGTCTGGCATCCAGATTCAGAAGTTTTCTGAATTCATCCAGAGCCTGTTTGTACCGACCAACTTGAATATCATCCGCATGTCACCGCTTAGAGGGAGGGCTCTGGTTGTGATGGAGCCACGACTGGTGTTTACGGCGGTGGATAACTTTTTTGGCGGCGGCGGGCAATTCTATAATAAGGTTGAAGGCCGCGAATTTTCACCGACCGAAATGCGCATCATTCGCTTGATTCTGGATTTGTTATTCAAGGATATGCAAGAAGCCTGGAAGCCGGTAATGGATATTGATTTTGAGTATGTCAATTCAGAAGTCAATCCACAGTTTGCCAATATCGTCAGTCCCTCTGAAATTGTGGTGATTTCCACGATTCATATTGAACTGGAGGGCGGCGGCGGTGATTTGAATATCGTTATTCCTTATTCAATGATTGAGCCGATTCGTGAATTACTCGATGCGGTGACCAGCGATCGCGGGGAAGTCGATAATCGCTGGCAAGAGTCACTCAAAAACGAAGTAATGCGTTGTGAAGTGCCGCTTACCAGCGTCCTGGTTGAAAAAGTGATGGCCGTGGAAGATGTTATGAGTTTTAAAGAGGGCGATATTATTCCGATTGATATGCCGGAATCGGTGGTGTTGACGGCCGAAGAGGTGCCGGCTTTTCGCGGTAAGCTAGGCGTTTCAGATGGTAATTATGCCATTCAGGTCGAAGAAAAACTGACTCAGGATTCAATTTAGGAACGTTTCTTAATATAGGCGCTTGAACAGCGAACTCAGGTTATAAAACTTTCGGGACAAATCAAGATGAGTGAAAACGATAACGAGAATGCAGAGCCAGTTGGTGATGATTGGGCGGCGGCGATGGCCGAGCAAGAGCAGGTCGATGGTGTTGGTGAGGATGCGGCCGAGGCTCAAGCGGACTGGGGCGATGCGCTGAATGAACAAGCGGCGAGCGAAGCGCAAGGCCGTGTGGATTCGGCGACGTTTCCGGATTTGCAGGATGCAAGTGGCGATAGCGCAAAAAGCTTGACTGGCGGGGATGATGTCAATCTGGATATTATTCTGGATGTGCCGGTAACGATTTCGATGGAAATTGGCCGTACCCGGATCAATATTCGCAATTTATTGCAGTTAACCCAAGGCTCGGTGGTGGAGCTTGACAGGTTTGCCGGCGAGCCGATGGATGTGCTGGTGAATGGTACCTTGATTGCGCATGGCGAGGTGGTCGTTGTCAACGATAAATTCGGGATTCGACTGACCGATGTGATCAGTCCATCCGAGCGTGTTAAAAAATTAGGCTGATGCGTTTTTTTAGTTATTTTTCGCTTATCTTTTTTGTCCAGCAGGCGAGCGCTGCGCAAACGCCGTTTCAAGGCACAACAAACAAGCTGTCATTGCAGGATGTTGCCAATTGGGCGGCCAGTCTGATTGTCGTGCTGGCAATATTTTTATTTTGCGTCTGGGTGATCCGAAAAACACAACATTTGACCTCAGCGCAAGGGCAAACGCTTAAAGTGGTGACAGGTCTTGCGCTCGGTATGCGAGAAAAGCTGGTATTGATTCAAGTCGGTGAGAAACAGGTGTTGCTGGGGGTGACGCCGGGTCGGATTGAAAAGTTGTTGATTCTTGAAGGCGATGCGCAATTAAAATCCGATAGGACACCGGCGGCAGGTACATTTGCTAAAAAGCTCGCTCAGGTTATGAAAGGCGCTGAATAATGAAGTCAATAGTCTTTGCTGTGTTTGTGTGGATGCTGCTCATGCCTGATCAAGCGGCACTGGCGGCGCCCGGCATTCAGGCCATCACGGTGACCAGCAATCCTCAGGGTGGACAGGAATATACGGTCACGATCCAGATCCTGGCTTTGATGACGCTAATGACCGTGCTGCCGGCATTGTTGTTGACGATGACTTCATTTACCCGCATCGTCATCGTACTTGGCCTGCTCAGGCAGGCGATCGGCACGGCACAGGCACCGAGTAACCAGGTGCTGCTGGGTTTATCGTTGTTTTTGACTTTTTTTATCATGATGCCGGTGTTTGACAAGGTCAACAGCGAAGCGATTCAGCCGTATATGAATGAAAAAATAACCCTGACCACAGCATTGGAAAAAGCCTCGGGGCCTTTCCGAACCTTTATGTTGAGACAAACCCGGGAAACCGACCTGAAAATGTTCATGCGGATTGCCAATCGGGAGGATTTTCAATCGGTCGATGATGTGCCTTTTTCCTTGTTGTTGCCGGCTTATCTGACCAGCGAGTTAAAAACCGCGTTTCAGATCGGCTTTTTATTGTTTTTACCGTTTCTGATTATCGATCTTGTTGTCGCCAGTGTGCTGATGTCGATGGGCATGATGATGCTGTCGCCGATGATTGTTTCTCTGCCCTTTAAAATCATGCTGTTTGTGCTGGCTGATGGCTGGTCGATCGTGATGGAAATGCTGGCGGCCAGTTTTTATGTTTAAAGGTGCTTTGTCATGATGACGCCGGAAACCATATCTGTGATTGCCGAGGAAACCGTTATGGTTGCGGTTAAATTATTGGCACCGATTTTATTATCCTCCTTAGCCGTCGGGCTTTTGGTTTCAATGTTTCAGGCGGCCACCTCCATTCAGGAACAGACATTGACCTTTATTCCTAAACTGGCGACGATCATCGTTGTATTGATGGTTGCAGGCCCCTGGATGTTGCAAATGCTCATCGATTATTTTCAAACGCTGGTCCGGGAAATTCCTAACTTGATCGGATGACTCTCACCGAGCAACAGATTTTAAGCTGGGTAGCCGCATTTATCTGGCCGTTTTTCCGTATTGGTGCCCTTTTCATTTCCGTTCCTGTTTTTAGTGGTCGCCGTGTTCCCGCGCGGATCCGGGTGATACTGGCGGCCTTGATTACCTTTGTCATTGTTCCCGTATTGCCACCCTTGCCGACGATGGAACTCTTCAGCTATCGTGGTTTTATGGTGGCTGTCCAGCAAATTTTTATCGGTATTGCAACCGGCTTTATTCTACAAATGGCCTTTTCGGTCATGCTGGTTGCAGGCCAGTCGATCGCTTACAGCATGGGGCTCGGCTTCGCTTCCCTGGTTGATCCGGCCACAGGCGTACAAGTTCCGGTAGTGGCGCAAATCTTCATTATTTCAGCCAGCTTGATTCTATTGGCGGTAAATGGTCATTTGATTCTGATTGAAATGCTTGCACAGAGTTTTACCACGCTGCCGATTGGCGATATTGGCATAAATAGTGCTGATCTATGGAAGATAGTCCGTTGGAGCCGTCAGATTTTTGTCGGTGGTGTTTCATTGGCATTGCCGGTTCTAGCTACGATTTTATTTGTCAATATCAGTTTTGGTGTGGCCTCACGCGCGGCACCGCAGCTACAGATTTTTGGCATCGGTTTTCCCATTACCATTATGATGGGAATGGTTTTAATCTGGATCATGATGCCGGATATGCTGGACGGTTTTCAGGGTATATTGGCGCAAAGTTTTGCTCTGATCCGTGATATTTTGAGAATACCCTGATGGCAGAAGATGCTGGACAAGATAAAAGCGAGCAGCCGACGGCGAAACGACTGGCCGATGCTCGCAAAAAAGGTCAGATTCCGCGCTCGAAGGAATTAGACACCTTTGTGTCGCTGATTGTCAGTGCGGTGATGTTGCTGTTTTTAGGCAAATCCATGGCACTGGGCCTGGCTGACATCATGGTCAAGCATTTCAGCCTCAGCCGCCGTGAAATTTTCAATCCGAAAGCACTGACCGAACATTTCAGTCAGGCCATATTTGATGCTGTGTCGTTGATTGCCGTTTTTGGCCTGACCATGATGGTGGCGGCGTTGATTACGCCAATGATAATGGGCGGCTGGAATTTCAGCAGTGAAGCGATTCAGCCTAAATTTTCCAAATTCAATCCCTTAAAAGGGCTGAAGCGGATGTTTGGCCTGCAAGGGCTTGTGGAGCTTTTGAAAGCCATTGTCAAGGTGAGTATTGTGTTTCTGATGGCCTGGCTGTTATTTGATGTGTATCGGCATGATTTTATGCAGATGAACCGCTTACCGGTTGATCAGGCCATTTATCAGACCGGCGATATCATTACCCGGGGCTTTTTGTTATTGAGTGCGGCATTATTATTGGTTGTATTGATCGACGTGCCGTATCAGTTATGGAATCACACCAAGCAATTGATGATGACCAAGCAGGAGATCAAGGATGAAAGCAAGGAATCGGAGGGAAATCCAGAAATTAAAGGTCGGATTCGACGCGCGCAGATGGAAGTTTCCCAGCGTCGGATGATGGATGAGGTACCAAAAGCCGATGTGATAGTGACGAATCCAACGCATTTTGCTGTTGCTTTACGGTATGAGCAGAATGGCGAGGGGGCACCGATACTGGTCGCTAAAGGCACCGACCTGATTGCCGCACAAATTCGAAATCTCGCGATTGGTGCCGATGTGCCATTGGTCGCTGCCCCCCCTTTAGCGCGGGCCTTGTATTATTCCACTGAATTAAATCAGGAAATTCCACAAGGCTTGTTTTTGGCGGTGGCTCAGGTACTGGCCTATGTATTTCAATTACAGGCGGCGACCGAAAATGGCTGGGAGAAACCGGTGCCGCCCAATAAGATCGATGTACCCGATGAGTTCAGACAGAGGTAAGCAATATGGACATGACTAAAATAACGGCGTTTTTTCGCAATATGTCCAGCCTGGGATTAGGCGCACCGCTGGTCATCGTGATGATTTTGTCGATGGTTATTTTACCGCTGCCGCCGTTTTTGCTGGATCTTTTTTTCACCTTCAATATTGCATTTTCGCTGATTATTTTATTGGTGGTTTTATATACCATGAAACCGCTGGAATTTGCCGTATTCCCAACCATTATTCTGGTGGCAACGTTATTGCGGTTGGCGCTGAATGTTGCTTCCACCCGGGTCGTTTTGATGAAGGGATATGAAGGTGGGGACGCCGCCGGCAAGGTTATTGAGGCGTTCGGCTCTTTTGTCATCGGCGGTAATTTCGCCGTCGGGCTGGTTGTATTTGCTATTCTCGTTATCATCAATTTTGTCGTCGTCACCAAAGGCGCGGGGCGTGTAGCCGAAGTGGGTGCCCGCTTTACCCTCGATGCCATGCCGGGCAAGCAAATGGCGATTGATGCCGATTTGAATTCTGGCCTGATTACCCAGGAGCAAGCCAGAGCCAGGCGGGAAGAAATTGCTGCTGAGGCTGATTTTTATGGGTCTATGGATGGTGCCAGTAAATTCGTCCGGGGCGATGCCATTGCGGGCATTATCATTTTATTCGTCAATGTCATCGGTGGTTTGGCGATTGGTGTGGGCCAGCATGACATGAGTTTTGCCGATGCCGGTAATGTGTATGTTTTGCTGACCATCGGGGATGGACTGGTCGCACAAATTCCGGCATTGTTACTGTCAACGGCATCTGCGATTGTTGTGACGCGGGTGCGAGGCAGTGATCAGAATATAGGCAGCCAGGTATCTCGTCAATTATTCGATGATCCGAAAGTGTTGCTGATTACGGCGGCGGTGATGGGGCTATTAGGCATTATTCCCGGCATGCCTAATATGGTATTTATATTGTTATCGGTCATGTTGTTGGCGGCGGCCTGGATGATTCGGCAACGTCATCAGAAGGAAGCGGTAGAACGGGACAGGGCCGATGCCTTGCCCGCAGAGCAAGGCCAGCCAGAAATCAAGGAATTGGGCTGGGATGATGTCCAGCCGGTCGATATGATCGGTTTGGAAGTGGGTTATCGTTTAATTCCGCTGGTCGATAAAAATCAGGGCGGGCAATTGATGTCGCGGATTAAAGGGGTTCGGAAAAAACTATCGCAAGAGCTGGGCTTTTTGATTCCGTCGGTGCATATACGCGACGATCTTGAGTTAGCACCAACCCATTATCGAATATCCTTGCAAGGCGTGATTGTTGGCGAAGCCGAGATTTTTCCCGATATGGAACTGGCGATCAATCCGGGCCAGGTATTTGGTGAATTATCGGGCCAACAGTGTAAAGACCCGGCCTTTGGGCTGGATGCGGTGTGGATAGCCCCGTCTTTAAAAGATCATGCACAAACCTTGGGCTATACCGTTGTTGACCCCAGCACGGTGGTGGCAACGCATTTAAGTCATCTGCTGCAAGAACATGCGTATGAATTATTTGGTTATGAGGAAGCGCAACAGATCCTGGATAATCTGGCTAAAGTCGCGCCGAAACTGGTCGAGGATTTGGTGCCCAAAACCTTGCCTTTGGGCGTGGTGGTCAAAGTGCTGCAAAATCTGTTGCAGGAAGGTATTTCTATTCGCGATATTCGGACGATTGCCGAAACTTTGGCCGAATATGGGGCTAAGAGTCAAGATCCCGACATGCTCACATCGGCAGTCCGCGCCGCATTAGGGCGCTCAATTGTCCATGAAATCAATGGGGTAGAACCGGAATTGGCCGTGATGACGTTAGATCCGGAGTTGGAACGGATTTTGCAGCAGTCTTTGCAGACGGCGACCGAAGGCGGCGCTGGCCTGGAACCTGGACTTGCAGAACAAATGTTAAAATCACTCGAAGATACTGTTCAACGCATCGAAATGGAAGGAAAACCGGCGGTTTTACTGGTTTCCTCTTATGTCAGGCCTTGGCTGGCACGCTTTGTACGCCACTCTATTCCCGGATTGCATGTTTTGGCTTATAACGAAATTCCACAGGATAAGCAAATTCGTGTGATTTCAACGGTGGGTCAGCAGGCACAGAGTGTTGAGGAAGCACAATGAAAATAAAACGTTTTTTTGCCCCGGATATTCGCAAGGCCATGGCGATGGTCAAAGAAGAATTGGGTAGTGAGGCGGTGATTATGTCGAATCGCTCGGTAGACGGCGGCGTTGAAATTGTTGCCGCGCGCGATTTTGACGAGCAGGCGGTTCAAAACAGGTTGAAAACAGATATTGATGATGGCGTGCAAACGACTGATCAGCCTAAACCGGATAAAGTTGAGCTTACAGATTTTGGGCGAGCATCAAAAAAACCGGCACATGTGGTGCCCAGTGCGCGTAAAAAAGGTGCCGAGGGTACGATACCTCCAGCGCGCCGTTCGCCGGCCGATGCTTATGTCGGTTATGCAGAAAATATCAACCTGGCCAGTAGTCGAAAACGCAGTCGCCATATCGCCTCTAAGCTGGATAAGTCACCGCATCTGGATCAATTACTGGATGAGTCTCTGACGCGCAAAAAAGTAAGCAAGCCCGAAAAAGTGAAAAAGGACGCTGCGCCATTTCCAGTTGACGAGATGATGCAGCAAATGCGGCAGCAGCTGGGTAAAGAAATGAAATCGCTGAAATCAGTACTCGATGCGCGCCTGGCCGAAATGAACTGGCATCAGGACCGACAGCATCATCCGGTGCGACTGGATTTATTGCGACGCCTGGCGGATATGGGTTTTTCTAAAAAACTGGGTATCAAAATCGCCAATCGACTGGGCACGCATAAAGAAGCCGAGTTTGCATTTGAAAAAGCGCAAGAGATGTTAGGTCGGATTTTGCCTGTCGCAGAGGATGATATTTTGGAACAGGGCGGGGTGGTGGCTTTGGTCGGGCCGACGGGTGTTGGCAAAACCACTACATTAGCGAAACTGGCGGCGCAATTTATTCTGCAGCGTGGGCATCGGCAAGTGGCGTTGATTACGACGGATAATTATCGGATCGGGGCGCATGAACAAATCAATACCTATGGGCGGATTCTGAATGTTCCCGTCAGAGTTGCCAGCAATGCCGATGAGTTGAGTCATCATATCCATAGTTTTAAAGATAAGGCGTTGATTTTAATCGATACCGCCGGTATGAGTCAGAAAGATATGCGGTTGGCCGAACAAATCGATACCTTGCAACAGGACGACAGGCCGATTCAACGTTATCTGGTGATGTCAGCCACAACACCGTATCGTGTGGCAATGGATATTATTGAAGCCTTTAAAATATTTTCCCCAAGTGCCGGTATTTTGACTAAACTTGATGAGACGATATCGCCCGGTGCGGTTTTGTCTGCCATTATGGAACAGCAATTGCCTCTGGCTTTTGTCACCAATGGTCAACAAGTACCGGAAGATATCGCTGAACCAGATCCTGAACATTTGCTTCAACACTGTACAGAGGCGTTGGATCAAGCGCAGGACGAATTAGACGATTATGAACAATGGGTGGCCGAAGGTCATGCCTAACGTACAGGACCAGGCAGCTGGAATTAGAAAAATGAGTCAAACAAAACCGGTTCGTGTCATCGCAGTGACCAGTGGTAAGGGCGGTGTCGGAAAAACAAATCTATCCGTTAATTTAGGCGTTACCCTGGCGCGCATGAGGCGTCAGGTTGCTTTGCTTGATGCGGATATGGGCTTGGC
>Ga0114934_10002379_pt1 | contig 12003 bp, 10 predicted proteins | sample 4SBtaG_2_FD_99695 | JGI IMG/M metagenome (GOLD analysis project Ga0114934, IMG submission 99695) | Deep subsurface microbial communities from Kolumbo volcano to uncover new lineages of life (NeLLi) - 4SBTROV10_white metaG | ecosystem: Environmental > Aquatic > Marine > Volcanic ...
ACACGACGATGGGTCTACACCAGTAGAACATAATCCGATTGATATTATGGATGATATTGACTCAGGATTTGATACTGAGGAGTTAATTGATTAGACAAACCTTTTAAATAGAAAAATGAGGATATTTATATATGGCAGATAAGGACGACCGGGAAATGCTGGTACGCATAGACGAAAGAGTCAAGACCGTTTTTAACAAAATGGATGACTTTGAAGTCTTGTTTACTAACCATCTTCACCATCACGAAATGTGGGAGAACGATATTAAATCCACAATGAAGTGGTGGATGGGAATAATGGCATCGGTATTAATTGCGGTTTTACTATCTGCTGGGGATGTGATGTAATGGCAATAACGTGGACTTCTACAGAACGAGAAAAAGTTCGACTTCTATCAGGAGTCAATTCAGAAGTAATGGATAATAGTAAATTAGAAATTTTAATGAACTTATCAGTTGATTGGTTTCAAATACAAACTAATACTACCTATACATTAGGAGAATTTGCAGCATATGATGCTGCTGTTGTATATTATAGTTGTTATTTAGTCTTAGTTGCAGAAACAGGTATTGGAGTAACAGAAATTCGTCTTGCTGATGTTGAAGTAAAATACGACAGCGAACAATTTCAGTATTTCATAGACCTTGCGCTAGAAATGATTAACCTTAAGAAAGGTGCAAGTATTAAAAGGACTACTTACAACGCAGACCCATACCTCGGAAATGTCAATTGGCTTAGAAATGTTACTGGAATCGACTCTACTAAGAATATTAGACCAAAACCTCGAGGTATCAATTACGATAAATAGGAGGGTAAATGGCACAGACTGGACAAAAGATATCCAAAATCAATATGGGAAGTATTATGCGCAGAGTGGGTTATGTTACTGGCCAGTCTAGAAAAATTACGTATTACCGGCCTCCCATATATGAAAGAGACAGTTACGGGGTGGAAACTGGAGACATTGCTACTAATGAAATATTAGTTCCTGATGTTCAAGCATATATGCGTAATCAAGTTGAAAAAAATTACGTCATCGAAAGAGGAGGCCATAATATTATTGGTAGTTCCAGAGTATATTTACCAAGTTTACAAGTGATGAAAAATTTTCCTAATTTTGACCAATCAAACAATATATTATTTAATGAAGTAGAAGGATTTGATAAGATAATTGATGTAGACCGTGTTGTTTATACGGTAGTTACTAGTAGTTCAACTAACTGGAGTTTAACTAGTGGGTCTGTTTCATCAGACGGAGATGAACTTAGTACTTTTATTATTAACACTTCTGCAGGAAATGTAGAACCTACCTATAATGTTGCATCATCTCCACAAAACGTGTTAGAAGCAGATAGAGTTACCTTTCAAATTAAAGCATCGGGTGCTGTAAAATTAAAAAACATAAAAAGTTATAACAGTGGAAGTACAGATGTCTTTGCATTTTTATATGATAATGCAGATGTTACTATTCCAACTGATGAATGGTTAACTGTAGATTATCCGTTTATTAGTGGGACAACTACACATCCTGCATCTTCTTCAAGCATCTATTTAACTGGAACTAGGTATAACGTGCCTATTACAAATGCTACTTCAGGTAGCTATAATAACCCCTTACATAAACTTACTTTTAATGTGTCATCAAGTGCATCTGGTAACAGAATCTATTTAAGAGCCATCAAGTATTACAAATCAATAGAGTGGAGTATACATCAGATAAATGATTATAATGACGAGTATATGGTTATGGATTGTGTTAGAACATCAGGCAAAAGAGAGAGTATTAGGAGGGCTTACGATTAATGGCATCACCCGATTATATTAATATTATAGAAAGAAAAATAATTGACCAATTAAGAATCGACTTTCCGGGTGCTCACGTGTTTGGTCAGTTTCCAGAAGCAGAAGATGTTTCTTATCCTTGTATTGTTTTAGAAATTAGTAGTTCAGGTGAATTTGACAAATTTATGGGGGAACAAGTGACATTTGGTGGTGTGACAAAAAAAGGAGAACTAGTTGGTTTAGTGTATTTAATACATTTAATTATAGACAAAGACACACAACTAACAGTTAACTCTGAAATATTTAAACAAAGACGGTTATTAAATTATTTGATGTTGGCTGTTGCTAATACTTTTACTGATATGTCGCCAAGTGAATTTGGTTCGGATGTAGAAGTAGTGCAACAAGATTTATCTAATTGGTCTGATATAGGTTATGACCCTGAGTTAGAATTGTGGGGTGGTTCTGCAGTTTATATGTTAGTTTTTAAGAATTATCGTGATTTAGGAAGTTAATAATGGCTCGAGTAGACTACACTGGTATAAAAACTACTCAAGGCACTAGAATGATGCATCTTGGGTTAGTATCATTACTAGCTCGTAAGGGTGTACGCACTAAAGTAGGGTCACAAGGACCAGAAGGACGCCCTATTCCATATATTTTTAAAGGGATAAGAAGAGGTAAACAAGCACAAAGTTTTAGATTACAACCTCGGTCTTTAGCATTTGATGGTGAAGAACCAGATTATATGCAATTAAGAAATTTTTCTAAGAGTGCGTGGGAAGAAGATGCACCGGGTGCTAGTTACCAAAGAAAGAAACTACAAGATGGTCGTGAAAAGATTTATAAAAGAAATGAAACAGATGGCCAAGCAAAAGCTAGACGTTTGTGGATGGGACCATCAGGACAACCCGGCGAAAGAATGAGAAATTATGAAATAGAAGGCGTAATGGCTGGTGCTGAACAAATGATGGAACGAGTTAAAATGAGGTTTAATGAAGCCGGTATGCAAACTGTAATGCAGACTTTAACTCAACGAATGATGGAAAGTTTAGTTCAGGTTATAAGTTCTGCAGGAACTTGGAGAGATACCGTAGGTAAAAAGAATTATGAAGGTGCTGGTGGTAACCTAAGAGAACTTAAAATGGGTAAATGGAAACGACAAGGAATGCCTATTATAGGTTCTGATTCGTTAGAAGAATCACAATTATATGTCTTAAATGCATCCACTCAAAAGATGATAGAAACAGCACTTGCTGGTAAAGAATTTGATGTAAACACGGGAATAAGACTAGCGGGTAGTTTAGAAACTAAAGTTAAAAACCCTAAAAACACTATGTTGGATATACAAAAAGAAGCTCACAAAAATATATATAATAAAATAATACAGTATATTAAAGAAGAAGATTTAAAAGAAACCATACATTTTGGAGACATAAGCAATAGAAAATACCTTGATAAAATAAATAATATAGCAGGTTTTGATGTAGGTGAACAACCATTAGAAGTTAGATTTAAACATCAGTGGGACCAATATAGAAGTATAGAAAATATAAGAGCAATAAAAAATTATGAACAATTAAAAGGATTTATTACATTTTTAAATAAAGAAGCTGCTCAATATAAAGTATCTAAAGCACCGCGTGGTAAAGATACTGAACTAGACAAAGGTAATGTTGGTCAATTTTCAAGGAGATTACAAGAAACAAAACGTAGTTATATTTTTACACAACCCTTGTCTGATGGAGGAAGAATGATAATGTTTGTTATTAAACAGAACGATGTACCAACTTTTGTTCCTATGTATATAGAGGGAACTAACGATGATTTAGGAACTACAATATCTCGTCGTCTACTTGGGAGTGCGGCTGCAGATACACTTAAATCACAATTAAAAGATTTTTCTGGTCATTCTTACGCAGTGTTTGATAAAATAGGGTTAAAAATGACACATTCTGTTGCAGGTTCTTTTCTGCACGAAGTACAAGGGAGGATGGGTGAATTGTCTACAACAGTTACTATGGCTACACCCCCCGCTTTAAACAAATGGTTAAGACAATGGGTGGGTGAAGCAGCAGAAACTTGGTTTCACAGCACTAGTTGGGATAATATGTTTGACCCTAATTCTATGAAAGGTCAAAAATTTGCTAGATGGTTCAATTTGTGGATAGCAAAAAGTAGAGAAGCAGAAACACAATTAGATAATGCTAATAGAAAATCAGGATGGAGAGCTTGGATAGAAAGAAGTGTTATGCCTGACTATGTTAGAGAAGGAGGAGTACCTCCGTCTGGAAGAAGAAGAAGTGGTAGGATGATGCCTTATGATGCTCAACCTAGAACGTGGCATTCTCCATTGTATGTAAGGCCTTATTTCGTACAAGATAAACTTGGTTTAAAAGGACAAGTAGCAAAGAATGTAGGTACCTATAGAGACTACAAACAAACAGAGGCTTACTATAAATCAGGGTGGAGAGGAATTAGACTTTAGCCATAACCTTTAAATATAAATAAATCTAATTAGAAGTAAGGAGAATTAATATGGCATATTTCCTCGGTAGCGATTGTAAGGTTTCTTTAACCTCTGAAGATGGCACATATGGTGTTAACGTTGGTAATTTAGCAGGAGCCTATCAAGTTTCTGGTTCATCAACAATAACCAATGGTATAGCATTAATGTCTGCTGGTAATTTAGCAGCATCAAGTTCATTAGCTGACTTAACGGCATTAGATTTAGGTATAGGAGCAACGGACGAAGACGTTAGTTATATCGGAGTTAAAACTCCATTAAAAGCTGAAATACACAAAACTACAACTGTTACATTAACCTTTAAGAAAAAGAACGGAATCTTTGATGCAATTTTTAGCGGAGACAGGGAAGGAAATATTGGTCGATGGGGTGTTAAAAACGATGGTAATCTGTATGATGGTCTTACAGAACCGGGAATAGACGGAGAAAGAACATTTGGTTACCGTCTTGCAATTCATTTAAAAGATACTGCCCCATTAGAATGTATGACTGTACGTAATGCACAAATGACAGGACACACCATAACTCTTAATGCAGATGGCACACAAGAACAAACTGTGGAATTTACCAGTATGGTAAAACCAATAGTAAGTGGTGCTGCCAGAACAACAACAACCCCGGCAGGTGAATTCTAATGACATATTTCTTAGGTAAAGACGTAGATTTGTATATAACAACGGAATCCAAGTATGGAGCATTATCAGGTAATACTGGTACTTTGACTGTAGGTCAAATGGGCGGTAACATAACAGATACAATAATACCCGGTTCTAATGTTGGTGGAGATACTACTGGTGCTTTTGTTATACCAGTTAGAGCATCTGGTGCTATTGCAAAAACAGTTATTACTGATGTAACTGGAATTGATTTTTCCCCTGCAAATATGAATGAAGATTTATCTTTCTTTGGAAGAAATACAAATTTAAGTGCAGAAATTAAAAAAGAATTTGTTGTGACAGTTACAAGAAAAGTAACTAATTCTTGTTTTGACCAACTTTATAATTCCGCTCGTGATGGAGTTTACAATACCGGTGGCCCTGATGCTTCCGGAGGTACTTGGAAAATACACGACGGTTTAACAACATCTGATAATCAGAATTTTGGTTACAGATTGTATTTAACGTTTAAGGATTCTACTTCTGGAGCGATACCAACTAATGAAGTGATGGCAATATGCAATGCTTGTATAACGTCACATACTAGGACGGTAAGTCCAGACAGTGCGCAAGAAGAAACGATTGAATTTTATTCGTATGTACAACCGATTATGGTATCTGGTGCTGCTGAAACAGAACTAGTTGCTCTAACATCTGGTACTGCGATTTAATGAATAGAAAGAGGTAAAAAAAATGTCAGACGAAAATAAATGGTCTATAGACGAGTTAGTATCACTTACTTCTGAAGTTCAAACTGCAAAAGTTGACTACAGAAATAAGGAGTTCGCATTTCAATTTTGTGAACTAGAAGAATCCGAAGAACCGAAACTTAAATGGTTAGGTGACAATGCTTCGGAAGAGGAAAGAGCAGCGTGGGCAGCTGAAGTTGGTACAGAAAGGATTTTGCTTATGATTGATAAAGCAAATAAAAAGAATCCTGATGGTGCAACGGTCTCTGGTGAAAATTGGAAATCACTTCCTGCAACTTTAAGATATCTTTTGACCAGTGAAATACTACAAGTGGAGACCCAAGTAAAAGAAGATTTTATAAGTGGATGAGTGAGGCTCCCGAGCCCGTGCTTTTGTTCATCCCCTTGATGAAAGAACTTGGAATGTCGTGGGAAGAGATAATGAGAACCCCTAGAAGAATTTTAGAGGGTATACTTATGTCTTTAATGGAATACAACGTACTACATAGTATGGACGGTTATACCGACAGTGATGTTGGAGAAATGGCAAAAAAGAAGCCAGAAATTCGGTCACATTATGTAAATTATTTAGAAAAGAAACGAAAATATTACAAGGGGGCAAAAGAAAAACAGTCGTTTAGTGGCTTAATATAGGAGGAATAAAAGATGGCGGGATATCTAGGAACCCTGTTTATGGGTGGTGTAGGTCTACGCTTAGTTTTACCTCCTGCTTCTCAATTTGGTAGATTAATTAACCAAATGCAAACTGGTTTGAAAAAAGCCGGGACTAGTGCTCAATCTATTTCAGAAAGATTTGCTAGAGAAAGACGGAATAGATTACAAGCAGATGTTAAAGCAGCACAAAAGTTAACTAAATCTTTAGAACAAGAAGGTGATGTAGATAAAATGACACGCCTTAAAGCGTTGTTAAAAAAGATTGAACACGAACACGGTGTATCTATGGCACGTGCTATTGCACGAACTAAAAATTTATCACAAGTGTTAAATCCCGGTAAAAAGGGTTTAAATGATGAATTACACGCCGATTTAGACGCGGCTATGGACGCTGAACCTGTTATAAGCAGATTTGGTAGGATACTTGAGTTTGCAATACACAATGTTACTGGACTAGGTCGTGCTTTAATATCTGTAGGTAAATTTATTGCAGAAACGTGGGTTAATGCAATTCAACGTTCTACAATGTTGTTAATTACATTTGGTTTTCAATTAGGTATAGTAACTCGTGGTGTGATGGAGTTCGAAAAAGAATTGGTTAATGCTAATTCTATTTTTCAAACAACTAATAAAGAATTATTTGAGATGTCTGATGAATTAATAAGAGTAGGACATCAATATGGTATAACCTATCAAGAAGGTTCAAAGGTCTTGTATCAATTTGCATCGGCTGGTTTAACTGCTGAAGAAGCAATGACTGTTTTAAATGATACACTTACATTAACAATGGCTGTCCAAGGTGACGCCAATACTTTAGGTAAATTACTTGTTCAAACTATTAAAGGTTTTGGATTAGAAATGGAAGCTGCTGCCGAACTTACAGATAAATTTGCTTATACTATTAACAAGTCTTTAATCGAATGGAAAGACCTTTCTTCCGCTGTTAAATTCGCAATGCCTTTCTTTGTGTCTGCAGGACAAAGTGTAGACCAATTGTTAGGTTCTTTGCAAATATTGACTGACCGTGCTTTAGAAGCTGGTATTGCAGGTCGTGGTTTAAGACAGGCAATTGCACAATTTGTTGAACACGCAGATGATAATAACGCTGCTTTCCGTAAACTAGGAGTGGAAATTTTAGATACTGAAGGTAATATGAGGGCATTAACTGATATTGCATTACAATTTAATGACGCTCTAGGTGAAGATGTCACTAATATGGACGTTATGATGGCATTGATGGAAGATTTAAACATTCGTGGTGCAACTGCATTTGTTCACTTAGCTCAAAATGCTGAAGAATTCCAAATAGCGGTAGATGATTTGGCTAATTCCCAAGGCGCAGCCAATGAAATGGCAGATTACCAACAACAATCTTTATCCAATCAAGTCCAATTATTGAAAAATGCTATATTTTCTGTTTTCTATTTATCTGATGCAAATTACGAAGCTACAGGCGCTATCAATGGTTTTGATTATGCGTTAAAAAAGGCAGTTTTAAGTCTTAAAGAGAGGTTCCTTGTTACGTTGGCAGATGGTTCTACTCAATTAACTGAATTTGGTTTTAAAATACGCGATATAGCAATTAAATTTATAAATAAATTTGCTGATTTATTACTGGGAATTGTAGATATCTTTGTTAATTTATCTGACGCAGGAAATAGTTTATTTCATACATTAGATGTTTTATTTAGTGCTGTTCAAGGTTTAATAAACATATTAGCAGGAATGGACCCTGAAACTGTAAAATTAATATTTCAAGTTTGGTTATTAAATAATTTATTTGGTACTACTGGTGGACTAATAATGGGCGCTGCTTTTGCATTTCAACATCTTAAATATTATTTAGAAGACATTCATCCTTGGTTGGCTTCAACTGCTGAAATATTAGTCCTAATAGGAGGAATTTTATCAGGCGGTATTATAGGAGGTATTTTAGGTGCTGCGGGTGGTGCTATTACAGGTGCTGCTATAGGTGGAGGAATAGGGGCAATGGCTGGTGGTGTTGGTGCTATACCCGGCGCACTAGCTGGTGCTGTTACAGGTGCTGGATATGGATTTGCTACTGGAATGACTATTGGTGGTGTTGCAGGAGGTATGACAACGGGGGCTACACTCAACCTATCTGATAAACTAGTAAGTGGTTTGTATAATGATTCAGCTGCAGGAGACCCATCGGCGTTACCTACTTATAGTGGTGGAGGCACTGGTACTATGTACGTAGGTAACCTAGTTGCTTCTAATGACAATTTAAATTATAGAGCTAGTGATGCAGCATATGTATCAAGTGGGTGGGTACAATAGGTGATATAAATGACTCGAAAAATAACTCCAAAACCACATACGTTTTATCATAGTAAAAATTTGGTAGCAGATGTGGGCGTAATTCCGGCATATTCTGATGTTTATGAAGGTTTAGGAACTTCTTTTACTTTACAGAATTCACCTAAAACTACTTATTATCTTGCACAATCAAACGTTGTTAGTGAAGGTGATTATATTTATGGAGCAGGTACTCCAACAGAAATGTATATTTCTGTTTATGCTAGTAAGATTACACAGAGTAACCCACAAACATTTCCTTATGTAGATGTGTATAATTTAAAAGAAAACGTTACTTTAACAGAAGGAAATATGTCTATTATAAGTGGTACGACTGGTGTTTTAGCTTCATTTGCTACTACTTGGATACTTAATACACCGTGGTTACACGAAGGATTTGATGGAACAGAAAAACATTTATTTAATGTTAATGACCGACCACAACCAGCTCCTAGTATGACTTTGGGTTATCATTATTCAATAAATTTTACTGATTTAATGGTTGTGTTAAAAGAAAGATACGAAGCCCAGTTAGACAGGCATAATGCACATAAAGATACAAGAGAAGATAGCCAAGCTACGAAATGGTACGACGATGTAGTTGATTATGGTAAAAAAAAGTGGTCCGATGCTGAAAATTACATAGGTGATTTAGATTATAATGGAGGTTTACCTTTAGTAAATGGAGGATGGTTTGATTTGGTAAGACCTTTAAATAATAATGAAGCTTTAAAAGGTGAAAAAGTAAGATTGCATCACGAATTTAGTGGTTTGTACAGTGCTGATATAAACACTGTATTAGCTAAATTTGATGAAACGCCAGATAACAATACTTTGGTAGATTTTTGTAATGGACTGAAAATGAGTTTAAGTGGTTGGGTTCAAGCTGGAGCATATCAAAGCGAGATGTATGCTGGTATAAGTATGGGAATGGATGAGTTAGATTATTTTGGTGAATCTTACATAGCTACAGCTGATGCAGAAAATACAATCTTTTCTGACGTGTGGATGGATGGAGATGTAAGAGACATTAAAGACCAAACACTTGAAGGACCCGGCGATGGTAAACATTTTTTAGCATATGCTTATTCTAATATAGTTGCTAGTGATGCAGCTACAGAAGGACGTTCTTTACGAACTAAATTGTTTTGGGAAAACTATAGTGGTGCAGCTATGGATGGGTCAGCCGCAGAAAGAATTACACATCAAGATATAGCTAATCCTTTTGGAAGAAAAAAAACTAGTAACATTCCATATACTCAAGATTGTTGTCAAACTATTTATGGTATACCAATGCCTTATCCTTACGATTTTTCAACGCCCGGTGGTCACAGGTCTGCATTTGCCCCTGAAATAGAATTTAATTTTAAAATTAACCAAATGGATACTGCTCCTCTTTTTACTGGCAGTACGAGTGGTTCTACAGAAGGATATGATGTGGCAAGAAGTTATAATATAATGGGTGCAGGCAGGGCTCCAACCGGAGATGAAGCACAATTAGGCGATTATACTGCAGCAACATTATCCCCAGATTCTTGGATGGTGAATTTCTTATGTACAGGAGCACAATCGGGTGGAAGTGATATGGTTGAAGTTTTTGGAAATCTTAATGCAATAACTTATCCTCAAAAAGTATCTAACCAAAATTCTGGACATATATATGTTACAGGAGCAACAGTAGACGCTTATCATTGCCAAATCCCTAAAGGAAAATGGATTAAAATGCGTGTTAAATTTGGAACTGAAATTGGTACAAGTGGAACTATAGCTTATTTTCCTAATGAATTAAATGACGATGGTTCGATGAAAAGTATTCAATTATTCCACGCTAATAGTTTTTATGGTTTATCTGATTCTAATTGGCCTTACCATATTACTCAGTGGACTAATAATATGAGGTCTATAAATGAAGATGGTGCAGGAAAAGGTTCTATTAATAACGGATACAAAAAAGATTCAGTTTTTAATGATGACAAACAAGTTGATGTATTAACTGATTCAATAGATTTTTATGGATGGAATACTACTGTTAAAAACAACACACATTGTAAAGATAATCCAATAGGTTCTTTATTGTCTATAAACACTGCTATTGGAGTTCCACAATTACAATGGGACCAAAAGTCCGCTTATGGAGCCGCTTCAGGTATGTGTACATCTGGGACGATTGATAATGCTTACGGAAAAGGCGGTGTACCAGTTGCTTCTCATTTCCATATAGGTTTCAGTGGGGCTTATGGTGCTCCACCAGATGAAGCAGAATGGTTTAATGATTTTAAAATAATGTTTAATGATTTTGCTGCCACTAATCCCGAAAGTGTGGTTGCTATACCACTTCTTTCTGGAAACAGACCTACAGGATATTATCCAACGTTACCTGATGATGCAGATGAGTCTTGGTGGAATCCAACATATAGTAACACCAATAACGTGAACGGCGGATTAAGAGTAGGAACTACTTCTAGTGATTCTGTACAAATAGGAGGATATACTGGAGCTTTAGATTCTTTTACCCAAAAAGGTACTATAACAGTAAGTGGTGCTAAATGGGATAACCTTAACCCTGTATATAAATGGCATAGAACTGGTAACCCGTGGGTTTCTGCACTAATATTAAATGTAGAAGAAAACGGAACAGTTATTACAGTAGATAATCCTGAAATATTTGATTTACCTGAGGATACCAATTATGTTGTAGAACCAAATTTTACTGCAAGAAAGTTAAATGCTGGTTCTGACCCATTATATGCTGGTTACCTAAGTGTAGGGTATGGTTCCGGAAGTAATTCATTAATAACTGCTAAAAAACTTGGAGGAAATAAAATAGAGTTAAGTAGAAGTATTTTAACAGATGATTCAAGAAAAGTTTTAGGTGGTACTGTTTATAGTGGTGATTATGAATATAATGTTCGTTCTACTAACGGTGACTTTGGAAGAGCGGCTTTTAGAATAAGTCCCTATATGTATTGGTATAACATTGCTTGTTATAATTGGTCTGGTGATGACGCAACTGGTTGGGGAAGTTGGTGGGAAAATATTCCCGGAACTACAAATATACAACCAAAATATGATGCTTCTATTTCAAGAAACGAGACTCGTAAGTATGGTAATTTAATTGGAGTATCTGGTGGTGGAACTCTAGGTACAACTTTTAGTGAAAGTGTTTTTTCAGATGGTCTTTACACTAACCGATGGAGTATAAGTTTAATTAATCCAGACACTAGTATAGTTAACGTAACTACTGATTACGGGCACGGTGCAGTAACGGAAGATAGTGATGGTAATATAGATAGTACTGGAGGTCCCGGATACATAGGAAGAGAAAGGATTATATCTGGTAGTAATTATATTAATG
>Ga0114934_10002380_pt1 | contig 12001 bp, 12 predicted proteins | sample 4SBtaG_2_FD_99695 | JGI IMG/M metagenome (GOLD analysis project Ga0114934, IMG submission 99695) | Deep subsurface microbial communities from Kolumbo volcano to uncover new lineages of life (NeLLi) - 4SBTROV10_white metaG | ecosystem: Environmental > Aquatic > Marine > Volcanic ...
CCTGCTTTGTTTGGCAAATGCAGAGGGCCACCAGACGTGTATGCGGTTGTGGTCGTCAGCGTGTAAGTTGCCGCCTTAATGTAGGCTTTTTGCCCAGTGAATCCCGACCCGACCACGTTATTCATCACAGCGGTCAGCCCGCCAGGAGAAGCCAAGCAGCCACCAACATTCAGAGTCATCCCGCTGGCGTTCGGCCCATTGCGATCAATCGTAACCGTGTTCGTGTCAGTGTGTGCCGTGATCTCATACCAGCCCGGCCCACTGGACAGGTAGACAATGTTGCCAATCATTGCGGAGGTGAACCCGCCGGTAGCACTCGTCAATGTAGTGTTACCTGTACACGCCCCGTCAGTTACGTTCAACTGTGCGGATGTTTGCTGGCTGTAATCTGTACCAGACGCACCGGTAACAAAGCCCCCGCCGTTCGTGTCGGAGCCCCCGGTTTGGACCTCCCAAACGGTGGAATTTGAAACGGCCATAATTACGCCTCCAGACTAGCCAGTGCCGCCTGTACACCCGCAACCAAATCTGCTTCGGTTGGGGCTTCGGCGTCGAGTACCGGCGAGATGTGTTCGTTATATGCAGCGTGCCAGACACCCATAACGGCCATCTGCAGTCCTGCGTTGGCAGCCGCTTCCTCCGCCTCGGCAACGGCGTCGGCGTGCTCTTGACGAGCCTGAACCACGTCGGCCTCTACCAGATCGGCGTAAGGACGTCCACCACCCAGTGCGTACCATGCTTCAACCTGCTCGGTAGAAACGGCACCCAGTGCCTGAAGCTCACCAACAAGCAAAGCAACGGCGGGGGCGAACTCGTCCAGGTCGCTACGAATGCGAGTACCTTCGGCCCACAGGGCTGAGTACATCTGGCCCTTGACGACCTGGGCACTCGCCGACAGGCTTGGCTCCACCTCGTCAATAACACCGGCCATGGCAGAGGGACCTACCTGGAACCACAGCCCCTGCTCGCGGAGGAATTCGCGTGCCGCAGCGTTGTCCAGGGGTCGTGCGGTTCGGACGCTGAGGAGTCCAACTAGTTCAACATCAGACATCCCATCAAGACCCTGATCGACGATTTCCTGCCAGTTAAGCATTGTTTCACCTTGTGCAAAAAGAGATACGTGTGAGACCGTTATTCTACTCGTACACCGCTCGAAACCCCAGAGCCAAGTAAAAAGCCCCACCAGTTGGACTGGCGGGGCTTCTGTTTAACCAAGTTAGACTCAGGAGCGTTTCGGCTTAGGGCGGGTAGACCCAAAGGCGAACCAGTGGTGGAGCATGATTCCCAGTCCCAGACCGGCGATGGCCGACCTGACGAACCCTGCGGCCTCTCCGCACACCCGGTAGGACAGGCAGTTTCCATCGCGAAGGGCATATGCCCCTCCGTCTAACAAGATGAACATGAGGCAGGTGAAGGAGCCTATCGCACAGATCCACTGGGGGAGTCGGTAAGCATTACCCGAGCCCCATCTGTACTTGGCATTTATGGCTACACCGGCCACGGTGGCAGCGAGCAGTGCGAACAAGGATTCGTCACTACCGCCCATATAACACTGAACCCAAAGGGAGACCGTAGCGTCCGGGTCCAGTTTGAACACAACGATATCAATAACGAACATGAGGGCCAGAAGGCCGCAGCAAGATACGAAGAAGAGGTTCTTCCGGTTCATTAAATGTCTTTCGTGTCGAAGTAGTACGCTAGGTAGCAGGAGGTGGAGATGGCGAGGAGTACAAAGGAGAGAAACACAGGACAAGTCATGTAGTTACTTTTCCAGTTTGGCGTCGACTCTTTCTATCATGGTAGTTACGCGGCTTAGGTCCTTCCGCAGTTCCTTCATTTCCGCCTTGAGTTCTGCCGTGTCTTCTAGCTGTGCGTCTTGTCGAGCCTGTGAAATCTGTAGCTCTTGAACGCTGAGAGTTAGATAGGAACACCAGCAGACCACGAGAGGGGCAATGGTGCCCATCACGGTAAGGAAGTACTTCGGTATGGTGATTCCGTTATCCTTGGAGGGAGCAGGCATAACAGTCTTCAAAGGTTAAGGGTTTAGTTGCTAAACATCTCACGCACGTTCAGCACGAACGGCGAGAGCCAGAATTGGTTACCAGATCCGGCAAGTGTCACACGGTACTCAAACCGGTATGTGATTGAAGGATCTAGCACGAGAGTGTGGGCTATATCGTGCCGCAGGTTATAACCAACAGCATCTGTGGACCACCGGTCATCATTCTGGATCGTGTCGAACACGACGTCCGCCACGGTGAGACTGCTGAGTCCCTGAATGACTTCCTTGGTGGCGTCATTCAACACGGCGAACTCAACGCTATCGACATCCGCCTGAGTGATGTTCTGGCCATCAGCCGTCACGCGGAACATGGCTGAGAACGAAGAGGCTTCGTTGACAGTGTACTTGGGAGTAGAGTTCTGCACTACTTGCCTCCAGCGGATACGGACCCGGGAGTATACAGGTCCTGGTTGTCGTCGGATTCGGTCACATTGCCAGGTACGTAAACCTGCACGGCTTCACAAGAGCCGTAGTATTTGTCTGACATTGGTACACCTTAGGGTAAGAAAAAGGGCGGAGGAGCACGTCCTCCGCCCGAGTCTATGATATCCGGACCCCTCTAGTGGGAGAAGTCCGAGTCTAACTAAGACAATCCGGGGATCGTCACGTTCTGGATATCGTTGCTAACCATGGATATCAGGTTCATCTTGGTGTAATTCTGCTCCTGCGGGTACACCTGATTGCGGATCATGTTGGAGTAATTGTCGTACTGACCATCACCCATTAGCCACATCTGTGTAGCACCGTATCCTGAGACAATGTTGGCTGGCTGGTATGCAGAGTCACCTCCACTGCTGCCGCCACGGACTGTCTGGCCTACGCGGTAGACGTCTTCCCACTGCTTAGGGTCGGTGATCATCATCTCAGCCTCAGCCTTGGTAGGCATCGTGTAACTTCTGCGGAGAGTGGTCACAACCATGCTCGCGATTTTGCCGTGAAAGCTACGGTTAGCACCGCGTCCACCAAGGGTCAGGCCACCAACATTCGACCTGTCCATCCTGTAGCCAGTCTGGTGCCAGTTCGATTCAATGCTTCTGTTACCTTCAGCATCAGTTGGCGTGCCAATCTTTGTTACCCACTCTGTTCCTGCATCGTTGAGACGCATCAGGTAGATGTCAAAGCAGTCTGCAAGGTTAGCAGCAGTAGCGTTACTACCACTCAGGCGTGTGCCGTTGTGTGCAACATAAACTCCCCACCACTTTGCAGTGTCAAGTGCGCCACCAATAACACACTCGTTGATACCAGAGCCATCGCGACCCCAGCCGAAGTACACGTAACCAGCCGCTGACATTCTCAGGTACACGTTGTCACCCCCAACACCTTCACCCTGATTCCAGATGTGCTGGTTGCTGCTGTGACCATCGTACTGGAAGACGCAGGCAGTAGCCCAAGGGCGTGCGTTGCTGTCAGAAGAACTGTCACCCGCAGAGAGTGGGTCTGCTGTTGTAACCGACAGCCCGTTCATCATCATTGGGTTCACAGCACTGCTGGTCGATACCTGCATTGCTCGCTCAGAAGATCCGCTGAAGTCCAGTGCATAGCTCCAAGGAGTCAGGTTGGTCACAGGTGCCGCAGGAATGTCCACTACGCTGATACCGCTCATGGAGAGGGTCATCGTTCCGCCAGTCTTGGTAGCCATGACCAGAGGCAGGTCACCCGACCGTGCAGTGTAGTTCTCATACGCACTGTAAGATTGGAACTGCGTGTAATCGTGCTCATTGCTGAACTTACTGATATCAGTATCACGCAGAACTACCAGGTTAGTGCCGTCCCACTCGATAGCGTAGTGGTAGTGGGCATTAGTGGCTGACCCGATGTTAGACTCATGACGTGCAACAATGTCGCTGCCGTCTGCAATAGTAGTCTTATGGGCGTCACTTGACTGCCCTTCCCAACGCATTACCGCATCGAAGTCGGTGTGCAGGTTGACGCTGGCCCACGCTGGGGATACAGCAGGTACGCCGATGTAGGCTTTCTGTAGTCCGTCAGTGCAGTAGGGCAAAACATTGGTCTCGATCCAAGACTTGTTGACAAGCAGTCGCTTGCCTGAAGGCAGTACTTGGTCCAAGTTCACAACGCTATCAGAGGACAACGTCGTGGGGCTGTCCATCGTACCGTGTTCCTGTGTGAAACCGGCAGGAGGGTCGCCTGCGAAAGTGATGTCCGCACGAGTGAAGGAAGGCATCCGAGTGTTGATAACGTAGGCCCCTGGAACCCCGGCGGTAACAGTCTGGTTACCTGAGTAGCTCGCAGAAGAAGTCGCGATAAGAACTCCCTCTCGGTACAGTTCGATAGGGCCATTGTCGGTAGGGAAAGACAGTTTCCACTCGATGTTGTCGTTAGACCCCGTCGAATTCTGGCTGTTGTCCGTCCAACCGGTTGCGTGCATGTGGTTCAGGGTTGCTGTCCACATGGTAGCTTTGAGTTGCCAGTCTGACGTGTTATTCCCCAGTGGGGTTGTCATCTTGTCAACGCCCGGATCAGCAATGCCAATCTGGAGATACTGACCGGGACCTCCGGGTTGGTTGTTAGCCTCGTTCTGCTGCGTCCAGATAATCTCGGTCCCCGGGTTAAGGGTGAGATCTAGGTCAAGGTTAACAGGACCGCTGTAGTGATGGATGACGTCAGGGGACTGGGTGATCGGATCTTGACCGTAGATGGTAAGACCGCTCAAGGAATTCTGAGACACATCGTCCGTGATAGTAAGGTCGAAAGACCCCTGGCTGGAGCCATACGAGTTGGTTCGAGTCACCAATACGGTGTGGGTCTCGTCTCCATACACGTGGCGAGTGGTGCCAGAAATCAGGTACCCACCGCTGAAGGAGAGACCCCCAGGGAGACCCGACACAGAGGTTGTGTAGCTGACGTCCTGAGGAGATACCTGAATGTTAACCACCGCATCCTCTGCGAAAGTAAGGTCCGAACCCGTGAAGGCCGGGGGTGCCAGATCCGCATCCGTCAAGCTGGTAATTTCCGTGTACAGTGAAGTCTGCCCGTCAAATACCAAACTAGAAGGTGCGCTGACGCCTGCCATCTCCCCGTTGTCCGGCATGTACCAAGTTGTGTTAGTTGGGTCGTCCGGGTACACATGTGTATGACTTACGCCGTCAGCATGGCCCGTCGTAACCTTGTGGTAGTACTTAGCCTCTTCCTCTGTGGCGAACAGAGGGTAGTGGAAGTTACCGTCCCCGCTCTCGATGTAGCGGAAGTACATCGTGGGTGCAGTACTGAGTTGCCCTTTGGTCAGGGTACTGAGGTTAGCGTTTGCATCCTGTGCGACCCACACAAACCGGTAGTTGCCCTCAGGGGCGGCAGCATTGATCCGCTGCTTGACCGTGTAGTTAACCCCGTCGGTACTGGCCCACACTGTAGCCCTGCCCGAGGTGTCAAACCCTACGCGACCGTAGTACGATCCAATAGCACTTTCCAACACGGTGGTAGCGTAGTTGTTCTCGTTGTACAGACCGTTGACCGTACCGTTCTGCTCAGACCTTGCCCCGAAGAAGATGTAGTCGTCATTGCCCCACTGGGTTCGATCTGCATCGAGGTCACCAACCGCATGATCGTTCTCAGAGAACAGACCGAAGTTGGCATCCCCATCCGTCCAAGTGAACTCAAAGTATTCACCGGACTGCGTCAGCGTCTCAGCAGTAACGAATCCGTTGTTGTCATCGTCGTTGTTACCTGAGTACACGATGCCAGAGGCGAGGTCACCCGATACGTCCGTACCGAATACCGTAATGTTCGAGTCACTTACCGTCGTAGGCGTGTCCTCAGTAGCACGAAGGTGGACTTTGGGAGCCGAGAACAGGCGGCCTTGAGCCGTGCCGATTTTTACGCCCAGTGCGAACTCACTGCCCTCTGCGACAGGGTAGCTGCTCTGTGAGAAGCGTACCCAGCTTGATTCGCTAGAATCGTAGTAGTCACAGTGGATGAAACTGTTCTCATCAACACCAACGCGGAACTTGACGTTACCATCTGCCAAGAGGGCGGTGTGTTCGTCGCTGCCGATGAACTGGCTCCACCCTGACTTCATGCTGTAGCCGCTTCGCTCTCCGTAGAGCGTCCAAGCGTAGCCATGGCTGCTGTGCAACCACTGCGACCACTGATAGCCCTGAGCGTAGCTTCCAGAGCCATCACAGAAAGTATCTTCCTGCCCAACGCCGTCGGTGTCGTTGACGTTGATAAGGCCCATGCCGTAGGTGCACTTTCGGCGAAGGTCGAACGTGAAGTATTCACCCGGCTGGTTGATGGTGTCAACAGTACGGACACCCGCCCGGTTAGTATTGTTCCCCGTAGCACCTACAAGGTCCGCACCATCTGGGTCTTCTGACATGTCCCCCAGTCGGTTCCACGTAGTTTCAGTACCCTGCACGTCAGCCAGTAGCGTTGCGTACGGGTCGTTGACCACAACGGATTCGAAGGCACCAACGGTGAACAGTTCGTTCAACGCGTTGACAACATCGTTAGGACCACCAGAGATGAAACTGCCGTTGATCTGCAGGTTAGCGTGAGGGCAGTCCTCGTAGTGGACGACTGCGTTGTCACTGTGGTCTGCGGACACGATATCAATCAGACCATCCTCTCCAAGAATAGCTTTCAGCGTGTTCACGCCGAAGTTCTCCCCGTTGTCCACCATGATTGTTGTATGAGTGGCATCGAGGATGAAGTTGGGGTGCTCATCCAGTTCAGGACGAATGGCACCGCCTGCGAAGTAGTTAGATGCCTGCTGGTTAATGTATGTTACTACATCAGCCGTAGACATTCCGAGGTCATCTACCAGGTTCTCACCCGCTTGGTTCTGTACCCGTGTGGCCTTGAGCCTGCGGAACACAGTACGGAATGTGACGCCGTCCCGGCGATACCGGTCAGTTCTGTCGATGACAATTCTATCTGTCTCGTCAGTCTTGACGCGAGCAATGATAGTACCCAAGAACTTAGGCTCTACCGTAGAGTTCTCGAAGAATATGCAACCTTTGTTCTGGTCGCCGTATATTTTGATCGAAGCCATTAGGCTGTTTCCTTAGTTAGGACTGGATGTACCAGGTCAGTGCACGCATACGTAGAGTTCCTTCGACGGATGACCGTACTTGGAAACGGCATTTGCCCGCGTCCCCGGCCCCATTGGTGTCAATGGTGTCACCGACGAAGAAGGTCAGCATAGGCTCTGAGTCATACTCAATGTCTGCACCCTGACTCATGAGGAGGGACACGTCAGCAATCTCAAAGTCTTCGCTGGGGGTGGTACCGCTGTGCCGGTTGAACAACAGTCGGGTCTCCAACTGTGATTCGTCAACGTCCGGTTCAAACGTCAGTGACGCTCGGAAGTTAGCGTTGCCGGACTGCGTGAGGCCTTCGAGGCTGAACACAATGGGGTCTGCCTGAGTACCGGCACCTGTGTGCCCGGCGGCTTGGGCCGACTTCATGGCCGCAGGTCTGTGGTCAAACGTCCCTAGTGCGTCAATGTCAAAGTTGATATCTAGCCACTGGTCAATGTCTTCAGTGGCTATCTCAGTGACCGTGGGTACTCCCCCTACGAAGTAGAAGTTAGTCAGGAGACCGTAGTAGCCCTGAACGCTATCGGTAATGGCAAGCATGTCGGTGGCACCACCGACTCCACCGCCGCCCACAAGGGCACTACCTGTAATACCATAAGGCATGTTGTTGTCCTTTGCTTATATAGGATAAGAAGGACATCATTGTACTCGTGGCTATCCCCAACAACAACAAACCCCTACCAGCTAGAGGGGTGCTGACAGGGGTGAGTTGTATTTAAGTAGGTGAGGTTTGAACTGTGGGAGCTAGTTCTGTCCCGGCAGGCTGTAGTCTCCGAGTGGAGTTAGTGATAGGAATGTTTTGGGATGAACCTCTTACTCGCTGTTCAGTTCCCTCACCAACAATCATAAGGGGGAGACACCCCTGGCCAAAGAAAAAACCCCGCCGAAGCGGGGCTGGAGGTCCTGTCTGCCCTTTACTGTAAAAAAGTGAGGGAAAAGAACAGCGAGCAGCGGACTTCTCCTAAGTCCAACTTGTTATTCTTGCACTACTTCCAATACTCAATGTATACCTCAGCACCATCAGGGCTGAAGAACGTGCCGCACGATGCGTTGCAAGGTGCTTCGATGAAGGCTGAACCAGCGGACAACAGGTGTCCAACTGTTGCACTGGCAACATCTGAAGAGGCACTGTTGGTGAGTGCTCGGAACCGTACCGTTCCTGAGTTTACCGTGAATGACCATGTACCATTCTGGTGGGCTGTTGCATCAGCAGGTTTGACTGCTGTAGCACCGGCTACCACGTTGAGTACTTCGTCACCGAGTTTAAGCTGACCTGGCATATCTAGTTAACCTTGTTCTACTTGCACAAGAGGATTGAAACTTTGGCGGACTTCTTAGCGTCCTCATCAACACTGACGGCCACGGCGGGCTTCGGGCAGCAGCCCTTACACTCACACCAGCAATCGGCAGCGTGTACGTACAACGGAAGGTTACCACCGTCCTTACCCTTCAACTCGACAACCTTGTCACACATGGTGACCTTGCAGGGCTTGTCGGACTGCACGAGGACCAACTTGCAGGACTCGCCACGGAGCTTAGTCTCGTGGGACTCGCCTGGTGCTAGTTCTACTTCGTCGTACTTAACGACGTCCATGGGGACCGTTGCCTTTGAGGCAATGGAACCCTTCGAGGTCTGTACGGCGGTAGTGATAAAGATAGGTTCGGACATAGTGAACTCCCGTCTACGTGTTTGTTCGTTGTTAGTATACCAGCCTGCGCAGGCTGGTACCAAGAACTAACAACTGAATAGTTGTGAATTGAGACTGAATCTCTGGGTAGGGTGTACCCACCTGTACCAAAGTGTTACGTTATATTCCCGTCACTGTCGCGAAACTCGGACTACGGAGCACTGGAAGAGTCAGTGTTAGACGTCCACGTTCCATTCCCTGCCGGGTTACTCACGGCGGTTACGAAACCCTCCAGCGTCAAGGCCGAGCTGACGAAGTTTCCGTATGAGGATCCTGTTATAGCAGTACCCGTGGACCCATTAGTTATGGTCTCGGTCAGGGTGCTCCATGTAACAGCAACGCCACCATCCCAGGTGAAGTCATTAGGGTCCAGCGTTACATCCACATCGTAGCCGGTGTAGTTGGTGACGTTACAAGTGATATCGAAGTCACCCAGGCCGAGGTTGTCGGTGTACACGAGACCTATGCTCAGTTCGATGTATGAGGGGGTATCCGGGGATACGCACAGCTCGCAGTTACCCTGCTGGACCCCGTTGGCAGTAGACTCCGCGAAGAACTTCATAGAGTGCATCCCTCGGAGAAAATTAGAACTGGCAAGGGAGAATCTTACACTAGGCATTAGCTTACGCTCCGAGTAGAAGATATAACGGATGGAACCGTGTGAGAAGTGTTGTTGTCTGAGGGCTGACTCCACGAAAAGGTACCGCTGACGGGAGTCTTGTCTACAGGGGCTATCGCCCTAGCCGAGGCGGATGTTGACCTTGGGCCGTACCATATCCTATCGAACTCCGTCTCTGTGGCGGTTGACACCCCTGAGAATACTTCCTCTAAGTCCACCAATACATCATCCGGGTCGTCTTGGAAATCCGGATCTGGAAGGGATGTGGGGTTTGTCCATGAGGCTGAGAAGGTCTGCTCAAACGCGTTCAAGGTTTGGGAAGAGAAGGTGCCGTTGTAGTCACTAGGCTCTTCCCCAAAGCTCAAATTTCGATGGAGTATACAGTCTCCCGTGGCCACATCGTACGCTTGCCCTATCCCAGCCGGAGCCCATACCGCTTTGGCCAGTCTTACATCCCAGTCTACATCCGTGTTAGCCGCTGGGACGTTACTGCTATCATAAGGTGTACGGGCATACCAGAAGTAAAAAACTACCTGAGAAGTATAAGTGTACTCTAGGGACAAAGTGATGTTGGAGTCGGATCTATTGGGGCGAAAGTTAAGCCCCCAGGCACCTGTCAAAGTTTCCGTAACTTCGGCACCGCAAGCTGAATTGGAGACCTTCAAGAGATATCCGGGGTCGTCGCTCTCGGACGTGTATGAGGTGGCAGAGAAAAGTTCATAGGCTGACTGTAAGGAGGAAAGGGAATCCCCGGGCTCTATTCCATCCCAAACAGGAGGGGACCAAGGAAAAGGCCCGGGTATGGTGGCAGGGGCTTGGTCCGTATAGTTACTCGCCGCCGTAGTTCCGTAGGTGGTGGTGCTTGTTATATCTATTGGGAAATTCTGGCTCAATTCGCAACTCCCCGACCCCGTTGGGTTAGTAACATCCACCCCACCGAAGAAAAAAGAGTCGAACGCTACCAAAGGAAGCTCAAGGGTACCCGGTGCTATTACTTCGGTTGAGTTATTTAACTCGGAACCGAACAGCAGTTGCCCGTAGTCTACACTAGACGCAGGGTTAACCTCGGTACCATCCTCGAAGGGGAATGTTACGGATCCCGTAGTAAAAGGGGTCTCCCAGTTGCTTGGCGATATTATGTCATCAAATGCTGTGTTCCAGCCAGAGGAAAGACTAGGGCTGGCTGAAATCTTGTAGGTCCAGTCGGTGTTAGGAGTCCAGTAGTCCCTACAAACCGTAGATGGCACTGGAGATATACACAACTCGCAGTCGGGCAAACTGGCACCGGAGGGGGTGGCAGTCAGCCCAAAATTCATGGCTGCATTTCTACGGAAGTATCTTGAATCTGCTAATTGGAACTTGATGGTCGGCATTGCAGGTCCCTTTAAGTGATAGTCTAAGGTGTGTAGTCACAGTCCATTGATAGTTCTATCTGAGGTGGAGATGTACTCCAGTCCATAACCCACTCGGCAACAAGGTTAGTGGCTCTGACCCCAAGACCCCCGCCGGGGGTTATGTCCGTACCTGCAGAGTTCTCTACGGTAACGGAGCTAGCTACATCTAACTTGAAAGTGTGGTCGCCGCTATCATAAACCAAAGTGGTGCCTGTGCTGGCACCAAGGGTCATAAAAGCGTTCCCTGTGGTGTTAGGCATCATTATGGAACCCTCAGTAGTGAAAGTCCATCGTTTCACGGTCTCATCCTTACCTGCAGGAAGTTGCGGGTGTATTAGGTCTGTGTTGGTAGCGGCTGAGCAGCAAGAACAGTCACACTCTCCTCCACCACCGCCTCCACTGGCGAACAGCGGGATGTACTCGCCGTGCTGGTAGATCACCAACAACAAGTCTCCGCTCGACGCTTCTACGTTGAACCGGTTTGTTATCTCGATGTTCTCCCCCGAGTCGGCAAGGGTGTCATCATCCTGCGGGTAGTACACGGACGCGTCCACCGTCGTAGGCGTACTGTCATCCGTCGTGGCGGTTAGATCGGCATCCAACTTGACGTAGTAGAACTCCAGCTCGTCATTGACTTGAGGGAGTCCCTCAGTGCCTGTGTTAGAGGTGAAGTTTCGTACGAGGTTCTGGTAGGTTTCGAGGTCATTGGGTGCAATGTAGTAACCTGCGGCCATGGTCGTCGTTCCTGTTTAGTCAAAGTTGTAACTGGACAGGTCTACCAGCTGTGGGTGCTGGTACCGTCGGATGTGAGGGCTGGAGATTGGTGTAATGTTATCAGATTCGAGGTTGTAGGTACTACCTAACCCGAAGTCATCAGCATTGGCCATAGAAGTGTCATCAAACCTCAGATTCATGGGGCTTGTTGCAGGAACCCACTTACCGTCTTCTGTATTCTTAATCTTAGCCCGCTGAGGCTCCTTCCCAGAGGCCTTCACGAAAGAACCCCTGTTGACGACGAACAGGTCCCAAGTACTTGCCTTGATTGTGAACGTGTAGGTCACCGTTCGAAATGCCTGGGTCTGTTCCTTCTTCCACTCACTGACAGTGATGTTAGACACCAGAATTGTCTTAGGGGCACACGTGATACCATCAATGACCTGGGTGTTACTGTTGACACTACC
>Ga0114934_10002381_pt1 | contig 11997 bp, 26 predicted proteins | sample 4SBtaG_2_FD_99695 | JGI IMG/M metagenome (GOLD analysis project Ga0114934, IMG submission 99695) | Deep subsurface microbial communities from Kolumbo volcano to uncover new lineages of life (NeLLi) - 4SBTROV10_white metaG | ecosystem: Environmental > Aquatic > Marine > Volcanic ...
GCTTTCAGTACACTAGGACGACGCTTATATATTTTTAGAACGTAGCACTTCCCATTTTCACCCGCACACGATGCTGACATTCCTCCACAAGTTTCTACCGCTGGAAGTGAGATGTTCCAGATTTTACCAAGTTTCATATTATTAGGTTGGATGTGTAGTTGCATTTTTTGTCCTCTTTTTTACTTTGTACCTGTATTATACACTATTAGAGGCTTCAAGTCAAGTACTTAAAGAAACCAATATTTTAGCAAATAAGTGCCGGAGGGAGGTAAGGAAAAGATGAGATGGGGGTAAAAAAATACACTGGGAAAAATCCCAGTGTATTTAAAGTTCTTAGTTAGGGAGGTATCCAGAGAACTCCATACCAGGTTCATTATAGAACCATGAGATATGTACTTCTGGAAATTGCTCTCGTAAGGCTTCATATATTCCTTCGGGTGGCCCCCAAGGAGTGTCGAAACCATAAGCAACACAACCATTATCACTATCGCCAGATATATCTACATCATGACCGTTGTTCCATTTACAGCCCCATTTCTCAATTGACCAGTTATACCATTCCGCATGACCATACTTTTTAAGTAATGCCTTGTGTTTGGCATTAGTGATAGCCTTGCCAACTTCAAAGCCATCAGGGAGTTTTTGGTTATTGTATTCATCAACTTCAGCCTTAGTCTTAAACGTTTTCACTGGTGATTGGATATGTTTTAATTCTTGTGGCATTGGAATGACTTTATTAAAGTCAAAGTCCGTGTCATCGCTTTTTAGGTGTGACACTAGATTTTCAATATCACCAGATGTACCTGTAAATGTAACTTGATTAAAGCACCAATTAGGCATATTACTTTACCTCATTAAATCGATTTAGAGTCGGCATATCAAATGAACCGCCATCTTGGAACACTGGATGCGTTCCGCCATCTGACCAGCGTGTGCGTTCAGAGAGGATTTGTTGAACATAAGGGTCTTTACCCATATGTTGGATTAAAGCATTAGATATATCGGTATAGTCATCAGAGGCTGTATCGAATAATCCTGAGTTGTCATAATCACCAATGATTACGATATTATCGCCTATCCAGCGTCCAGTGATTTCGTTGTCCTGCCATGCTGGAACATCGGAAGACTGAGCAAGTAGGTGAGCGAGTGCAGTCATAGCACTACATGAGTCAGATGTGAACTCCAAGAACTTGAGTCCAGAACCGAATTTATGAGGATGTAGGTATTCTTCTTTAGTGGTATTTACTATATAAAAGTATTGGCCCATTTTACTTTATGTCCTTAACAGCATTATTGATTGAGAATCGTGCAGGAGTCGCCATTTCTGAGAATTGATTTTCCAGAAGATATTCCATATCCATTATATTGGATAATTCTTTTAAGGCACCTGGAACCTTTTCCAATTCATTGATTCCTAGTATTAATGCTTGAGCGATAATATACCGCTCACGCATCGTTAGAGTGATAGTAGTTGAATCTTTAATCATGATTTATCTCAAATCCTCCGCTTCTGATACTGCGTTGTCGATTGCGCTAAGTGCGTCTTGGACGGCAGACTCCAAGTTGTCTAACTGATACCGTGCCTCTTCCATCTCATTGATGAGTCCATCTACATCGACTTCATCGTTGTAGTTTTCCAACTCTTGGATATAGGCATTGAGTTGGTCAGTGGTTTCCTTGCCTAGAAGTCCCTCTAGCTTAGAGGTCAGAGTTTGGTCTTCCCGATGTAAGTCATCCCAGAAGTTTGCCAGTTCAGTTACCGAATCGTTTAGTTGTGACATTTATCCTGTCTCCTATTTATTTGATACTCTAAGTATACCATACTTAGATGCCTAAGTCAACCCCTAGTAACCACGTCGCATTCGTTGACGTTGTATCTCAATGATTACTTCAAGGTTTTTGCGATTGTTAGCTCGTCGCCGTTTGGAAACCGCTCGCTCTCGCTTTTGTTCTCGCCGTTCTCCCTTGGTCACCGTACTGCCTCCTTTTCTTAATCTACCCTTATTTTACCATAGTAGAGGACTCAAGTCAATAGCACCCATCCACAGTTAAACCCAATATATTGGGTTTCGGAAACCCGCTATCATGGTAAGGAAAAGATGAGATGGGAGTTAAAAAAAAATCCCCTCGACGCACCAACCAACATCGAGGGGATTATGGAAACTCGTCGGAGACTACGAGTTAGGTTTTTTCCATTCTTCGATTTCTTTAGCTACCCATTCAATGAAGTACATGAGCGCATCAGTTTCATCAACTAATATCTGACCAAGATTGATACACTCGCCATCAACGAATACATCAAACCAACTATATGTATCAGGTTCTTCAGCTAAGTAACCAACAACTTCATAGTGATACATCTCACCAAAATTGCCAGTGATTACTACTTCTGGTTTTTCATCACCAGTTTCGTTCCAATCAGTTCTAGCATCGTATTCAGTCCAAGACATTACTCACCTTCCCAACGAGTGGCGTAGTTATCTAGCCATCGTTCAAAGTTCATGTAGTTGGTATCTAGTCTATCTCCGAAAGTGCGGATGAATTCATGGAGTGGTTGAGTCTCACCAGTGGCGCACTCTTGTAGATTCTCTTCTTCCATTCGCATCCATAAGCATGGAGTGACTCCCATATGAGTAACCTTATCTTCAGTACGTTCTTGCCAGAATTCTAGTTGGTAGGGATTTTCCAAGGATACTGGTTTTTTGTTCCCTACGCCTTCATCACAGAGTACAAATATTCCATCATCTGTGACAATGAAGCCGTGACGATACAAGGTCTTACAAGCGGTAGCTTTAATGTCACGGTCTTTGTTGTAGTGTTCCAGAGCTACCTCGTTAAGATGTGTGAAGTCCATTAAATGTACCATGTACTTGGAAGGGATTCGTGTGGTGGTCTGCATTGGTGTCTCCTGTCTTTATTTGATAGTAGTATTATAACCTATTACTACTTCCAAGTCAAGTATTTTACCAATCCCATATTCGTACTTCACCACCTCCACCACCCCCTCCTCCCCCGCCACAAGTTAAGGAAAAGATAAAATGCGGGATAAAAAATATCCCCTGGCTTTCACCAGGGGACTTGTGTTTACCGCCTATGTGTAGCGGTGTGCCAGGCTTTCGCTATCTCAGTTTGTAAGTCTTTAACTTTACAAGCAACTTTAATAGTTAGTCCAGTAATCTTATCGTCTACCATTTTCCTCCTTATTAATACGACATATAGTTTAGAGAGTAATCCAATTGGTTCTATCTAATGCGATAGGTCGATGTTTCTTAATTTGATGGAATGACTGGTCAAGGTGCATACGCCACTTGGAAGCCATTAACCATATGACTGCTAGTACAGAACGTTCCATACCCATCGCACAGTGAACAACTATTTTCTGATTAGTAGTAGTTAATATGCGTTCCATAGTATCGGCTATGATATTAAGAGTATTTAGGACTGTGCCAGTTCCAGGCTCAATTGCTAATTTAACATGAGCGTTGTTGTGAATTTCATCAGCTACATTAATTACGAAGTGACCGTCTTGTAATGCTTGTTCAACTCCGTCCCTAGAAGTAATTCCGATTCGTTCTGCAACCCAGCTTATAACTGCTGGATTAAACGTGGTATAAACTTCTTCTGGCAGATTACATTTAGGCCCGATAAGCAATAATGTATCCCGTGAAGTCTCAGACATTAGTGCCTTCATCGCTGAGGAAGGAGTCTCAGATTGATAGAAGAATTCATAATCTCCACATTCTGAACATTTTCCGAAGGACGAAGTTTCATCCATGTCTGAACCGATTGGTGTTGCGTCACAACATTTGGATAGTGTTACCATTTGCATCTCCTGCTTTATTTGATACTAGTATTATACCATATATAAGAACCTAAGTCAATAGTTTTTTATACTTCCATAGAGATTCCTTTACATGATATATAGGCAGTTCCGTCATAAAGGAACATGAAAGTCTAGCCATAAGCCCCTTATCAATTTCATAAGGCAATGCATGGCCTTCCTCTAAGAGTGCTAAAAACCCACAATCAATTCCTGATAGTGCTGTGAGTTCTTTACGAGACATTCCAGCTTCGTCACGAAGTTCTGCAACCTCAATACCTAAGGCTTGCATATCTCTATTCTTTGGAGTTCCTTTGCGCTCTAACAGATGGTGAATCATCCGTTGGTTGATGGTGATATTGGAGTCCGTGAAGTTTGGAGCCAGAGGCCAAGTATTTTCCATTTTATTCTCCTTTATAATTTGGTTTACCAATTTAATGAATTCCTGAGGCGGGATAATTTTAATTTCCATTCTCTACTCCTTTTTTTATTCCCTACTATATATAACGTTTGAAGTAGCCAATTGGTTACATATTGGAGGAGGACAATAATGTAAGGAAAAGATGCTGCAGCAGGAATAAAAAAATCCTGAATCTAAATTCAGGATTCTATCTTTTCGCTTTGAAAGAATTGAGAATTACATTCCCAATTGCTCTCGGCAGACAGGCCCGATGCCTATCGCTCGTGATTCCTCATCAGTGAGGACACGACCACACTTGCCACAGCTACCCAGTTCTTGACCGAACCGTGCGAGAGCCTTAGGGTCATTAGCGATGCCTGCAAGCACTTCATTACGGACTTCAAGACCCCGTATGGCTTTTATGGCTCCGCCACCGAAGATTTCAGTCACGAAGGTGAACCCAGACCATCGACCTGCGGTAGGCGTGTTCACTCGGAAAAATCGTAACTTGCCATCAAGGGTGATAGCGTAGCGACCATCTGCCACTCCGTCCCAGAATTTATCGTTGTTGGCACGGAGAATCTCTGCACGGACGCAGTTGAGGACTCCTCGCACCTGACCTAGGGACAGGTCAGCTGGATTCCGACGTTTGAGGTCTACAAGGTAGGAAAATCCCCCCTCGTAGGTTGCGAGGTATGCGAGTCCGGCCTCACGCAACTCAGGCGTGACCTGCGAGTCCGTGAACTTGGATTCTGAATCGAGTGCGTTGGCGATAGCGGTGTTAGTCATAGCGGTGTCTCCCATTTATTTGATACTAGTATTATACCATAGTTAGCTAATGAAGTCAACCTTTTATGAGTATCAATCTAGAAATCGATCTGTTCCGGTCCGCGGGTCCGCGAAGGAAAAGATATATACGGTCCACAAAAAAATAGGAGCTAGAAATAGCTCCTATTATCTTTTCCATTGTTTTGTAGTATTACTCGTCTGAGAAGTGAACTACATCCGCATAGTCGTCTAAGTTTAGTCCCTTATAAGGAGCCTCTGCCATAACCTTGTCATAGTCGGCATCCAATTGAGATACCCACTGGATATATTCAGAGACTTCTGTAGAAGGAATCCATCCCTTTACGTCGTCACTATCTGACAGCGGATACATCCGTGCCTTGCCCTCATGCATCACTGCAATCTCAGCTGTGTCAGATGTGAACTCATGGAATTTCCCATCGTAGGGATTCTGGTGCGGTAGTGGCTCGTCTGCAGGATTGCTACGCGCTTCACAGTAGTTACCTGGCCCCCATTGGACTGAGATTAGCCAACCGTTAGGGAATCCCATGTGAAAGCCGTGTGGTGTGTTTTTGAACATTTTTCTTCCTTATTTATTTGATATTCGTAGTATACCATAGTTGTATATTGAAGTCAACCTTACACCTGGAGATGACGGTAAGGAAAAGATAATATGCGGGGATAAAAAAATTCCCTAACTTAAATTTAGTAGTTAGGGAATCTTCTTGCAGAAAGACGGACTAGGCTTAGTCCTTTTTATGGTCTATCCGCAGTTGCTGATATTTCGTGGTCTTGAGGATTTCCGCTAGGTATTTCTTAGGAATTACTACCTTAGCGACCTTAGTGTCCACAGTCTCACGGGATATGTCTATCAGCTTGACTATATGCTCGCCTACTTCAGCCTCAGAGAGTCCTTCTAGTGCCATGTAGGACTTGAGAGCGTCCTTTGTTTCGTTGAGGCGTTTTTCCGCTTCCTTGGCGATTGCCTGACGTTGCAGATACTCTGCTACGTTGAGAGCGAATTCCTCGATTTTTGTGCCATCTAGTGTAGTCATATTAGTGTCTCCTGTTTTTATGTTGTACAAACAGTATACACTATATCGTAGTCCAAGTCAATACTTATTTAGCACCAATTTTCTAGGGATCTGTAAGGAAAAGATATATAGAGTGGCAAAAAAAAGAGCCAGATGTTGGAGGCCATCTGACTCTTTGGAGATGTTTATAGGAGTGTGGACGAATATTACCAGACTTTCGTCATGTTCTTATCTCTAATTTCTTTATCAATCTCTAAACTTTGCCTAATTAAATCGGTTAATACTTCTAGATTCTGATTCATCTTCTGAAGCTCCGTAGCTATATCCGGCATCGTCTTCTGGTAATACCTTTGTCCCATTTGTGTTTGGAAGAATTCTGGCCCCATTTCCTGTATATTCCATCCTTTCTGTAATATCGTGACCTATGTGCCATAGTTCATGTCTTTCGCACCAATATGGGCGCATCGGATTAAAACTTAGTGTAACTTCATCCTTATATTGTTCAGCGAATCGTTGTGCTTCATTCCAGATTTTAAAACGGTATTTATTCTTACACTTTTTTCCCATCAGTTCACCTGATAATGTAACTTTGGATACCGTCCACCTCCTGTTTGATGTCGCATTTGCCAGTATTCTGGTAATTCCATCAGTATACCAGCTTTCATCTGCTCGGATAAACACGTTCCACACTGGCGCATGTGGCTATGGATACGTCGGATTCTACGATTTATCTTATTTTCCAGTTCTATCTGCATTTGATTTATTTCGCCAATCTCACATAGTTCTGAGTATGCTTCTTCTTTTAGATGGTTGTTTAGTTCTTCAGGAATAAATTGATTGAATCCGTGTTCCATATTTTTACCTCTTTATTTATCTACTAGTAGTATAGCATATCTAACTGTTAAAGTCAATATAAGAACTGCAGCGATCACTAAGGAAAAGATATATAGCAGCACAAAAAAAACACCCGCCGGAGCGGGTGCGATGTTTTTATATGTTTTAAGTCTTATCCGATATAAGACTTAAAATCTACGTCCAACTCTGGCTCATTGTCGAACTCTGCATTGAGTCCGAAATAATCTTCCCGAACAGGGTTGATTATCACTTCGACTTCGCCGTCAGCGAATATTTTAGCGGTATATCCGCAATCATCGCAGTAGAAGTCAAAATAGTCTAACTGGTCGCCGTAGAATTGCGCTTCGGAACTAGCGTACTCAGATAGGCAGTCGTTGGGGCAGTTGTTCAGTAAAGTTGCTAAAGTCATTTTATTTTCTCCGTATTATTTGATATTAGGTCGCTTATTCAGTTGTTGGCTATTTCTCCGCTTTTATCCAGTCTGGTTGCCAATCGTCGTCCCATTCCAGTAATTCTGCAACTGGTTCAATTTTGGCTAACTCTGCAATAGTTGGTTCCTCAATTTCGGATAGTGGCACTTGGTCGAATTGTATCTCAATATCTACCAAGTCACGTTCCACTTGTTCCCGTGCATCCAATTGTTCCATGATATGTCGGATAGCTGGTTTAGCGTCCGTTTTTCCGTTTTTGGTAGGCATATTTCCGATTGCTATTCGGAGTGCCTCAATGTTAACGTCAGTGGCCTCATCTATCCAATATCGTGTTCCCTCATCCTCAATGGCATCAATTCCTAAATCGTTGATGGATTCTAGAATTACTCGTGCTATCAGTGACGTATATCCGAATTGTTGGTCAGGCATAGTGGAGTCAATTTCGTTGTGGTTATCGTTTTTTGTATTTAGTTGGTTGTTCATATTTTTTTTCTCTCTGTTTTCTTACTTACTAACGTAATTATACACTACCAGTGTACTTAAGTCAATACAAAACTACTATCAATTTTGGTTAGTTTAACCTATCAATTTTGGTTATATTGTGGCACCTCTCTTTATTTATTTATCCTACTTGTATTATATCATACTTTTTGCTATTTGTCAAGTCTAAAACCTACCAAAATCTACCTAATTTTGATGGATTTTGGAAATAGGTCTGGCAGGGGCCACAGATCTGTAAGGAAAAGATAATACACAGTGCAAAAAAAATCCCCCGCTCTCGCGGAGGACTCCTAGCTAATCCCCTTCGGCGGTCACCCACCGTATCCCATGAGTATCAACTCTGGTGCTCCGTATACGGCATACTCACCGCACTCCTCGCACTCGTACCTACGAGCGTCCGGCTCAACCGCATAGTTCTCTGCACCGCATCCTAGGCAGAAGCCTATGGACTCCATTCCGAACATGGACTCCTCAGCTGCATCTAGAACTTCCTGTGGGTCGATAAGGTTGCTAATCATTTTGTATCTCCTGATTTATTTGATATTAGTCTTTGTTGTATACGCTCAGTTCCCAGGCTTTCTCCCAGGCCCATTCCCAGGTAGGTACGTCTGACAGAACTTCTATCCCGCCTAGCCATTCACGGATTACTCGTATTCCTGGGCCTAGAAGGTTCTTTTTAACAGTGATTCTGATTCCGTCTTGCGTCTGCATTTCGTATCCCCTGATTTATTTGATATATGTATTATAGCATGCCTAAGGTCTATTGTCAAGGTTGAGTTTTACACTTGCAGCAGAGATGACTGTAAGGAAAAGCTGAAATTGAGTAAAAAAGGTAACAAAAAAACCACTGTGGAAAATACAGTGGTTTTGTGAGTAGTGGAGGAGAGCGACGAAGAGAGTGGGGGCTTACACCAGGTGTGGTGCAAGTTGTGCTTCTCCACGGTGGTTGTCCCAGACGGCTCCTACGGAGAGCAGGTGCTTGATGATGTCCTGCTTGGCCTCGTATAGGTGTATTCGGGAGAGTGCCTTCTCTTCCTCCAGGTCAGAGTAGTATTTGTTGATGTACGCCTCGATTGCTAGCTCTACCAAGCCTTCCCAGTTAGTCGTTCCGTTCATGTTGTTTCTCCTGCCTCTTTTGATTTGATAACTTATTTTACCATACTTCTAAACATCTGTCAATACTCATAGGTGTAAGGAAAAGCTGAGTGGAGGGGGAGGAGGGGGAGGTGACGCGGGTGGAGGTGGTGGAGGAGGAGGGACAAAAAAATAGGAGTGGAAATTAATCCACTCCTATGGAGCCACCCATCCTATGAGTAGGATGGTAAATACTGATATTGTAATCAGTTCACCTTTCACCATATTTTTCCTCCTTGGTGTCGAATGGTTCTCCTGAGTCCTCTACCAGGAATATAGCGTTGTCCTGACAGCGACTACAGAATCCTGACGGGCCTCCGTATTCAGCTGAGGACATATCCAGTTCAAATGCCGGATATGCGAAACAGCACTCGGATACGTAGCCTTCTTCATCTTTAATAAAAGTTATTGGAAACATTCTGATTCTCCTGATTTATTTGATACTGTAAGTATAGCAAATATTTATGTTATTGTCAAGTCTAGATATGCTGAAGCAATTAGTTCTAAGTATCCTGATAAAGAGCTTTCACAGGATATTATATTTATTTCGTCAAAGTCGTCAATTGGAATTTGGTAGGTAATTATTTTAGGGTTCTCAATAACTACTGGGTGCGTCTGTGAGGCCCACCTAAAGCAAGTCTTGCCATCGTAGCTTATGTCATAGTTTCCGTTGTTACGATAATAATTGTCTGCAATGATAGATTGTTCGTACACCATAGGAAATTTGTTTGTCGGATTCTCAGGGATAAAACGGTCAGCGTGTACGCTATTAGTTCCTAGTGCTACACAATATACTAACGCAATAAGTAACCAGACTGCTGTGAGGATTCGTATAGTCTTTGACATGGTATTCTCCTATTTAGTTGATATTAGTAGTATAGCAAATAGTTGCATGGATGTCAAGTTTATGTTGAGCTAGAACAGGTAAGGAAAAGCTAGTGCTGCGGGTAAAAAAAAATCACCGTCCACGACGGTGATTCTTCTTGGCTTTCTCGATGTGCTTTAGCACCTCGGCCTCACTTGCTTCCCGTGTGTGAGAAGCACCTGTCCCAAAGTGACCGTAGCGGTCTTTGAAGCGTTTTCTAGCTCGTCTGTCTGCTTTATTCATTGTTGATAGCCTCATCCAGTTCGTCAATGTCTAGTTCTTGTGACCAGAGACTTATGCCGTCCAAAGTCTCGGTGTAGCCAAAGGTGTGGTGTAGAGCCTCTCTCAAGGACAAGTACGGTGATGCGTAGCCTCGGTGTCCTTTAGTGATGCAGTACAGTGGGTATTCGTTAAAGAGCCACAGAGCTACGTTCCACGTTGCGAAGTTCTTCCATCCTAGGTGAGTCGTATCTGTCATTTTATGTCCCCTGTTGGTTTCTGATTTCGCTGAGAGAGAACCTTCACACCGTGGGACTCGTCACCCGTTAGTTTGAGTGTAGAGTGAAGCCTTCAGGCATCTGGGTGTCTCTCAACGTGCTATTAGTATAGCATACCCCTATACTAATGTCAAGTGTCTCTTGAACTGGCGGAGGGACCCGGGGATCCGTAAGGAAAAGCTGAGATGGACCTGCTGCAGGCGAAGCACAAAAAAAATCCCCGCCGAAGCAGGGATTTGTAGTGGAGAACAATGTAGACCACTATAGCACGTCCGTAGAGGTTCTGTCAATTGTTTAGTCGTACTTTAGGATAATACCTCTTCTTTAGGACGGGAGTAGGGATTGAATTCCATCTGAGTGCGCCATGCTTTAGGAGTTCCTTCTACCAGTGTGGGACAGAGTCCGAATGATATCCAACGTGCTGGAGTGTAGCGTGTGCAGATTATGGTTGCGGTAAATTCAGGTTTGCCTTCTTCCTGATTTAGTTCAAAGATAGTTCCGTTATCGTAGCGGAGCATATCTTTGATATATTCTTCAGCTGACTCGCAACCTAACCAGGTCTTGCCTTCGATGTGGATGGTATTTACTTTAATCTTTGACATTGTGTTCCTCTCTTTATTTGATATTATAAGTATACCTTAAAACAGGAGCTATGTCAACTCACTATATCACGTTTATTCCACGCCTGGGATATTAAAAATCGCTCTGTAAGCCGATTTAAGGGCAGTGGACTCTGAAAGGGGACGTAGAAGTCGTAAAAGACTGAAACTATACCATAAAAAAAGTGGCAAGAGCTAGATTTCCCCTCACTGCCCCTCAACACTAAGGTAACCTCTAGCTCTCGCCACCAACTCCGCGTTGTCGGCAAGTCCGACTGACAGAGTATAGCACATAGTGTGGGCTGTAAGGAAAAGCTAACATACCACTGGCAGAGCGCGAGAGACAAAAAAATACCCTGTCGAGTGACAGGGTATAAATTATGCCTGACCATTGTTTGTGAGTGCCTCAGGCACGGCCCATATTTTTATCGTGCAGAGCCAGCGTAGGAACCTGGGCCAAGATTGCCAAGTCCTGGGAAGGCTGTGGCGCACTTGTCGTAGTGCTTCTGGCAGTGCCACGCACTAACACGGGGTTCGTTGCAGTACGTGGTAGTGATGAATCCGTTTCCGCACCAGGAAGCAGTGCATCCGCCTTCCACTTTGTAGGAAGCCACGATGTCTGCTATGCTTTCGCCGTTCTTCCATCGCTCGTACCGGGTCATGCTGTTCACCTCTGTTTAATCTACTAGTAGTATACCAGAGTACTATACAATTGTCAAGTGCTTGCCTGCGCTCTGCTTGTGCTGTGATAGAGTGCAGCAGGGGTAAGGAAAAGCTGAGATGGTCCACAAAAAAATACTCTAGATAGTATCTAGAGTATTTAGAACCTACCAGGCGCGTTAGACGCACCAGGCACAGCGGTCACCGTGCCAACAGCCCCAAGGCTCCGCGAGCCTACGCGAGTGGACGCGATGGTAGCGACGCACTTGCGCGAGGATGGCGCGATTGAATGCGCCAGCATCGAAATCGATGCCTTCGGCACGGAGCCAGTCACGCGTGGCAAGCGCGGAGGTCCCGTCAGAGAGGGAGGAGGTCGCGAGGGTGATTAGGCGAGTTACAGCATTCATAATTGATA
>Ga0114934_10002382_pt1 | contig 11996 bp, 7 predicted proteins | sample 4SBtaG_2_FD_99695 | JGI IMG/M metagenome (GOLD analysis project Ga0114934, IMG submission 99695) | Deep subsurface microbial communities from Kolumbo volcano to uncover new lineages of life (NeLLi) - 4SBTROV10_white metaG | ecosystem: Environmental > Aquatic > Marine > Volcanic ...
AAAATCATAATACCGAACTGCTATCAAGTTGCTTAATTTTTCACTTCTTTCAAAATTAAGATTGATAGTCAATCGGCATAAACTAAACCAATCTAATAAAATTTGTCCCTTCCCTCTTTAAGAGGAACGGGACTTTTTTGTTAGTGATTTAGTATAAGCTGTTTGAACGACTAAAAGGAGTGAGTTTTTATGATTTAGTGAAACGAAGTGTAGAAAATAAGAAATTTCTTTGCAGTCTTGATTTTTTGTTTCTTTTGTATCAAGACAAAAGATAAAGGTTTATATTATACCAAGTTGCGTTTAATCCTGTCTGTCGCCAAACAAGTTTATAATTATTTATTCCAATAATATCATAATTTAACAGTCCGTATTTTAGTATAATGCCGATTGATGTTCAATATAATTTCAGGCGCAATAGCAAACTAAAATTATACAATTGAACACATATCGGTATTAATATCAAATGGAATTATTGCTTATATGCCTATTTCAATAAAATAATTCATAAGTATCAGTTAATTGAAGAAATTGTAAATATTGCCAAAAGAAACTTTTTTGACTTGGTTTTTTTTAGACTATACCCTGCTACCGCAAGATTGTATCGTGTGGTATTCAAGTATTCAAAAAAATATTATTGAAATAGATGAAAGTCCATTGGGACACAATGGATTCTTGAGATGTTAAAAAAAACAGCAGATTATATATAGTAGTGCAATAGACTATTGTGGTAAGAAAGGAGTTTTAAAAAATGTTATTGTTATTAACTAATAAAATTACCACACGATGCAATCGTGCGGTAGCGGGGATAATAATATATTACAGAAATAAGCTGTGAAAAACAGAATAATTGAATTGATTCTGTTATTCCAGCATTAAAATCAATTGCTGCCGCTCAACTAAATCTCCCTGTTTTATTTTAATGCTCTTTATTTTTCCTGTAATTGGCGAAATCACATGATTCTTCATTTTCATGGCTTCTAAAATAAACAGATTATCCCCTTCAGAGACCTCTTGTCCTTGCTTTACACAAACTTCAACTATGGTTCCGGGAATAAATGCAAAAACACATTTTTTGTCAGGAGGAACCCATTTTTTTCTATTTTTATACTTTGCTGTAAAAGTTGTACGATATTTTGTTCCATTTATGCATAAACTGTTGCACCGTTGCTTTGTTTCCTTCTTTTTATTATTTCTCATTTCTTAATGGTTTAAAATGGTGGAATACCATGTTTCTTTTTCGGAATAAAAATTTGCTTATTTAAACTTACACTAATAGCATGAACTAAAATATTTCTAGTTTCTTTGGGTTCAATAACGGAATCAATATACCCCTTAGCTGCTGCCACATAAGGATTTGCAAATTTCTTCTTATATTCAGAGATTTTCTGCTTTCTTACTTTCTCGGGGTCTTTTGCATTTGCAATTTCATGTTTAAATATAATATTAGCAGCTCCTTCAGGTCCCATAACAGCAATCTCTGCTCCAGGCCATGCAAACACAAAATCAGACCGTAAATGCCTTGAACTCATAGCAATATATCCACCACCATAAGCTTTCCTTAGAATTACTGATATTTTAGGCACTGTAGCTTCGCTGTATGCATAAAGCACTTTTGCTCCATGACGAATAACCCCCATATGTTCCTGATCAACACCGGGCAAATATCCGGGCAAATCAACAAAAGTAACAATAGGAATATTGAAACTATCACAAAAACGAATAAAGCGAGCCGCTTTATCTGAAGAATCTACATCTAACACCCCTGCTAAAACTTTTGGTTGATTAGCAACAAATCCCACAGTCTCACCATTTAATCGACCAAATCCAATTATTAAATTAGCAGCCCACATTTCCTGCACCTCCATAAATTCGGAATTATCAACAACACTTCTAATCACATCTCTGACATCATAAGGTTGTCGTGGATCTCCGGGAACAATTTTATCAATATCAAATTCCCTTTTAGGTAGTTTCTTTTTAAAAGGCTCTGCCTTGTGTTCATTGTTCCATGGAATAAAAGTAACCAATCGTTTTATTTGCTCAAAACATTCAAACTCATCTTTGGCAAAAAAATGTGCATTTCCTGTTTTTTCGCAATGAACTCTAGCACCACCAAGTTCCTCCATACTAATTTCTTCTCCAAGAACAGTCTTTATTACTTCAGGACCGGTAATAAACATTTTAGAAATATTATCGACCGTAAAAACAAAGTCTGTTAAGGCAGGTGAATAAACTGCTCCACCGGCACAAGGACCAAGAATAACTGATATTTGCGGAATAACGCCTGAAGCTAAAGTATTACGGTAAAAAATCTCACCGTAACCGGCCAAAGAATTTACACCCTCTTGAATTCTGGCACCACCGGAATCATTGATGCCAATCAAAGGAATCCGTAATTTAAGGGCGTGATCCATAATTTTACATATTTTACGGGCATGCATTGCCCCCAATGAACCACCTGCTACTGTAAAATCCTGAGCATAAATAGCAACGGAATGAGAACCAATAGTTCCTGTTCCAATAACAACACCATCGCCATTTAAAATCTTTTTGTCCATCCCAAATTCTTTGGCCTCATGCTCCACAAATAAATCATATTCATGAAACGATCCCTTATCTAAGATTTGATTAATGCGTTCTCTAGCAAGCAACTTTCCGAGTGCTGCTTGTTTTTTCATTGCTTTTTCGCCACCACCAAGAGAAACACTCTCGCGGCGTTTTTTTAAATCTAATATTTGTTTTTTTAATGTCATAATGTTCAAATTTATTTCACAAAAATAGATTACAAAAATTCTACGATATATGACTAATGTCAGTTAAATTAATCCATGAGTCCAATCTAAAAAACAGCTAATTTTCATAAAAAGAGTTATTTTTGATAAGATTTGAATTTTTTTGATATTAGATAAACCCATATTTTCAGCTAATAGATAATCCTTAAATCAGGAAGTGAATTTCTACTCCAAACGCCAACTTCCTGTCATTAAAAACAATGCTCGTTTTTCGATTTTCTCCATAGCGGATGCTATGTTTCCGAGTCTCAAAACTATGCTTCCATTTACTAACAAGTATTTGACATTTTCATGACGAAAATACTTGCGGATTTAAGGATAATTATAAAAAAGAAAAATATTGCAAAAAAAACTTTTTTGACTTGGTTTGTTTTTAGACTATACTCATATTTTATTGAAAATATCAACGCATAATTGTTGATAACTTTCCTTTTATTATCGCGTTTTAGAAATTGGTCTATCAATAAAATTTGTATTTTTGTAAACCTTTTAGAATTAAATAGAAAAATGGATCAGAAAAACAAATCGAAAGAGAATTATTCAGCCGAAAACATTGAAGTGCTGAAAGGATTGGAAGCCGTAAGAAAACGACCGGCAATGTATATTGGTGACATTAGCTCAAAGGGACTTCATCATCTTGTATATGAGGTAATTGACAACTCAATTGACGAAGCACTTGCAGGCTATTGCAGCGAAATTGAAGTTTTTATACATACAGACAATTCCATTACCGTAGTAGATGACGGTAGAGGTATTCCTGTTGACACCCTTAAAGAAGAAGGAAAATCTGCTTTGGAAGTTGTAATGACCGTATTGCATGCAGGCGGAAAATTCAATAAAGACTCCTACAAAGTTTCCGGTGGTCTTCATGGTGTCGGCGTCAGTTGTGTCAACGCACTATCATCTCATCTGAAAGCAGAAGTTTTCAGAAACGGAAAAATCTATGAACAAGAATACAGCAAAGGGGATAAATTAAATGATGTCCATGTTACAGGAACATCTGAAAATACGGGGACCCGTATTACTTTTAAACCCGACATGTCTATCTTCATTATTGAAGAATACAAGTATGATATTTTAGCTTCCCGGTTAAGGGAACTTGCTTACCTGAATAAAGGCATTAAATTATTCCTTACCGATGAGCGCGAAACAGATGAAGAAGGCAATATCAAAAAAGAAACTTTCTATTCCGAAAAAGGATTAAGCGAATTTGTTAATTATCTAGATGGTACACGCGAAAATCTAACAGAAGTTGTTCACTTTTTTTCTGATAAAAATGCAGAAATACCCATTGAAGTAGCACTACGGTACAATTCTGCTTATTCTGAAAATGTATATTCCTATGTAAATAATATCAACACCATTGAGGGCGGCACACATGTTACCGGCTTCCGTAGAGGTCTGACCCGTACTTTAAAAAAATATGGTGATCAAAATAAATTATTTGATAAACTAAAATTTGAAATCTCCGGCGATGATTTTCGTGAAGGCTTAACAGCTATTATTTCGGTAAAGGTTGCTGAACCACAATTTGAAGGTCAGACAAAAACCAAACTTGGAAATTCTGAAGTCAGTTTAGCGGTTGACCAAGCTGTAAGTACAGCACTCCAAAATTTTTTGGAAGAAAATCCCAAAGAAGCAAAAATTATTGTTCAAAAAGTAATACTTTCGGCTACAGCCCGTCATGCCGCTAAAAAAGCCCGTGAATTAGTACAACGGAAATCTGTTTTGACAGGGGGTGGCTTACCCGGTAAATTATCTGACTGCTCTGAAAAAGATCCCGAAAAAACCGAAGTCTTTTTGGTTGAGGGTGATTCTGCCGGTGGAACCGCTAAACAAGGACGCAACAGGGAATTTCAAGCTATTTTACCACTCCGCGGGAAAATTTTGAATGTAGAAAAAGCGCTTGAACATAAAATATTTGATAACGAAGAAATAAAAAACATCTTTACTGCACTTGGCGTAACCATAGGCACAGAAGAAGACCGCAGAGAAATTAATCTTGAAAAACTTCGCTACCACAAAACAATAATTATGACTGATGCCGATGTTGATGGTAGTCATATTGCAACATTAATTATGACCTTGTTTTTCCGCTATATGAAGAAATTAGTAGAACTCGGCTATCTTTATATTGCTACCCCACCACTTTATTTAATAAAATATGGTAAGGAAAAAACTTATTGCTGGACAGAAGGCCAAAGAGAACAAACCACGCAGGAAATTCTATCACGGAATCCGAAAGCCAATATAAATATACAGCGATACAAAGGTTTGGGAGAGATGAATGCCGAACAATTATGGCAAACAACAATGAACCCTGAATCGAGAACACTTCGTCAAGTAACCATTGACAGTGCCGCTGAAGCCGATCGCGTTTTCTCTATGCTAATGGGTGACGATGTCCCCTTGCGTCGAGAATTCATAGAGACAAATGCCAAATATGCTAATATAGATACTTAATGCATGAAAGCTGACAATATTTTCCCTGTTTTCGACAGAATGATTAGCCGTCAAGACAAAGAAAAATTACTTTCTCAAAAAGGTCATGTTTTTTGGTTTACCGGACTTTCAGGCTCAGGAAAAAGTACCTTAGCACTTAAAGTTGAACAAACACTTTATGCTTCAGGATATTTGACGCAACTACTTGATGGCGACAATATTCGAACCGGATTAAACCATAATCTTGGATTTTCTGAAAAAGAGCGAGCTGAAAATATCCGCCGTATTGCAGAAGTCTCTAAATTGTTTGCCCAATGTGGCGTTATCACGCTCAATTGCTTTGTTAGCCCAACAATAGCGATGCGACAAATGGCAAAAGAAATTATAGGTCAAACCTACTTTCATGAAATATTTGTTAATGCCCCGCTTTCTGTATGCGAAAATCGTGATGTTAAAGGATTATATAAAAAAGCACGCAACAACGAAATAAAAGATTTTACAGGCATCCACCAACCATTTGAGCCATCACCCAATCCTTTCATTGAAATTCAGACAGATAAACTAACGATTGAAGAATCCGTAGATACTATTTTAAAAAAGATTCTACCTATAATTCGTTATTAAGGGGAATTCTAATAATTAGTTTGCATCAAGATTTGGTGCTTATCGCTTTTACCCCTATTTTTGTAAAAAATTTTATATATGAAGCAATATTCTTTAAACCATTTACGGGAACTGGAAAGTGAATCCATCTATGTGATTCGTGAAGTTGCTGCACAATTTGAAAATCCAACCATGTTGTTTTCAGGTGGAAAAGACTCTATCGTCATGTTTCATTTAGCTCGAAAAGCTTTTTGGCCTGCCAAACTACCTTTCCCATTGATGCACATTGATACCGGACATAATTTCCCTGAAACATTGGAATTTCGTGACAAACTCATGGAAAAAACCGGCACTCGTATTGTGGTTCGTTATGTTGCAGATTCTATTAAACAAGGACGGGCACAAGAAGAAACCGGCTACAATGCCAGTCGAAATAAAGCCCAAACCGTTACGCTTTTAGACGGGATAGAAGAATTAAAATTTGATTGTGCGATGGGTGGCGGCAGACGCGACGAAGAAAAAGCCCGTGCCAAAGAACGCTTCTTTTCACATCGTGATGAATTTGGTCAATGGGATCCTAAAAATCAACGCCCGGAATTGTGGAATATTTTCAATGGGAAAAAGAATATGGGCGAACATTTTCGTGTATTCCCCATCAGCAATTGGACAGAAATGGATATTTGGCAATATATTTTAATGGAAAATATTGAAATCCCAAGTCTTTATTTTACTCATGAACGCGAAGTATTTAATCGTGATGGTGTCTATTTAGCAAAATCTGAATTTATTCCAATGAAAGATACCGAGAAATCAGAAATAAAACGCATTCGTTTCCGCACCATTGGTGACATTACTTGTACAGGCGCCATTGAATCGGAAGCCTCAACTCTAGAAGATATCATTCAAGAAGTGGCCTCCACTCATGTTACTGAGCGTGGTGGACGAGCTGACGACAAACGCTCCGAAGCCGCAATGGAAGATAGAAAAAAAGAAGGATATTTTTAATAATTATTAATTGTAAATTGTAAATTGTTAATTGTTAATTGTAAATTATTAATTACAACCCGAAAAGATAAAAATAGATGGAAGAAAAAATTAAAGAATCACAAAGAGGTTATTTAGATATGGAGCTTCTGCGTTTCACTACAGCAGGCAGTGTAGATGATGGGAAAAGTACACTCATTGGACGATTATTATACGATAGCAAAGCTATTTTTGAAGATCAAATGGAAGCCGTAAAGCGTGCCAGCGAAAAAACAGGTGACGGGAATGTAAATCTTGCCTTGCTTACCGACGGTTTGCGCGCCGAAAGAGAACAAGGCATTACCATTGATGTAGCCTATCGCTATTTTGCTACGCCAAAACGGAAATTCATTATTGCTGATACACCGGGACATATCCAATACACTCGCAATATGGTAACCGGTGCTTCAACTGCAAACCTTGCCATTATTCTAATTGATGCCCGTCATGGTGTTTTAGAACAAACCATCAGACATGCTTATATTGCCTCTTTACTACAGATTCCACATGTCATAATTTGTGTCAATAAAATGGATTTGGTAGATTACGCTGAAACTACTTTTAACGAAATAAAAACAGATTTTTTGTCTGTTGCATCAAAAATTGATGTTCAGGACATTCGTTTTGTTCCTATCAGTGCATTAAAAGGTGATAATGTGGTTAAACGCACTCAAAATATGGACTGGTATAATGGCCCCACACTGCTCTATCTATTGGAAAATATCCATATTGGAAGTGACTACAACCATATTGATTTTCGTTTTCCGGTACAATATGTTATCAAGCCACAAACCGATGAATACCGTGATTTCAGGGGATATGCAGGACGCATTGCCAGTGGGATTCTTCGTAAAGGCGATTCAATTAAAATATTACCTTCGGGGTTCACTTCTAAAGTAAAATCCATTGTTAATTTTGGTGAAGAACTTGAATATGCCTATGCCCCACAGTCTGTTACAATTACTTTGGAAGATGAGATTGATATCAGCCGTGGCGATATGATTGTTCGTGAAAATAATGTTCCACAATCGTCTCAAGACATAAACCTAATGGTTTGCTGGTTAAACGAAAAACCTCTGCAAATAGGCGGGAAATACGCCATTAAACATACAACCAGCGATGCACGCTGTTTAATTAAAGATTTACAATACAAAGTAGATATTAATTCAATGGAACGCATCAAAGATGATAAATCACTCAAATTAAATGAGATTGGAAAAGTTCAAATTCGAACCACAAAACCATTATTCTTTGATTCGTATCGCAAAAATCGCATTTCAGGAAGTCTCATTCTTATTGATGAAACTACCAATGTTACGGTTGGTGCCGGAATGATTGTTTAAACACTCAATTCCTATCGGTTACAACCTACTGCTTCACAAACTTTTTACTGAAAAGCATATCGTTAAGTTTTATTTGTAGGATGTATGTTCCTGATGACAGTTTATTTATATTAACCGTCGTTCTATATTTTCCCGATACAATATCGGAGAATGATTGAACCTTCTCCCCTTTCATGTTAAAAATGGTTGCTTGTAAATGATTCATTAACTTGTCAGAAGTCAATTCTATGGTCAGATTATCTTTCACCGGATTGGGATAAACTTTTAAATTTAAATTAGTAGCATCTGCCAATTGAACGCTATATGGCGGTTGACTGGGCGAAAACAAATCCGATTCCCACAAGCCACGACCATAAGTTGCAGCACGGATTTTCTCTGCACCATAATGAATCTCCAGTTCGGAGACCACGACATTAGGCAAACCATTACTATAAAATATCCATTTATCAACAGAATTTTGGATGGAATCATTAGTGTAATACACGCCAACATCGGTTCCTACATAAATAGCATTATGCACACCAAAAAGTGTACTGTCCTGATGAACAATACAATTCATTGCTACATTTGGTAAGCCCTCGGAAATATTTGTCCATGTAGCACCACCATCAGTAGAATGAAATACTTTTTTGGCGGCATCATATCCGGCAAAGGTCAACCAGATATTATCAGCATCTGAACCATCAACAGCGATGTAAGTAATTTGATAGGTAGGAAAATCAGGATTTACAATACTCTGCCAATTACTTCCGCCATCCGTAGTTTTATATAGCACATTTCCTCTTGAAGCATAAATGGTACTATCAGGATCTGATCCGGCAACGGCTAATGCTTTTAATGATGCTACCGAACTACTCCACGGTGAAATTTTTGTCCAGGTCATTCCCCCATCAGTTGATTTCCATACATTTTGAAAACCGGCATAAATAATATTAGAATTAACAGGATGCATAACAAATGGCGTAACCCAATCACCGGATTCACCGACCGAATCAATAATATAGGTTGTAATATTCGAGGTATAAGTATTCCCGCCATCGGTTGATTTATTTAATGTACCCCCGTAATTTGTCGTATAAATAATGCTGTCATTATAGTGATCTATCATCGCTTCCATGCCATCACCACTCCAAGTATTCATCCACGAACCACTATTATACATAAAAGTACCGTTATCTTGTGCCCCGGCAACAATTATTTGGGAATTAGCCTTACAACCGCCCAAACGATAAAACTCTGTAATATCCAAACCATGGGTTAAATTCTGCCATGTAGTCGGCAACTCATAACAATCAGGCAATATGGCATTATCATAATCACCTGCCATTGCAGCAGACCAATCAATACAATGATTATAAATATAACTATAACTTCCTATTTTCACACTATCAGTAACCTCAATACCGCCATCATCTGTTTGATAAAATTTTTTGGTAATTGGGTGAAAGATTGAGAAATGTTGGTCGGCATGCAAACTGTTTCCAAATATTTTCATCCACATAGAAACAATATCCCAAGTAACCCCACCATCGGCAGACCCCCACATATTAACACCACCGGAGTATATGCGATTTTTATTATTTGGATCCACAGCCAAAGTCAAGTCGTAAGTACCTTGTCCACCTTCATCAGGCATAAACCCCGATAAACCGCCATCAGCCCATCCTAATAAATTAGGAATCTCATTATGGCAATTTGCTACCTTCGTAGTGTCATGAGCAGCCACCGCCTCCCATGTTGCGCCGGCATCAATTGATTTATAAATAGCATATAAACCTTCGTCAGTACCACAAGTAATGGCATAAATATAATTAGTATCTGACGGTGCTATAGCTGTTTCTACCCGTAATACACTACTTTGTTGAGGAATTCCGGTACTCAGAACAGTCCAAGACAGCCCAAAATCCGTTGTTTTCATGATTAATGCTTTACTTGACGGCACCGAAGGATTATGAAAACCGGAAGCATACATTACTGAACTATTTTGAGGATTGACATCCAAATCAATAATCATCTCAGTAGAGACTTGTGTCCATGAAACGCCGGCATCATTTGATAAATAAATACCATCGATTCCGGCAGCCAAGACTTGATTAGAATTATTGGGATTGACCACAATTTTCCGGATTAAAGAAGATTCGCCATCCGTTAAATTAAATGATAAACCTGTGGTGTCCCATGTTTGTCCGCCATCAATAGATTTCAAAACACCCATCCCGAACTGATAATATCTTCCGGCACCTATTGTATTAAAAGCCACATAATTAATATCTCCCGTTGCCAAATACAACACATTGGTATTATTAGGGTCCACTGCTACATCACTCACTCTCAACAATGGCAAATCATCGGTTAAACAAACCCAAGATTGCCCATTATCAGTTGTTTTCCACAAACCACCTTGCGAAGCACCAATCCAAAAAGTATTGACATCTGTCGGATGAAATGTAATAGCATTTATTCGTCCCATACCTGTAATACTTGTAGAGTCTGGTGAGGGCGGGATAGAATCGGGAAACATCGCCACCCAATTGGAAGGGTTACTTCTATACGCTTTGGCAGTTATCACTTGCCGCCTATAATTTTTCCATAACTCTTTTGACGACGGCATATAACCATTTTCATTTACCCGTTTACCATAGAACCATTCCCAGCGTTTAAATTGCTTATAGCCATGAATTTGTTTTACATCTTTTCCTTTGGCATATTCGTAAAATGCTTTTTGGATGTCATAAAATGACGGATTGGCATTATCTTTCAACGACAAATTCCGCATCCATGACTGGGCAGGCAACAGCCCACTAAACATCAACAATACGACAACAGAATATAAATATTTTTTCATTGGATAAATTTTAATTTCTTGTAAAATTATATTTTTTTTTGATTATCCCAACAACTCGCTTTAAAAATTTAAAGCATTTATGAGTGCAATCTAAAAACATTATTTTAGATTAGACCTAATAGGTTTTTTGTAAATTATTGATAACAAGACTGTTAAAATAGTTGAATCTTTAAAAATTAAACCTGTTAGGTCTTTTTAAACTGGATTCATTAATTTTTCAAAAAATCTTTATTGCTGTCTCGTTTTGCCTCATAAAGTATGATGGCAGCGGCAACGGAAACATTTAATGAGTCTATCGTATTAACAATGGGGATACGCACTTTTTCATTTACTAATTGCAATAGAACATTTGAAATCCCTGTATCTTCAGCCCCCATAACGATAGCTGTGGGTTGATAAAAATCTATTTCAGAAATCATTTTCTCTGATTTCTCAGTAGCAGCTATTACCTGCACCCCACTCTCCTGAAGATAATTAAACGCCTTTTTAAAATTTCTCTCTTTACAAATTTTAACTTTAAAGATTGCTCCTGCTGATGTTTTAATCGTATCTGCCGTTACCGGTGCCCCACCAATTTCAGGAATAACAATGGCATCCACGCCAAAAGCTGCTGCTGACCGGATAATAGCTCCAAAATTACGCATATCGGTAACCCCATCGAGGATTAAAATTAGTGGCATTTTTCCCGCTTCATAGAGCATTGGAATGATTTGCTCCAATTTATAAAATGGAACCGGTGACATCAAACCAATAATACCCTGATGATTTTTCCGTGTCAAAGAATTTAATTTTTGTACAGGCACTTTCTGAACAGGAATTTGCAACTGTCGGCACAGTTTAAAAATGTTATCCATTGCCTCAGAATGAATCTCCTTATTAATTAATATTTTATTAAAATTTTTTCGTTCGGCAAGTGCTTCTTCTATAGGATGAATTCCCCATATCAAT
>Ga0114934_10002384_pt1 | contig 11992 bp, 16 predicted proteins | sample 4SBtaG_2_FD_99695 | JGI IMG/M metagenome (GOLD analysis project Ga0114934, IMG submission 99695) | Deep subsurface microbial communities from Kolumbo volcano to uncover new lineages of life (NeLLi) - 4SBTROV10_white metaG | ecosystem: Environmental > Aquatic > Marine > Volcanic ...
AGTTATTAAACGACCCCAATAAGGGGACAGCCAATCCACATCCCCGGTAGCAACCAGGTGGTTAAGTACGTGGACGGCTTCCTGAGCTTCGGTGGGTTCCTCTTCCTCCTCCACAAACTCTTCAGACTCATCGTCTTCGAAGTCTTCCCCTACATCCGTCTTGGGTAAAGCCATTTCTAACCATTTAACAAAAGCGAAAGGGCCCTTTTCGTGGGCCTCTTCGGATGTTAAATCAGATTCCCGCAAGTACTGCGCAAAAAGATGCATCAGATGGGGAAACAGAAAGTCGTCAGAAATCATATATGGATGCTGGTCGAGGGCTCGATGGCACCAGGAGCAAAATCTTCTGCCGGTTCGCCACCTACCTGTACTTTCTGATTGTCACCCAAAGTAATGACAGCACGGTTATCGCTGGCCGTGGCCTGCACCGGAGGATTACCTTTGAAGTATTCCTCAGAGAAACTTTGTAGGAGTTTCGCGGCCTCCAGCGTTTGTTGGAGTTGGGCAGTCGGTTTCCCGTCTGGGAGGCTGGCTAGTTGCTGCTTTTCGTACTCCGCAGCTAGGAATTTGAATAGCTCTGGCGATGTCTGAACCGATTCCCCCGGCAGCGGGGTCATTTGTGAAATCGATGTCTGAGGTTGGGGGGTTTCGTTTGTACTCATTGTAAAGCTCCTCACTTATTTCCTTCGTACAGTGAACTGTGTCAATGGTGGCCGCGCTTACCTGTAACTTACCGTAAGCAGCCAGATGGAGAACCTGACCCCGACCTATCAAAAAGGTCCGGGGAAACTCCATTGGACCATACATTTCTTCATCAACAAATAGGACCCTAGTCTTTGTTGATGACGACTCTCCCTGTTGGGCGAGAGCTTTAAGTAAATCTCCCCCCATGCTAAATGGGATCTTAACCACTAACCATCCACCCCAAGAAATCTAGCAACGTCCGAGCCCAAATCCTCACGACGAATGTTAGCTACCTTAGCCATCTCGGCAAGCTTCTTAGTGGGCGGCTCAAGTTCGGAGATCATTGCGTACACCTGGAGACCGGGAGCGGAGCCAGGATACACACCCCTATGAACAACAGCCTGAGTTCCCGGCACCTTACTACCTAGTGTGCGAGTCATCTGCGTGAACCCAGCATCAAAAAAGTCCATACTGAGCTGGTCCAACGTGGGAATATCTCCCACGAATATGACCGCACCCTTCTTGCCTAGACGTAAATCCACCTCAGCAAGAACACTATTAGAAAGTTGATCCCGGATAGCCGCAGATATATCTGCGGGACTCTGGATAGACTCAGGAGCAAGAGAAGCAGCCGCCATAACGGTAATACCGTTATCGAGAAGCTGTGCCAATTCACTCCTATCAAACGTGACGAACGGGCTGTGCACCGCCGCCAACTGATTAAAGATGTGAAACAACTGAGCTACCGTGCTATTAATTGTGGAATGCACGGCGGTAAACGACGGCTTATACAGTTTACGAACTTCAAAGTTATCCACGAGAACGGCGGGGCTAACTTTAGCATCGAGAAGCCATTTGAGGCTCTGCAACGCATTACGACAGATCTGCTGCCCTTCGCTGGCCTCAGGTAGTGAAGCAATCACACCTACGCGTGGTGGCTTACCTTTGCTCTCCAAATAGCGGCGAGCCACATCAACGAGCTTAGGCGCCATGCCGCTACCCGTTCCACCTCCAAGACCGGCACAGACAAACACGTAATCAATATCGTTACCCCACGCCCGTTGCATCAGATCCCATACCTCTTCCTCACGCCCTGCGAGAGTGTCGGCGGCGAACTGAGCATCCTTGGCGGCACCACCAACATCAAAACTATGCTTATGAACTTCCTCAGGAAGTCCAGCAAAGTCGCTCTCAGTAGTGTTCAGACAGGCAACCTTGCGGTACCCCAAATCGTGAAAAGCACAAGCCAGGCGTCCCCCACCTTGTCCTGCACCGATAAAGGCAAACTTAAACGCAACGTCATAACCATGCTCATCCGTAACAACCACTTGCCTCGAAGCTTGCTTCTGCTCAGTGGGTGCCAGCGCTGCGGCAACATTCGGAACCGCACTAACAGAAATCGGGGCGGGTGCAGGAGGAGTTGCAGGGGTAGGTGTATTTACGGGAACTGGGTCCGCAGGAGCTTCCAGCCCAGGCGGAACAGCCACATCAACCGGAGCCGACTCAGTTACAGGATCCTCGGGGGCAGACTCTTCTCCCTTGGCAGCTTCCATAGACTTACGGAGTTGATCCTCCGTCGGTTGTTGTGGGGAATCGTTCATATCTGTACCTTTTTGTTTTGTTCGGTGGTAGAAAGTGCGTGGACCAAACTCTCCTCGCGAAATCGTATAGTCTTCTCGGGATTCGTCCATGCGTACACTATGTTTTACTTTTCTGCCTCTTACGCCCGTAACGATGAGGAGACTGCACGTTCCCCGTGGATTCATTGAGAGCGCGATTCACATCCTTCCTATCTCGTTTATTTCTTAGCTTGAAAAGCCTGGAATGTTTACTACGACGCTTAGGAGGCATCAGATACGGTTTTCTGTACTGTCTCCGTGCCGCCAGTTTACCCAATTCTGCAATTTTGTCTAACATCTCAGCCATCCCTAGCTCTTAAATTCTAGAATTTAGAAATCCTTTCACCTTCTCGTCCGTTGCCTTTTTATCGTGCATTACCATCGCGTTGTCCAGATGAAGCGTACGAGCAGAACCAAATTGAACAACTTCTTCCAACTGTGTCCGGTAACACTCGTATACGTCGGAGCACTCCTCCCGAGTCATATTACCATCTATCCAGCGTTGTAGGAAGGAAGTTGTTATCTCAGGAGGAGCCGTAACGATGATTAAATCCGTGATGTGAGGAGACCACACGTCCCACAACAAACATAGCGTATTGTCCGCCACAACCACGAGCTTGTCGGCAGGGAACTTTGATAAAAACTCCCTGGGACCAGGAAAAGGGGCGTCAAAAAACCTCGGTATTTTTCCGGAAAATCGTGTAGTGTTGCACGCCTCAAATACGGAGTTATTCATCCGCTCTACTTCCACGTTCTCCGCGTTAAGATCATACAGCTTTTTAGCATTCGATAATTCCAATGACTGGTCGGGCCAAAGTATTAACGCATCTGATTCTTCAAGGGTACGAGCTACTGCATTAAGCCACGCACCAGGAGCCCCTGTAACACCAACTACGCGTCGTCTGCTAGGTCCCACTCCTTCGCCCAAAACAGACGAAACGCCCTCATGTGCTGAGATTCGCGTTTCCATATCTTCTGCTGACATTGTGCTACCAAATCTGACTGACCAGTCACAGCCTTCGAAATAGTGCTAACGATGGACACTAAGCTTGGGCCCGCAACAGGAGCCCCCAAACGGTTTTCAAAAAGCTCACACCCAATCAAAAGACCAGTAACTTCATTAGAAACGAACTCCTGGTACGGACTTATATCGTAAACTATGACAGGGGTACCGCAAGCGAGGCTACGCTGAGCTGTAATACCTATGTCTGCCCGTGTGTCAGGTATCCACGTCCAATCATGCCCATGCATATGACGGCACTGGGATAACAACGATGGCGTACGATAGCAAGTTAGTTTACCGGCCTGCCTAAGCATCAACTCTTTTATAACACGTCGAGATGACCGGGGCCACGATTTACCAAAATCTAAGGTAAAACGAATTTCTGGGAATAAGTCCAGTAAATCACCTATGGCAGCCAAGACAAAATGCCCGCACTCGTCAATTACTCGACCGGACATTGGGACGTATATAGAAACCTCTCCTCCCTTACATAGCCCCTCACGCTTGACCGCATCCATCCCGCTGTCCCACAAACACCACGTCGTGCGGCGTCCTTCGGGCATGTGCTCCTCTATTTGCGCCTTAGCTCTACGCGAGGGGCAAACAACGCTGTAGTTCTCCAGATCGCTGACGGAGTCCGGAGACAGCTGATGCCAGGAAGGTATAAACCAATGCCTGGCGTTAGGAGATACCAACTGAGCTTTCTCGTACAGCTCAGGATCGTGAGAAAACCAAACTAGGTGCGTACAACCATGCATCCAGCTGTAAACATCTTTTTTATTTAGCTTATGAACTCGGCTATCCCAAAAATGGTCTACCTGCTTTTGTATCGAACCAAGAGCTAGGAGCTTCACCTCCATAGCCAATTCACGCCCCAACTCCGCTAGACGTATAGCGGCGAGAGTAGTCTCCGACCGACAGTAGGGAGCGCAGATTCCGAGCGTGTACATAATGTATAAATTGTCATCTTCGTGGGTGGTTTATATGGGTGAAAAACGGGGATTTGAAACGTTCACCTTCAATATGAGAATAACCTAAGTCTTGTTTCCAGCACACATAATTAAAGCTGAGCTGATCACGAAAACTGTGATTCTCGATCTCGTCCCACCACATCTCGTTAAACTTCTTGACACAATCGTTATTTCGACGGGCTACACAGGCCGTCTCCACAAGACCGTTATAAGGAGGATATCCTTCTTTTTCATATTTCGCTAACTGTGACCGCATTATGTCCGCGTGATCTTTCCGGTACTTCAGACACGCCTTCTCTTCTTGGTAAATACATTGTCGGTCAGGATGCTTAAAGGTTGCAATGTCAAACCCGTCAGTCAGGTGCTTATCTACGATGTCCTCTTCGGCTTTAACCGCTTTGAAAGCCAGACTACCGTCTATCCAAAGGCTTCTTTCATGCGGGGGGAGCACTATATGCGGAAGGCATTTGTGGTACCTAGCAGTACGACTGGGGCACATGGCGTGAGACCACTTAACCTTCTCGACTTCCCACTCCATACCATCCGTACGCATCTTGCAAGGAAATATGAAGTCCGAAAAAAGTATGTATCTCACTCCTTCTTCTGGCTTTACCTGGCCCTTAAAGAGGGTTTCGTGTACCTGGTCGTACCCTGAAGTTACGCAACTATACACAATCAATTTGTCTGTCATGCGGGCGTACCGTCCTCCATTTTTCGAAACCACCTACCGCCTTGCTTCTTATACTTCTCACCTCGTGTGATGGCTCGGTAATGAAAAATGAAACTACTGGGACACACCGCCGTTCTCCATCCACGTTTCTTCCAACGACCCTGTAACTCATCCTCGTTAAGTGTCATAAGAGGGGTTTGATTCTTGTGCCCCCTACTGGTTTTATCATTGCGGGGGCAATAGACATGATTATCGTCGTAACGTCCCGCCCACCAAGTAGAAATGTTTGCCATCTGAAAAAACCCGTTAATATTTGATTCAATTACATCCCCCATATATTGCTGAATCAAATAACGCTGAACGGCCTCTATGCGGGTGTGATCGTTAGTGGTCTCGTAGTCAGGGAAATAATGCCACACCTGCTGAGACTTATAGGCCGAAATACCTGGGGCGTTAGAAACAGGCCCGGCTAACTGATAACCATGAGAGAGCGCGTGCAGCAACCCTTGGTACCAATTCTTAGGGAAAATGATATCGTTGTTGCCGCAAATCGCGTGAGAGCAACCAATTTCGCGGGCCAACCGAAGCCCCATATTCCAGCTTCTCGTCAGTCCGCCCCACTCAGGGAACCTATAGACGAAGCACTCCTGGCCAGGAAACAAAGCAAGAGCCTTCAAATGACTCTCATGTATTGACTCCCACCCCGAAGAGGCATCATCAACAATGATGGCCACACCCTTATCAGTCGTTTGAAAAAAGGTTCGAACTGCTTCCACTGTATAGTCGTGCAGTTCTTCTTCTTTGTGCGTCGGGCAAACAAAAGCAATCTTAGTCATATACCGCCTTTACATGGGAGGAGCGCCACCGCCCATACCCTGCTGAGCCATAACCTGTGCGCCTCCCTGCATCCGAGCACTCCTACGAATATCGTCCATCTTCTCGCGAACAAGTGCGTGAAGCGTAGGGTTAAATTGTTTAAGTTTGCGAAGCTCTGAATCCTTCTGGCCCTCTGGCAGTCCCAGAAGTTGCTGAGCCAAAGCCTCGGCAGCAGCCTGCAAGTCGTTAGGTGTGACCGGCACATTCGGACCCATCGTCTGGATGTACTCAGACACAGGCGTCTGACCAGCCCCCATCGCCGACTGAGCATCTGCCCCGGCAGGATTGCCGCCACCCTGCCCACCAGCAGCTACAGCCCCAGCCATAGACCCAGGAGCACCCATTGCGGCCTGTTGACCGCCCGCCATTCCACCGCCCTGCTGCCCCTTGGCAATTTCGGCGGCGAATCCGGCCTGCTCCATCTCTTCCTGAGCACGAGCCTGAAGTTCCTGCTGCTTCTGGGCTTCTTCGGACAGGAGACGTTGTTCCGCCTCCCAGTCGTATCCGATGGCCTTGAGTCCCGTAGTACCAGAAACCTGCTGACCCATCATCAACTGGAGAGCAGCCATCTGCTTCTGCATGTCGTCGGCAATGGTGACCTTGGTCAGAGAGGAGTCTACTTTCTCCCAGCTCATCACCTCCGCTACACCATTAACGACCCATTGCAACAATGAATTGGTCTCATGAATCAAACTACGCCACGTGCTCTCGAACAAACGCAGAGCCGTAGGAGCCGCCTGAGTTTGAAGTGTTCCCTTGTAAAGCTCCACAGGAGTTCCAGATTCGTTCAACAGAGTCTCCAGACCCTGATCCATCAAATCCTTAGGTGCCAGCTTATTGGCATCTCCACCCACCATCTCGTACTGGACAGGGAACGGAAGAATCTGCCACGATGCAGGATCCCGTCTACGGCGATTGATCATGTTCTTAACCTGAGACCTGAAGTCTCCGGCGTTGTAGAACATCATAGGATCCTGAGCCGGAAGACCCCCGGCACCACCCCCGCCACGTGTAGCGGGCGTGATCAAACGGAACGGAATAACGTAGTCCAACGCAATAGCTTCGTTGTAACGACGCAAAACCTGGACGTAATAAATCTGACGGAAATTAATCAGGCTGCGAGGCAACCCCCACCCTCGGTTTTTAATACCAGAGAGGGTAGGTTCCTTCATGTGAAAAATAGCATCATCATTGAAACGAAAGACTTGATTATTCTTAATAGCGAGAAGAACTTGTTCGCTTACTCGCTCCAGATGATACAAGTGCCCCTTCTTCACCTGGTGCTTGTAGTCTTCTGGGATTCTCCAGATGTAAGACACATCGTCAGTGTAGGGATCATGAAGCAGTTCTATCTGATGCGGACTCCATCGCTTCAATTTGATGTTGTGCTCTTCATCTTCCGGCTTATCTACGACCTTCCAAGCACCTCTCCACTTCGTTTTAGGACAAGTGGCGATAAACTCGAAGTTGGAGCTCCACTTAAAGTTAAACTGAGCCTTGTTATAGACTTCCTTCAGCGGATACAGGTCTCCACTTTTAGGTGACATCAAAAAACGACGGAACGGAATGATGACACTACCAAAAGCGTTACCGTAACACATACGGTCTCGCATCATGTCCTGCAAAAACCCCATAACACCAAGGGTGTCATTGAGATACTCCGTCCACTTCTTCTTCTCCTCATCCGATACATCGCCCGTTACATCAATATCCGTGAGGAAATAAGAAACAATACGCTCCATCGCCATACGGTAGGTTCCGAAGACCCCCCACACATATTCCGACCACCACAAAGCATTCTTCATGGTCGTAGGCATGTTCTGACTGGCGACGTCTAGAAAAGGATCCGGAAACTGCTGATCTCCCGTCCCTGACTTCCAGTAAGGAGCGTTAATAAGGGTCATCTATCCATCCTCCGTGATTTGAAAAACCTGCTTCAAGATCATTCCATTCCAAGAAGCAAGTCCTTATGTCGCTCCAACGTCTCCAGGGCATCTTCTGCGTTGGCTACCTTATCCAGCTGCTGTCGCATTTCTTCTTGAAGCTCAGGATGCTCGCCAATGCCAGCAGGGTTCTCGAAATAAACCAGTAGGTTATGAAGTGCCGCCTGCTGCTCCCCTAAGAGATGCATGCGAAGAGCTTCATGTGCTATCTCTTTGCGTTTACTCGGGCGCGCCATTTGTCTCTTCCTCTACTGCGTCAATTGCGGTGTTCAATGCGGATTCTTGAATATCGTCTGCTTGCTTCTCGGTGGTGGGCTCCAAACCTGGAAACGGCAGAATATGCTGCCTTTGAGCAGAAGACGCCTCTTTTTCAGAAGAACAACTTCCACCGCCACAGCACTGACCAGTCGGGGTATTTTCGTTAATAACGCCACGCTTCTCCATCGTCATGATAACTCCTCCAATTCATTTTCTTGGGTATGTTTAAACAATACCACTATGTCCAACACCCCACAACTAAAGTGAATTCCCACGCTAGAACACGAGTACGTCTTGTTCTCGCGGGGAACAGTCATCGTAATTTTTGCGTCACCCAAGGCGGGCGGCATAAACTGGTAGCCATCCTCATACCGCGTATCGTAGATAAGCGCCAGACAATTGCCGCCATCCTGGACGTCATGATACCTAGCCGCCATTGTACCCATATTCGGCATTTCGAAGTAGACTTCCTTCTTCGGCTTCGTAGGCAGTGGGCCATTAACAAACCCCATCTCAAGGGTCTCAAACCCCGAAATAACCTTATCTCTAACCTCCTCATCATGTACTTCTTGCTTCACCTGCGAAACAGTCTGCACATCCACCACGACTTCATCAGCCGGGGGAGAGGGTGCCTGTAAATTGGCAAGGGCCCCTGCGAGTTGAGACAAGACTTCCGTTTGGCTGGCTAATTGCTTTGCTACATCCACATCCGCTCCTTGATCATTTACTTGTCTCGGTACGGTTGCAGTCACCCCACGGTCGATATTAGCAGGCACGCTTTCTACAACATCCGGGGAAATTGCTATCTTCTTACTTCTGGCCATCACCACACTTCCCTTCTTAATGGGCTCAGAGGGTACGGGCGTCGGTGCCGTTACACTAGCACTCTCAACCGCCTCAATCGCCTCTGCGGCTTTTGTGAGGGCTTCAAAGGCAGAATCGGGATCGCTGCCGCCCGCTTGGCCCACACTAACATTAAATTTCTGTTTATGTTTGGAAAACTTGGAGTAGTCGACGGTCTTGTTACCGCCTTCTATATCCGGATCCACTATTACTATACCAGGCTTGTTCGGATCAAACCCACGCGAGCCTCCTTCTTTTGTAGAAGACGGGATTGTGGTTCCGTACGCCGTTAGATTCTGATGATATTCATTAGCGTCAGGGGTGTGAACCTCTACGTTCCCCTTATTGAAAGAATTATCGTCCACGTTTCATTTCCCTGATAGCTAAAAAAAAGTGAGCATCATATACCCAAGGCTTCTCCACTTACTTCATCCCCGTCATCGGGATCGAATTCGTCATCCTTTGGTCCCTCGTGTGCGTAATACGCAGCTGTCGCCGTTTCCGTCAAACTTGGGTCACCGAGCCAACCGTCCTCCTGCAAACCAGGCAGACCACTAGCAGGTGATGGCGACGTTATCAGAGATTCTTTGTCCGTCTGCGGAATACGGAAAGCCTCCCTATTTACGCTTGTAATTATATATCTGGATCCGTCACTCCCCCGTTGAGTAATAGAAATAGGTGTCCCATAAAACACCCATACAGATACTTCATCACCCTCTAGTTTACCGACGTGACGAACCATAGTTTCAAAATCACCGAATAGACGCACACGAGGAAAGTCCCCTTCCGGCATCTCACATACACACCAAGAAAAAGACGTACCGACATCCACAACTTCTTGCGCCTCGGGACGACCTATTCGCTCGGACAAGGTTAACGGAAGAGACGTGAGACTCGACGCGTAAACATGCTCCTCTTCATCAAGCGATGCGACTGCCGTCGCTTTCGACTGATGATGATCTCCTACCATTTTTGGTAGGGAAGACAGGAGCTTCGACCACTTGTTGTTGTCTGACCGGGTCACTGTTTTCTCCGGATGATACATATGTGATGACTACGCTGGACGAGCTGTCACGCTGTGTCACAGGACCTGGGCACACAACCAAGTTCTGGGTGTCATTCACCCACTTGTTTATTAGCTCTTCCAGGCCATCCGCAGTCTCGGCTTCAAAAATCTTAACGTTAACTACCGCTGTGGGTACTAGTGAATCTTTTACGCTGAACAAAGGGTAATCCACCTTTACTCCCCCATTCGTTTTCGGCCAGCTACTCTCTCCGCCACACCATCCAAATGCGTACTACCGGACAAAACATCCCTTCCCAGAGACACTATTTCATCCTCAGGTTCAAACGAGTACACATGGGGACGTTCTACAAGCTTCTGTGCCGGATTAAAAGCAACTGTTTTCTTATTGGACATCACCCCAAACGCATAAATCAACATCGTAGAGTCTGCACTGGCAATGCCCCCCACATCCATGTGAAGGGGATCGTATATGGAAATTTGCTGTAGCCCATACTTAATGATTGTATTCGATACCACATCTACATTAGTCACAGCCAAAAATTCGCTTTTCAACAAGGGCCACTGAGTCTGAGGCACAGCCCACAACGTATGATTCCACACAACACCATGTTCAGGAGAATCAAACCCGGCAAAAATAGGCTTATTAAATGTTTTCTTATGGTACGTCACATCCGTCTCCTGTTGGATAGCCGACAGTACCTTGTTGTTCAAACCGCCCCACAGCACAGGAGCAGCAACTGTATACCACACCCACTGTGGGAACTTAGACAAGCTATCAGGATTGCCCTTGAACTGAATATCCCCCACGTTTACGACGTGCGGGGAAAATTCAGTATAACTGTTTTTATCGAGCTGAAAATACTCCGGTGATTCAGCCATGTTTAAATTCTCTTTCCCCGAACTTCTGTGTCTCGGGTCAACTCCATAACGACAACCGTAATCTCTTCCTCTTTACGTATTTTCCTGGGCCACGAAAGTCGCTCTACTTCCCATCCCTTATCTTCGATGAACTGGAGGTCATCCGCATGCACCTCCATCTCTCCATTTACCCAATCCTTAGGTAGATTCCTTTTAGCAAACTTTAAGCACAAGGAACTAGAACTAAAAATGAGCACGACAGTGACTCCATTCGCCTTATTCAGGGCAAGTAGCGGGGCAACCTGGTCTTCCGCTAACTCTCTGAACATCTCCTGAGTACTCATAACCCCGTGGTTGCTAACAAGAAAATACTCAGTCGACTCAACCACAAGCGTTATCCCCAAATCCGAAACATCGATCCCAGCAGAAAAGCTACCTTCCCGTCTCTCTCTGCATCCTTAAGCGGACTCCACTCCGCTGTCATATCCGCAAAAGATTTGGCCTCTTTACCCTCAAAAGAAGATCCCAGGTGAGACATAGCAGCATCAATTGATCCCATCGTACGATGCAGACTGGAGATTACGTCAGTTACATCAAAGTGCGGAGATGGATCACCAGAAAGCCACAGCTTCGGGGAGACATACACGCCCGCAATAGCGCACCCTACCCCCAAACTCGTCAGAAATTGGCGAATATCGAACCCCACAAAAACAGGACCCTCTAAAGCCTCCTCATTCTTGTAAATGAAATTGGCTACGGCACCACATACAGGAAGCTTATTACTTCCTTCCCCGCGACTAGCCGAACGATAGGTGACAGCACGTTCCATTGAAGGCACCACCAAATGAACATCTTCAAGCTCTTTGGTGTCTGCGTTTAAGGTGTAACCCACCGCAATTGTTTTCCTATACTTATTTTCTAACGCCATGGGCTCCCTCAAGATTTGATGATGTCACTCGTATCAAAAGCATCCAATTCTTCCTTAGGTACGTTTTCAATACGCCCCAGGCGACCAATTACAACATCGTAGTTCCCGTCCTCACGGGTCTCCACACCCACGGAACGCAGACGTGTAAATATACGCAATTCCTCGAAGTCAGGAGAATTCAGGGCTCTCAGCTGCTTTTCATTATTAGCTGGGAAAAGAATACCACCAATCATCGCCGCACCCATATCAGTGGCCCAGCGGCGAAGGCGCTTCTGAGCTTCACCTGCACGAGAAGAAACGCTCTGAAAAGAG
>Ga0114934_10002386_pt1 | contig 11987 bp, 12 predicted proteins | sample 4SBtaG_2_FD_99695 | JGI IMG/M metagenome (GOLD analysis project Ga0114934, IMG submission 99695) | Deep subsurface microbial communities from Kolumbo volcano to uncover new lineages of life (NeLLi) - 4SBTROV10_white metaG | ecosystem: Environmental > Aquatic > Marine > Volcanic ...
GCGAAGGTCGGGGCGATGGTGCGGTTGGCGGGGAAGTCAGTCGTCCCCAGGGTCATATAGCCCCGCCGGGGGAGGAAGAGGATCTCCGGAGCCCGATTGAGCAGCTCACCATGGTAGATCTCCTCCCGACGATAGATCACCTCAATTACCGGCTCGCCGTTGTAGGGATTCTTCAGTTCACGTAGCTTGGCGATCAACTCTCCGGTTAACCCTTCAGCCTCCTCCTCTTCAACGATCCCCTCTGGCTCGCGGCCCCTTCGATTGAGATAGATCTGGCCGATGTTCCCGTAGGAGTAGGCCCGCGTGCGGCGCCAATCGACATCGTTGGATGATAAGAAGAATTCTCCCAATAAATCGTGGATCTGGCCATGGCGCAGGTTTGCGCCCCTCCTGAGGAGCCCCAATCGCTCGGCCCAGGGGAAGAGGTTCTCCTGAGTCAGCCCCAGCCGGAAGGCCACCCGCTTTATCCCCGTTCCCGCGCCTCGCTTGAGCGCCAGATACCCCTCCTGGAGAAGCCACATATTGAGATAGACATTCCAGTAGAGCGGCCCGAAGCCGTGGTCCGAGATGATGAAGACGGTCGTCTCCCCTGGCAGCTCCTCCAAGAACTCGCCGAGCGCCGCATCGACTGCCCGATAGATCTCCAAGATCGGGTTCCCCTCAACCTCGGCACGGTAGCGGGGCCGCGCGACCCCGTCGAGGAGATGCCACATCTGATGCTGGACGGAGTCCGTCTCCATAATATGGAGCATGAGGAAGTCCCATTCGCATTCTTTAATAAGATAGCGGGCGATCTCCAAGCGCAGTTTAAGCCCCCGCTTCAGGCCCCGGAGCCACTCCCGGGCCTCCCTCCGCCCCCGCCAGTGCTCCGGCATGAAGGGAAATTTCCCAACGTTCACCTCCAGCTCGCGGGCCAGCCCCTCGGGGTAGGTATAGCCCGCCCCCTGCGGCGTCAGGAGCCCCGAGATCAAAAACCCGTTGACCGCCCGGGGGGGATAGGTGACGGGGACGCCGATGATCCCGACCCTGCCGCCCTGCTCCCCGATGTAGTCCCAGAGCCGCGGTCCCTTTATCATAAGAGATGAGATCGGCCGCAGGCGATAGCTATCCTTCTCGCGGGTCAGCCAATCGAAGGCCCCGTGCCTGCCGGGGTTGAGCCCCGTCTGGAAGCTCGTCCAGGCCGCGCCGGTGATCGGGGGGATCGTGCTCTCCAGCTCCCCATGAACGCCCTGCTCCATCAGCTTAGCGATGTGGGGCAGTTCCCCCCGCTCGACCGCGGGACGGATGACGGCAAAGGTTGCCCCATCCAGCCCGAAGACCGCTACCTTATTCATCCTTACTCCTCTCCATGACCGCTTGATATAGAAGCTTCAATCGCTGGCCGACCCGCTCCAGGCGGTGCTCCTCTGCCAGGACCTCCGCTCCCCGGGCAAGCTTCGCTTGCAGCTCTTCATCCTCTGCTACCTGCTTGACCAGTGTAGCGAAATCCTCTACATTCCGCCCCATAAGGCAGTTGACCCCCTCCTCCAGCCAGCCATGATATTCGGGGAGATCCCGGAGGATCAACGGTCGCCCCAGCGAGGCCGCCTCTAAAATAACGAGCGGCTGGTTCTCCCCCAGGCTGGGGAATAGAAGGACATCACCTGCGGAGAAGGCCCCGCACGTGTCACGGACGAAACCGGGTAAGTGCACATTAGCGGGCCGCCGCGCGAGCTTCCGGTGCATCCGCGGATAGAAGGTCAAGAACTTCCGCCAGCGGTAACCATACCAGATGAAGTCGAACTGGGGCAACTCCGCCGCGACGTCGATGAAGTCGCCCACCCCCTTCCGCGGGATGATGTTCCCCGCGGAGAAGACGGTGAACCGCTTCAGGCCGAACCTTCGGCGAAACTCTACCCGCTTCTCCGCGGAGAAGCGGACCCGCTCGCGGTCGATCCCATTGCTCACCACGGCGATCCGCTCCAGGCCCTCCCCTCGGAGGAGCTCCCGCGCCCGCTCTGAGGGGGTGAAGATCCAATCGGCCTGGGAGTAGAAGAATCGCAGATAGCGCTCATAGAGTGGTGCAATCAGATTGGCGAAGGTGAAGCTGTCCCGCAGGTCGTAGGAGCCGACGCTGTGGGCGTGGGCGATCACCTTGATCCCGCGCCGCCTAGCTCGCCGGAGGTAGTAGAGGGAGCGGGGCCCAAACCAGTGGAGGTGCAGGATATCATAATTATCATGAGGATCGGTCGTCACCTCCACGCCGGCGAGCTCCAGCGCCCGGAGCTGATGACGGAAGGCGGTGCGGAAGCCCGAGCGGGTCAGGAGTTCCTCGTCCTCAAGATAGAGACAGACCCTCATCCGATGACCTCCAGTTCCCGCTCGAAGAGCCTCGTCCCCAGCTCCCTGGTGAGGGCCTCAAGGTATCCCTGTCCCTCGCAGCGATAGCGCTCCCTATCGGGCCACAGGGGCTCGCGGAAGATCAGCCTCACCCGCGGGGCCTCCCTGAGATAGCGCCAGAGGACGCGGAAGGGGAAGGTATAGAATGGGGTCCCCTCTCCCACGAAGACCCCGCGGTCGATCACGAGGGGGAGGAGCGGCTTGCCCGAGCGGCAGGCGAGGAAGGCCGCCCCCTTATGGATGACGCCCTGGCCATGTTGGTGCCCCTCGGGGAAGACCGTCAGTGGGCACTCCTGGGCCAGCCACTTCAGCGCTCCGCGTAGCGCCCGCACATTTAGGCTGGACTCCTCCACGATCCAGCCACCCCAATAGGTCAAAAAGAGCCGCTGCACCCCTGGCCCGAACTTCAGCCGGAAGAGATAGCGATTCTTCTTATTAAAAGTCAACCGATCACGGAGGGCGCGACGGATGAGATAGGGGTCGAGTTCGCCCCGATGCGTCGGGCAGAGGATGTAGCCGTGATCGGGGATGTTCTCTCGCCCCCGGACCTCGAGCTTGATCAATGAGGCGATCAGCTCCATGGGGAGGAAGGCAAAGAGGCCCGCAAGCTTGAGCAGGAGGTCGGTCATCTCCTCCTCCCCAGCCAAGCGACCGCCCAGTAGTTCTTCGTATGCTCCCACATATAGCGGAGCGACCCCCCTTGGAGCTTCCGCGGGGAGGTGTAGGTCACCAACTCCCGATGGAAGAGGATATAGCCCTCCTCTTTCAACTTTAAGGAGAGCTGGAGATCCTCGGAGACGGTGTAGGGGTGGTCTCCCTCCTTGAAGCCGCCGACCCGCTTAAAGATCTCCCGGCGGACGGCGAAGTTCGGGCCGCAGAAGTGGGGCCGCCCCAGAAGATGGTTCAGCCTGAGGAAGAGCGTGAAGAGGAACTCGGCCAGCCACTGGCCCTGCCCTCGCCGCTCCCGGAGGAGGATCTTTCCATAGACCCCAACCTGGACAGGGTTCTCCACAAACGATTCCACGATCAGCTCCAGCCACTCCGGCGGGACGATGGTGTCGGCGTCGGTCGAGGCGACGATCTCACCGCGCGCCTCCTCGAACCCCCGCTGGCGGGCGAAGCTCACGCCCTGCCGTGCCTCGTGGACCACACGGCAGCCGTAGCGGCGCGCGACCTTTTCAGTGTCGTCGGTCGAGCCGTTGTCAACCACAATCACCTCGAAGTCGTGGAATTTCTGAGCCTGAAGGCTATCCAGACAGAGCTCGATCTCCTCACCTTCGTTGAGCGCCGGGATGACCACACTCACCAAAGGAAGCTTCATCATTCCCACTCGATCGTCCCCGGCGGCTTGGAGGTGATATCGTAGACGACGCGGGTCACCCCGGGGACCTCGTTGGTGATCCTGGAGGAACTTCGTTCCAATACATCATAGGGCAGCTTCGACCAGTCGGCGGTCATCCCATCTACGGAATCGACTGTGCGGATCGCCACCACCTGGCCGTAGCCCCGCTCATCGCCGAGGATCGCCACGCTCCTTATCGGGAGCAGGACAGCGAAATATTGCCAGGGTCTCTCTTTAACCTGAGCGAGCTCCTCCCGCAGGATGGCATCGGCCGCCTGCAGCACCTTAACCCGATCGGGGGTCACCTCGCCGAGGATTCGCACGGCAAGCCCTGGCCCGGGGAAGGGCTGCTCCCCTATTATCTCTTGAGGCAGCCCGAGCCGCTCCGCTATTCTTCGGACCTCGTCTTTAAAGAATTCCCTCAAAGGCTCGACGAGCTTGAAGTTCAGGTGCTCGGGGAGCCCGCCGACGTTGTGGTGGCTCTTGATGCGCATCGCTCCCCTGGCCCCGGCGCTCTCGATCACGTCGGAGTAGATCGTCCCCTGGACCAGATATTCAATCTTGCCCCGTCCCCTCTCCAGCCGCCGCGCCTCCCGCTCGAATACCTTAATGAAGAGCTCGCCGATCCGCCGCCTTTTGGCCTCCGGATCGACCACCCCCTCTAGGGCCTTGAAAAAATCCTGATGGACCTCGACATAATGGAGTTTGAGGCCGAGCCGGTTGAAGACCTTTTGGACCCGCTCGCCCTCGCCTGCCCGCATCAGGCCGGTGTCGATATAAATGGGGATCAGCCGCTCGCCGATCGCCCGGTGGGCCAGGACGGCCGCGGTCGCGGAGTCCACCCCGCCGGAGACCCCGATGATACACTTCGCGCCCTTCAACTGCGCGCGCAGGGAGTCGATCCTCTCCTCCACGATGTCCCCGGGGTCCCAGCGCTCGCGGATCCCGCAGATCTCGAATAAGAAATTTTTTAATATCTCCCTGCCTTTGAGCGTATGGGCTACCTCAGGATGAAACTGGATCCCATAGATCTCCTTCTTTTGATGGCGGATTGCGGCGATCGGCAGCCCCTCCGAGCGGGCGATGGTTATAAATTCGGGCGGGAGTTTGACTATGGCGTCGCCGTGGCTCATCCAGACAGGCTCCCGCGGCTCCAGCCCTTGGAAGAGCTTCCCATCATCGATATCGAGCCGCGCGAGGCCATACTCCCGCTTGCGGACGCTTTCGACCCGCCCGCCGAGGTCTTGTGCCAAGAGCTGCATCCCATAGCAGATTCCTAGAATTGGGATTCCCAGCTTGTAGATCCCCCGATCGGGACGAGGCGAGTTCTTTGCATAGACCGAGGCCGGGCCGCCAGAGAGAATTAACCCTTTAGGCCCCAGCCGCTCGATCTCGCGGGCGGTGATATCGTAGGGGACGATCTCGGAGTAGACCGAGAGCTCCCGGACCGCCTTGGCGATCAGCTTGGTATACTGCGAGCCAAAGTCCAACACCAGGATCTGCTCCACTTCCTGCCCCATCTCTATATCAGAATAGCAGAATCGCCGGATGATCTCAATTGGGGTGAGCCTCTGTCAGGGTCAGGCCTTGTTCCCGAAATTGCAGAATATATTTGGCTTTGATCGGTCCCCAGGGATCTGTTATACTGAATATATTGAGAAGGAGGGGGTAGTTTTGGCAAGGGGACACTTTGACGAGAGGGATTTCTGGAGACGGCGGCCGCCATGGATGGACAAATGGGCGGCCTGGGCCGTCATCGGGGCCATCGTAGCGATCTATCTCCTGACGGGAATATACACGGTCGGCCCCTACGAGGAGGGGCTGGTAAAACAATTTGGCCGCTATATCGCCACGGCGGGGCCGGGGATCCATTACCACCTGCCCGCGCCGATGGAGAGCGTGGTCACGGTGAATCTGCTCAAGGTCCGCAAGGAGGAGATCGGGTTCAGGACGATCTCACCGCCGCCGGCCCCTCGCTACCGGGAGGTGGAGGAGGAGGCGCTGATGCTGACCGGCGATGGGAATATCGTGTTCGCCGAGGTCGTCGTGCAGTATCGGGTGAAGGATCCCAAGAAAGTTGCCTTCAACCTCATCGACCCTGAGGTCATCGTCAAGCAGGCGGCAGAGGCGGTCCTGCGCGAGAAGGTGGCCACAAGGACGATAGACGAGACATTAACCACGGAGCGAGACGTGATCGCCACTGAGGCTCACCAGTCGTTGCAGGAGCTTCTGGATAGCTATGGAGCGGGGATCGTGATCGTCAACGTGCAGCTCCAGGATGTCAAGCCGCCTAAAGCGGTGATCGCCGCCTTCGATGATGTGAACAGCGCCAGGCAGGACAAAGATAAGCTGATCAATCAGGCCCAGAAGTATGAGATGGACATCCTCCCCAAGGCCCGCGGAGATGCTCAGGAGATCATCAACCAAGCTGAGGCCTACAAGCAGGAGCGGATCAAGCGGGCTGAGGGGGATGTGGCCCGCTTCATCGAGGTGCTCAAAAAGTATCAACTGGGAGAAGATGTGACTAGGACAAGGCTCTACATCGAGACGATGGAGGAGATCCTCCCCGGGATGAACAAGATCATCCTAACCCAGGGGGCGAGCGGGGTCTTCCAGTTGTTGGATCTGGAGAAGCTGATCAGCGGGGGTGAGCAGTGATGAGAAAGTTGCTCTACTTCGTCGGCGTAGTGGTGTTGTTGATAATTCTCTACAACTTGTTTAGCTTCTCGGTAGACGAGACCAAAAAGGCGGCGGTCCTGCGATTCGGGAAGATAGTCAAGCTCGTTGAGGAACCGGGGCTCTACTTTAAGATACCCTTCGTGCAGAGTATAAAATATTTGGAGGATCGATTGTTGAACTACGACATCCAGCCGCGGGAGATCTACACCTCCGATAAGAAGAGGCTGCGGATCGACAATTACGCCCTCTGGAAGATCGGAGATCCGCGGAAGTTCATCGAGGCCACAGGAGGGAGCATCCCCAATGCACAGAGCAGGCTGGATGACATAGTCTACTCCGACCTGCGGGACATCCTGGCCAAGCATACATTGAATGAGATCGTCTCGGCGAAGCGGCTGGAATATCTACAAGAGGTTACGAAGCGGAGTCGAGAGAAGCTGAAGGACTTCGGGATCCAGTTGGTAGAGGTGCGGGTCAAGCGGGCCGATCTGCCAGCGGAGATCGAACAGGCGGTCTTCGCGCGGATGAGATCGGAGCGGGAGAGGATCGCGGCCCAGCTCCGGGCTGAAGGGGAGCAGCGGGCGAAGGAGATCAGCTCTGCGGCCGACAGGGATAAGGCGATCATCCTCGCGGAGGCCCGCAAGAGCGCGGAGGAGACGATGGGCCAGGGTGACGCCGCGGCCCTGGAGACATATGCCAGCGCCTACAATCAAGACCCTAATTTCTACCGGTTCTGGCGCTCCCTGGAGTCGTATAAAAAATCCTTCAACGATGGAGATACGATCGTGTTGTCTACCGACTCCGATTATCTGAGGTTCTTTGAGAGCATGGGTCTGATAAAGTGAGCTAGATGAAGGGGCTCTGGCCACTGACACTCGCCAGTGTGTTCAACTTCGCCGCGGCCTCCGCCGTGGCCCTGTCCATCCAGCTCTACCTCAAGGAGCTGGGGGCCTCGACCTTGGTGATCGGGCTCGGCTCAACCCTCTTCTGGCTGGCGACCCTGCTCGCCAGCTCCTTCTGGGGGGCGCTCTCCGATCACTTCCGCCGCAGGCCGCTCCTCACCCTGATCCTCACCATCAATAGCCTCACTGCTGCGAGCTTCGCCTTCATCCCCTCAGTAGGAGGAGTGCTGGCAACGATCTTCCTTAGGGCCTTAATGACGGTCGGCTTCGCCCCGATCGCCCTGGCGCTCATCTCGGGGGTGAGCACCCAGCGTGAGCGGGGGCGGAACCTCTCCTATTACAACTCCTCCCAGTCCCTCGGCTTCATGTTCGGGCGGATCATCGCCGGGCTCCTTCTAGGATGGCTCGCCTTCCGCGGGACCTATCTCGTACTGGCCCTCCTCCCCCTCCTGGCCTTGGTGCCGCTCGCCGCCCTCCACGAGGCGGACGACCCCCCGCACAAGGCATTTGGCTGGGCGGGGCTTAAACGGAGCCTCCTTCCCGAGCTGAAGAGCGATTGGATCTTCGCCCAGCGGGGCCTGAGGAGCCTCTACTTGGGGATCGCCCTCCGCCAGATGGGGATCGCCGGGACCTTCTCCTTGATCTTCGTCTTCATGTTGAGCAAGCTGAGGATCAACCCCGCGCTGATCGGGTTGATCACCGCGTTTAACGCCGGGACGCAGTTCCCCGGGATGCTCGCCTTCGGGCGGTTGGCCGACCGGGTCGGGCGCAAACGGGTCTTCATGCTCGGCTTCGCCCTCTCGGCCCTCGTCCCGCTGGTCTTCACCCTGGCCCACGGTGCGGGGCTGATGGTCCTGGGCTTCATCACCATCGGCCTCTCCTTCAGCTCGCTCGCCTCGGGGGCGACGGCCTTCATCGGCGACCTCGCCCCCCTCGAGCGGCAGGGGGAGCTTCTGGGACTTTTTAAAACAAGCCAAGGGTTCGGCGGGATCCTGGGGCCGCTGCTCGCCGGGGCGCTCGCCTCCCCGGCGGTCCTCGGCTTCCGCGGGATGTTCCTGGTGATGGCCGGGGTGATCTTCCTCGGCTTCTTGCTCGCCCTGCTCAAGACCGAGGAGTCACTGCAAGAAGATCACTGAAGGCTTTGACTCGAGAGAGGCTGGGGATGGGGGCCCAGCCTCGCCCGCCTCGGCCAGCCGGTGAGCCTATAGATTGACATCCGCTCCATTCGGAGTTAAGCTATTTGTGGGTGGCGATAACAAGGGCGAAAATGGTGGATAGGCCGGAAAGAGTTCTGGAATTGATCGAGCGGTTCGAGGGGAATATCGGATCCTACCATAGTGAGGTTTATAACGAAGCTCAGCTTCGCTGCGAGTTCGAGGACGCGATCAAGGTTTTTGGTCCCTTGATTCCCGTTCATTAGACCGTCGTTGATCGAGGTCAAGGGGAGACTTGAGATCACAGATTATGGCCACCTGGCGAAAGGCAGATATGGCGAAGAAGAACAACGGCGCGACGCTCGACGAGATCCGTGAACACGGCCACGTTCTCACGCCGGGCCGCTACGTCGGCGCGCCGGAAGCTAAAGAAGATGATGAACCGTTTGAGGAAAAGATGGCGCGCCTGACTTCAGAACTCTCCGAGCAGTTCGCCGAGTCGAAGCGTCTCGAAGAGGAGATCCGCAAGAACCTGAAGGGGTTGGGATATGGCGAGTAAGGTTATTCGCGTACCGGTCAAACCGCAGATGTTGCGCTGGGCGTGTGAACGCGCCCGACGGGATATCGAGAGCCTGCGAAAACCTTTTCCCAAACTTGAGGCCTGGGAACGCGGCGAGCTGCAGCCCACGGTGAAGCAGTTAGAGCACTTTGCTCACGCAACGCGGGTACCTTTTGGCTACTTCTTTCTCGACACGCCGCCGGATGAACCGCTGCCCATCCCCGATTTCCGCACCATAGCCGGGGTCTTCCGACGCCCCAGCCCCGATTTGCTCGATACGATTTACATCTGCCAGCAGCGCCAGGAGTGGTACCGCGGTTATTTGCAGACTCTCAGCGAAGAGCCGCTGCCCTTTGTCGGCGCGGCTAGTCTGCGAGATGATGGCGTGCAGGTGGCAACCCAGATCCGCCGCCGCTTGCGTTTCGACCTCGAAGAACGCCGTCAACTGTCCACATGGACGGAAGCCGTGCGGCGCTTCATCGAACAAGCTGAGGGCGCGGGTATTTTGGTGATGGCCAGCGGCATCGTGGGCAGCAACACCCATCGAAAACTGGAGCCGGAAGAGTTCCGCGGCTTCGCGCTGGTGGACGATCTAGCCCCGCTGGTTTTCATCAACGCCGTCGACACCAAATCCGCCCAGATGTTCACACTGGCCCACGAGCTGGCACACATCTGGCTGGGTGAATCCGGTGTATCGGACGCTCAGATCCCCAAATTCACAGACGAAAAAACCGAACGCTGGTGCAACCAGGTGGCCGCCGAATTGCTGGTGCCGCTGGCTACTCTGCGAGAATCCTACCGCCCGAAATCCGACCTGCAGGACGAGATGGACCGTCTCGCCCGCCAGTTCAAGGCCAGCACGCTGGTCATTTTGCGCCGGATTTACGAGATCGGCGCACTCGATCAGGCAGCGTTCTGGCAAGCCTATCAAGACGAGGTGGATCGCCTGCGCCAGTTCGAGCGGCGCGGCACCGGCGGTGGGGATTTCTATCGCACGCTCAACGTACGCCTCAGCAAGCCTTTTGTCCAAGCGGTGGTCATCAGCGCGCTTGAAGGCCAGACGCTGTTCCGCGACGCCTTCCAGATGCTGGGCATCCGCAAGGCCAAGACCTTTGACAGATTGGTGCAAACGCTGGGGGCGACGTAATGGCCTACTTGCTCGACGCCAATGTGTTTATCCAGGCCAAGAACCTGCATTACGGCTTCGATTTCTGCCCCGCTTTTGGGGACTGGTTGATTCTTGCTAACACCCGCGGGGATGTGTTCAGCATCGAAAAAGTGGGCGACGAACTCGAAGCGGGGAACGACGACCTAGCGGTATGGGCCAAAGCATGCGGTGAAGCGTTCTTCCTGCGACCTGGGCCAGAGATTGTCCCTGCCTTTGGACGGGTAAGCGTGTGGGTTAACAGCCAGGGATACGAACCTGCCGCGGTGAATACCTTCTTGCAGGTGGCCGACTACTATCTGATTGCGCACGCCCTGGCGCACGGCTTCACAATTGTGACCCACGAGGTACCTGCGGATACGAAAAGGAAGGTCAAAATCCCCAATGCCTGCGTCGGCCTGGCCATCAAGCACATGACGCCGTACGAGATGCTGCGCCGGGAAGGGGCGCGGTTTGTGCTGGGAGGGCGGAAATGGCCAGATTAAGATCCGCCAATTTCGCAGATAATTCTGGTGCCAGGATGTGGCAATTTGGAAGAACCTGAAGGGGCTGGGGTTCGATGTCTGAGCAAAGACGGAAGAGCGCCAAGCCGCCTAAGAGATCAGACGACGGGAGAATTGTGCAAGAGCCAGTTGCGCGATCTTCGGGGCAGAAATTGCCACAAGCTGTGGCAGTACCAGGAGCATTGAGGCATGGGGAATGAGCTGACAAAATCCGGCAATCCACCTTTGGTACCCAAAGATCTACTGGGTGTATCCGCAGACTCATCGAAGAGACACGCTCGGCCGTCGCAGCAGCGGTCAACGCCGGGCTAACCGTGCTCTACTGGCGGATCGGCAAGCGGATTAACGAGGAAATTCTCGAAGGGAAGCGGGCTGGATATGGTGAGGAGATTGTCTCTACACTGTCGCGACAATTGACCGTGGAGTACGGCTCCGGCTTTGCGGCCAAGAACCTTCGGCATATGATGAAGTTCGCTGAGACTTTCCCCGATGAAGGAATTGTCTCTACACTGTGGAGACAATTAAGCTGGTCGCACTTCAAAGAGATCATGTACCTGAAAGATCCCCTACAACGTGAATTCTACGCCGCAATGTGCCGCGCTGAGGGCTGGAGCGTCCGTACCTTGCGAAAAAAGATCGACTCCATGCTCTACGAGCGCACCGCCATTTCCAAAAAGCCCGAGGAACTGGCGAAGAAGGAGCTGGCAGAATTACGGGATGAAGACCGTATGTCGCCCGACCTGGTCTTTCGTGATCCGTATGTGCTTGATTTTCTCAACTTGAAGGACACTTTCAGTGAAAGAGACCTGGAAGCCGCCATCTTGCGAGAGTTGGAGTCGTTTCTTCTGGAGCTTGGGGTCGGCTTCACGTTCGTCGCCCGCCAAAAGCGCATGGTAATCGACAACGATGACCATTATCTCGATCTTCTGTTCTTTCATCGTAAACTGCGGCGATTACTTGCGATTGAGTTGAAGCTTGGCAAATTTAAGGCGGCATATAAAGGCCAGATGGAGCTTTACTTGCGCTGGCTTGATAAAAACGGAACCGAAGAAGGCGAGGAGTCCCCGTTGGGGCTCATCCTCTGTGCCGAGGGGTCGCACGAACAGATCGAATTGTTGGAACTGGACAAGACATCCATTCACGTGGCTGAGTATCTCACTGAACTGCCATCTAAGAAAGTGGTAACTATTCAGCGAAGTGAAGTGCCATCGGATGAGGACTTTCGGCAATTTAGAGTGAGAGAAGGATCTTGTCACACAGGGCCTTCAAATTGAGGTTCAAGTACATGGGATCTGAATAAACGC
>Ga0114934_10002387_pt1 | contig 11986 bp, 10 predicted proteins | sample 4SBtaG_2_FD_99695 | JGI IMG/M metagenome (GOLD analysis project Ga0114934, IMG submission 99695) | Deep subsurface microbial communities from Kolumbo volcano to uncover new lineages of life (NeLLi) - 4SBTROV10_white metaG | ecosystem: Environmental > Aquatic > Marine > Volcanic ...
CGGCTGCCGATGCGGCCTGCGAAGGCATCGAGAACGCGGCGGGTGCGGTTTAAGGCTTTTTTCTCGCATTCAGAGATGAAGGTGACCATCATAATTCGCTACCTTTTGTTGTTCTATGCATCAAATAAAGCATACAATGATGACTGGATTTGATGGTGATCAGAGAAATATTATGCGTACAACAATAAAAATTGATGATGATTTGTATCAACAAGCGGTGGCATTGACTGGAAAACAAGAAAAAACCGCGTTGATTCGTGAAGCTTTGCATGCTTTGATTGAACGTGAAAGCGCCCGCAGACTGGCTCGTTTGGGTGGGTCGGAGCCTGATCTTGATTCGATTCCTCGCCGTCAATCGAACGATGTAGCATGACGATGGTTTTAGTCGATACCTCGGTCTGGATAGATTTTTTACGTTCGGGGGAAGCCCGATTGACGAGTCTGTTGGAAACCAGCCGGGTTTGTATGCATTCGATGGTTGTGGGCGAGTTGGCTTGTGGCAATTTGCATCATCGTCAGGCGCTATTGAAGCTGTGGAGAAATCTGCCTGGCCTGGTTGAATCCTCTCATGACGAAGTACTGTTTTTTCTGGAACAAAATCGGTTAATGGGACGCGGTATAGGCTATATTGATTTACATTTACTCGCTTCGGTTGCGCTGTCGCCGGATACCCGTTTATGGACACGCGACAAACGCTTGTACAAGGTTGCAACTGAGCTGAATCTGACATTACTTTAAGCCTTGCGGATAATGGTGGGACAGATGAATTGTCCCTCATAATGTGTCACCTTTTAAAGCAATGTCTTTAACCGTATTAAACATAAAATCCAGCACCTTGTGCTGGGTGAATTTTTGCAGGATTTGTTGGCGGAACTCCTGCTCGCTCATGTTTTCCTTGGCGCAGATAAAGGCCCAGGGCAGGATGATGGCATCTTTGATTAAATCGGCGACATCAAACACTAACGCGCCACGTCGGGTTTTACCGTGCATGACGGCAAAGCCGTGTGGAATACCGAGCACCCACAAGGTGCTGGCGGCCAGTCCATAGGCCAGATAGTTGCCGTGATTGAGAAAGGCATTGGCATCATCGGCGTTGTCAAAATTGCGGATAAAATTGCCGCTTTGGGTGCGTGCAACGGCGATTTTATAGAGACGCTTGGTGAGCTGGGCTTCCGCCAGTAATAATTGGGTGACGTTGGGGGTGTGCTCAATTTTTTCGGCAAAGCCGCTCAAGGCCTTGCCGGTGTCGTCATCATCGGATAAAAAGCCTTCCAGTTGTAAATCCTTGTCTTTTGCCCAGCTTTGGCGGATAAATTGAATGCGTTGTTGCTGAAACTGTTTGGCAACGTTTAGGCGTTTGCCTTCATCAAACCAAAAGGATAGCCAGCCTTGCACATATTCGGTCGGCCGGTATTCGCTTTGGGGCGACAGCCATTCGATTTCATTGCTCATCAGCAGCGGTGTACCGCCACCACCACAAAAGCCAATTAACACGCCAGCGGATGCCAGCATTCTGACCGCGGCCTGGGTGATGGAGGTGCCGGTGCCCAGCAAAATTACGGTGGTATTGGCAATGGGAATATTCCAGTATTGTTTTTGTTCGCTGGCTTCGGTCAAGTACAGGACGCGGCCATCTTTTTGCATCACCCGGCATTTTTCCAGATAGTAGATGTTGGCGCGTTTGGAATGCAGGATGGCTTTTAAATCGGTGAGTTGTTCCATACGGGTAACGACGTTGAGGGTGTGATGAAGACACTAAAATCATAGTTCAGTGGCTTGATAATGCAATCGTCGTTGTTGACCGTTGTGGAGCGGCTTTAGTCGCGGGAAGATGTGTTCCCGGATTCTGTGGAACAATGTCGTTATAGGACAAGTTAAACGAGGCGAAGCAGAGCTTCTAAATCAGGCGTTCCCAAACTCCGTTTGGGAACGAGAAGCGAAAACTGAGTGTTACAGGATGTTCCCACGCAGAGCGCGTGGGAACGCGTACCCTTAGATTAAAGTGCTGCGCGGATGCGCTCAAGCGCGTTGCTGAGGTTGTCCATGCTGGTGGCGATGGAGATACGAATATGACCGGGGCAGCCGAAGGCGGTGCCGGGTACCAGGGCGACGCCCGCTTTTTCGATCAGGTATTCGGCAAAATCGAGATCAGAATCAATGCCGCTGAGATTTCCTAAGGCTTTTTGGATATTCGGAAAAACATAAAAGGTGCCGTCGGTGGCCATGCAGTCGATGCCATCGATTTTATTCAGTGCTTCAACGACAAAATCATGGCGTTTTTTAAATTCCTGCATCATGTCGTCAATACAGCGTTGATCGCCGGTTATGGCCGCTTCTGCGGCAACTTGTGAAATTGATGTGGGGTTGGAGGTGCTTTGTGACTGGATTTTACGCATGGCGGCAATAATTTCAGCCGGGCCACCGGCATAACCGATACGCCAGCCGGTCATGGAGTAGGCTTTTGAGACGCCATTTAATACCATGGTGCGTGGGTAAAGTTCGGGACAGGCATTGAGAATATTCACGAAGCGGCCTTTTTGCCAGAGGATATGTTCATACATATCGTCGGTCGCAATCACGATATTGGGGTAGTCCAGTAATACCTCGGCCAGTGCTTTCAACTCGTCCAGGCTGTAGGCGACGCCGGTGGGATTAGACGGGCTGTTGATGACCATCAGCCGGGTTTTATCGGTAATCGCATGACGTAGCTGTTCCGGGCTGATTTTAAAGTGTTGTGCCTGGGTGGTTTCAACAATTACCGGTGTCGCTTCCGCCAGTAATACCATGTCAGGATAAGAGACCCAGTACGGGGCTGGAATGATGACTTCATCACCTGGATTTAATAGAGCCTGGGCCATATTGTAAAAACTTTGTTTACCGCCGCAGGAAACCAGAATCTGGTTGAGCTGGTAATCAAAGCCATTGTCGCGTTTGAATTTGTCGATAATGGCTTGTTTAAGACTGGGAATACCATCGACAGCCGTATATTTGGTAAAGCCTTTGTTTAAGGCGTCAATCGCCGCTGCCTTGATATGGTCCGGCGTGTCGAAGTCGGGTTCACCGGCGCCGAGTCCAATAATATCCTTTCCGGCTGCCCGCATTTCGGCTGCCCGCGCGGTAATAGCCAGTGTTGGGGAAGGTTTAACCGCTTTGACTCTGTTTGAAAGTTGAATGGTCATGATTCCTCAATTCAAAACTTAAAATAAGTCAATATTATAACGCGATGTTATATAATGCCCTAATTTAAAAGGTTGTTTTTGTTCGTGAAAAAAGCATTTGAAATTCAGAGTCGTTATCAGCCTGCAGGTGATCAGCCGGAAGCGATTGCGCGCCTGGTCGAGGGGCTGGAAGATGGTGAATTGCATCAAACCTTGCTTGGCGTGACCGGTTCAGGGAAAACCTTCACCATGGCCAATGTGATTCAAAAGACGCAACGGCCGGCCATGATTCTTGCGCCCAACAAAACGTTGGCAGCGCAGTTGTATGGGGAAATGAAGGAGTTTTTCCCCAAAAACAGTGTTGAATATTTTGTGTCTTATTATGACTATTATCAACCGGAAGCCTATGTGCCGGCCTCGGATACCTTTATCGACAAGGATGCTGCATTAAACGAACATATCGAGCAAATGCGGCTGTCGGCGACCAAAGCGTTGATTGAACGGCGCGATACTATTGTCGTGGCGACGGTGTCGTCGATTTATGGCCTGGGCGAGCCGGCCTCGTATTTCAAAATGGTTTTGCATCTGGTACGGGGCGATATGATCAGTCAGCGTGATATTTTGCGTCGATTGGCGGAAATGCAATATACCCGTAACGATACCGATTTGCGGCGGGCGACTTACCGGGTGCGTGGCGAGGTCATCGATGTCTTTCCGGCTGAATCAGAAGAACAGGCGCTCAGGATTGAATTGTTTGATGATGAAATTGAGCGCTTGTCGATGTTTGACCCGTTGACGGGGGAAGTATTATACAAACTGGCGCGTTTTACCCTGTATCCTAAAACGCACTATGTGACCCCGCGGGAAAAACTGCTCAGTGCGGTTGAGGCGATTAAGGATGAGCTTAAGCAACGTCTGGAACAGTTACGCGATTTGAACAAGCTAGTTGAAGCGCAGCGCCTGGAGCAACGCACTCTGTTTGATATCGAAATGATTCTGGAGGTGGGGTATTGTTCGGGGATCGAAAATTATTCGCGTTATTTATCGGGACGGGGGCCAGGCGAGTCCCCACCGACGATGTTTGATTATTTGCCGGATGATGCCTTGGTATTTATTGATGAAAGCCATGTCACCATTCCGCAAATCGGCGCGATGTATAAAGGGGATCGCTCGCGTAAGGAAACATTAGTGGAATACGGATTTCGGTTGCCATCAGCGTTGGATAACCGGCCGCTGAAATTCAATGAATTTGAACAGAAGGCGGGGCAGCGTATTTATGTGTCGGCGACGCCCGGCCCTTATGAAAAAGAACATTCAGGTGTATTTGTCGAGCAGGTTGTGCGGCCGACCGGGTTATTGGATCCTGAGATTGAGGTGCGCCCGGCAACCACTCAGGTGGATGATTTGCTGTCCGAAATTCGCATCCGGGTTGAGCGTAAAGAACGGGTGTTAGTAACCACGCTGACCAAAAGAATGTCGGAGGATCTGACCGATTATTTGATGGAGCACGATGTCAAGGTGCGCTATCTGCATTCCGATATTGATACGGTGGAGCGGGTGGAAATTATTCGCGACCTGCGTCTGGGGCAATTTGATGTGTTGGTCGGCATCAACTTGCTACGGGAAGGCCTGGATATTCCAGAAGTTTCGCTGGTGGCCATTTTAGATGCGGATAAGGAAGGCTTTCTGCGCTCTGTAGTGTCTTTGGTGCAGACAATTGGTCGGGCCGCCCGGAATGTCAATGGCAAGGCGATTCTGTATGGCGACCGCATTACCGCATCTATGCGTCAGGCGATCGAGGAGACAGAACGACGAAGGGAAAAACAGATTCAGTTTAACCGGCAGCATGGTATCGAGCCTGAAACCGTGTTCAAGTCAGTCACCGATATTTTGGAAGTGGCAATTCCAGGCGCGGGGTCGAAGGTTGCTAAAGTTGATAATAAAGTCGCAGAAACGCTGGCCGATTACCATGCATTGTCGCCGAAACAAGCCGCGAAGACCTTAAAAAAATTGGAAGATCAAATGTATCAGGCGGCCAAAAACCTGGAGTTTGAGGAGGCCGCGCGTATTCGCGACGAGATTAAATTATTGAAAAGTGAAATAGTCGTTTAAGGGGGACACATGAAAACAATTTTAATTACCGGGGCCAATCGCGGCATTGGCCTGGCTTTCAGTCAGTTTTATGCACAGCAGGGTGACCAGGTTTTGGCGTGCTGCCGTCACCCTGAAACGGCGACCGATTTACAACAGTTGGCTGAAACATTTCCGGCTATTCAGTGTTATCAACTGGATGTATTGGATCGGCAAGGTATCGATGATCTCGCCGAAGACTTGAGCGATGTCACGGTCGATATTTTAATTGCGAATGCGGGTATTTATGGCGATACACCGGAGCATCCGTTTGGCAAGCTGGATTATGAGGCGTGGTTGAGAACGCTGGAAACGAACGTATTGGGCGCCGTTAAAACTGCAGAAGCCTTTTTGCCACATTTAAAACGCAGCGGAGCCCCGGTCATTGCCGCGATCAGCAGTCTAATGGGGAGTATCACAGATAATGGCGGTGGCGGCAGTATTTGCTATCGATCCAGTAAGGCCGCATTGAATGCAGCGATGAAGAGTATTTCCATCGATTTAAAACCCGCCGGAATCGGTGTGCTTATTTTTCACCCCGGCTGGGTGCAGACTGATATGGGCGGGCCTAATGCATTGATTGATACGGCGACCAGTGTGCAGGGTATGATGGCCGAGATCAATCAATTCGATCTATCTAAAACCGGACAATTTATCAAATATGATGGGACGCCAATGCCTTGGTGAGGGGGCGGCAGGCAGGCAAAGCCTTTTTCCGGATGAGCACTGAAAAAGTGCTGTTCCCGGCACACTATAAACAACGGGATGAGCAGATCTGAATAAAAATAAACGAGTACAGCACCTATAAAAACTATTCATCAAAGTAAAATTGGTGCTGTGCTAGCCGAAACGCCCGGTAATATAATCTTCAGTCTCTTTTTTATCCGGCTTGGTAAACATGGTGCTGGTATCGTTAAATTCGACAATTTCACCCAGATAACAGAAAGCCGTGTAGTCAGATACACGTCCGGCCTGCTGCATGTTGTGTGTTACGATCGCAATGGTGTAGTCCTCTTTCAATTCGCTGATCAGCTCTTCGATTTTCAGGGTCGAAAGTGGATCAAGTGCAGAAGCCGGTTCATCCAGCAATAATACTTCTGGTTTTACGGCGATAGCGCGAGCAATACACAGACGCTGTTGCTGACCACCCGATAATTCAGTCCCGCTTTGACGTAGTTTATCTTTAACCTCATCCCATATAGCGGCTTCTTTCAGCGCCCATTCAACGCGCTGATCCAACTCGTGACGTGACAGCTTTTCATACATCTTTACGCCAAAAGCAATATTGTCATAAATTGACATTGGAAACGGTGTTGGCTTTTGAAATACCATGCCGACTTTGGCTCGGATTTGGTTTACATCCTGTTCTTTAGACAAAATATTCTGACCATCCATGATCACTTCGCCTTCAGCGCGTTGACCGGGATAGAGGTCATAAATACGGTTAAAAACACGTAATAAAGTCGATTTTCCACAACCCGATGGACCGATAAATGCGGTGACTTGTTTTTCCGCAATATCCAGACTGATATTTTTAAGTGCGTGGAACTTGCCATAGTAAAAATTCAAATCACGAACGCTGATTTTGATGGCCGTCTCTACGGCTTTTGAGCGTGACCGGGTCATGCTGGCATCAATTCGAAGATTGCCGGCAGGTTCTTGCACGTCGTCAGCGCTGGTGCTTTCATCACCCTGCATCGTTGAGAATGTATTATTCATTGTAGTAGCGATTTCAGACATAACTATTAACTCATTTTTCGTGTACGCAATACATATCGCGCCAGAATATTCAGTAACAAAATGGTAAACGTAATCAGCAACGCACCAGCCCATGCCAGGTGTTGCCAGTCTTCATAAGGACTCATGGCAAACTGGAAAATAACCACAGGCAAGTTGGCCATTGGTTGATTCAGGTGACTACTGTTAAATTGGTTGTTAAGTGCGGTAAATAACAGTGGCGCGGTTTCACCACTGATGCGTGCCAGTCCCAGCATCACACCGGTGAGCATACCGGCACGGGCGGCACGATAGACAACTATGGTGATCACTTTCCATTGTGGTGCACCCAGTGCAGCCGCCGCTTCACGCATGCTGTCAGGAACCAGACGCAACATGTCTTCGGTGGTTTTGACAACAACAGGTAACATAATCAAAGCCAATGCAACACTACCCGCCCAGGCAGAAAAATGCCCCATAGGAACCACCATCAGTTCATAGATGAAGACGCCAATAATTATGGACGGGGCACTGAGCAAAATATCATTGACAAAACGCACGATGGGTGCAAAACGTGAAGATCGACTAAATTCGGACAGGTAAGTCCCCGCTAATATGCCAATGGGTGTTCCAATAGCAACGGCAATGGCTGTCATGATAAGGCTGCCCTTGATGGCATTGATCAAACCACCAGCACTGCCAGGCGGTGGGGTAATTTTTGTGAACACATCCATATTGAGCCATGGCAAGCCATGATCTAATAAGGTCCACAGTAACCATGTCAGCCAGAATAGACCAAACAAAGTGGTAAGAACGGAAGCCGTCAGGTTAATCGCATTAATAAGGCGTCTACGTCTATAAATACTTATCATATTGACCTCAGCTCCGTTGACCCGATGATGCTTCCAGTCGCATTAGCAGCAGTTTGGCCAGCGCCAGTACGACAAAGGTAATCAGGAATAATATTAAACCCAGCTCAATAAGCGCTGATGTATACAATTTTCCAACTGCTTCGGTAAATTCATTTGCCAGCGTTGACGATATCGTATTTCCCGGCATAAACAGAGAAGGGCTGATTCGTTGCGCATTACCGATAACGAAGGTAACGGCCATCGTTTCACCCATAGCACGACCCAGCCCCAGCATGATGCCACCGATAACGCCGACACGGGTGTAAGGAAGGACGATATTCCAGACGACTTCCCAGGTCGTCGCACCCAGACCATAAGCAGATTCTTTCAACACTGTTGGCACCACGTCAAATACATCGCGCATAATCGATGCAATGAATGGAATGATCATAATGGCCAGAATCAGTCCAGCGGTAAACATACCGATACCCATGGGAGGACCATCAAACAGAACGCCGATAAATGGCAAGCCGCCGAAGTGATCGGTAATCCAGGGCTGCACATTGTCAGCGAAGATAGGCGCAAAAACAAACAGACCCCACATACCGTAGATAATGCTGGGAATGGCGGCTAATAATTCAACGGCGGTACCGATGGGACGCTTGAGCCAGTTGGGTGCCATTTGCGTAATGAACAAGGCGATACCAAAACTGACGGGCACAGCAATGATTAAGGCGATGGTTGATGTGACCAGTGTGCCGAAAATGGCTACAGCGGCTCCAAAATCCTGGGTAACCGGGTTCCAGGCTGAACTGGTCAGAAATCCAAAGCCAAATTTCTGCAGTGCGGGGTAAGCTCCGATAACTAATGTAATCAGAATACCAATAACAGAGCCAAAAACGATAAAGGCTGTCAGGTAGGTGCTACCGCGGAATAAGCTGTCTAATCTGGCACCACGCTTTAATGCGAGATTGGGCTGGTTGGATATTACAGTTGGCTGATTCAACATCAGTCTCCGTCTAAAATTCAATAAACAAAAAGCGAAGGCGTTACCTTTTGGCAACTCCTCCGCGATTCATCAGACATGCATAAAGATTGTCTGAAAAGATGCAATTAAAAATTAAACATTAAACCGTATGTACAGACAGCATTGCCTGATCTATCTTTGATGTTGTTGGCCCAGGTTTTTTCAACCAGGCTGACAACACTTGATGGCATGGGAACATAGTCCAGCTGTTGTGCCATCGCGCCGCCATTATGATAAGCCCAATCGAAGAATTTGAGTACTGCTGCAGCGTTCGCAGGCTTATCCTGAGTTTTGTAAACCAGGATGAAAGTCGCGCCAGTAATAGGCCAGCTCTTGGCACCCGGTTGATCTGTCAGTACCATGTAGAAGCCAGGAGCATGTGCCCAGTCAGCATTAGCTGCGGCAGCCTGGAAGTTTTCACTGGTAGGTGACACGAAGTTACCTGCCTGGTTTTGCAGCTGTGCATAGCTCATTTTGTTTTGCAGAGCGTAAGCATATTCAACGTAACCGATTGAGCCTTTGATACGTTTAACGTAAGAAGCTACACCTTCGTTACCTTTGCCACCCACACCGGCAGGCCATGAAACAGCTTTGTCATTACCGATGTTATCTTTCCAGGTGCTGCTTACTTTGCTCAGATAGTTCGTGAAGATCCAGGTTGTACCCGAGCCATCAGAGCGATGAACAACAGTGATCGCACTGTTTGGCAGAGTCAGACCTTTGTTCAGTTCTGCAATACGTGAGTCATCCCACTTTGTGATTTCGCCCATGAAGATTTGAGCCAGGACTTTACCGCTCAAGTGCAAATCACCTGGTTTAACACCAGGAATGTTGACGACAGGAACAACGCCACCCATAACCATAGGGAATTGCATCAGACCCGCTTTATCCAGCTCTTCTGGTTGCAAAGGTGCGTCAGATGCACCAAAGTCAACTGTTTTTGCTTTGATTTGTTTGATACCACCACCAGAGCCAATAGACTGATAGTTCATTTTTACGCCAGTAAGCTTGGCATAAGCTTCTGCCCATTTAGCATAGACTGGGTAAGGGAAAGTCGCCCCTGCGCCGGAAATCTCTTTGACTTCATCAGCGTTTGCAATACCTGCTACAGACATAGACAGGAATGCTGCGCCAATAAAAATTCGGTTTACAAATTTTTTGTACATAATTTGATTCCTTGGTTCCAATAAATTGAACTTGCTGAAATTGCGCTGAAGATAATGCTTACCTTCAGCAACATGAACTAGGGTATCAATCTAATGTGACATATGTATGACATAAACCGGCTATCTTAGGTTGGTGCTGTACTAGAGGTTAGATGCGAAAATATAGCTTTCAAATTGTGCCAGCGATAATGGTTTGCTGAAGTAATAGCCTTGAGCATAATCACCGTTTGCGGATAACAGCTTGAGCTGCTGTTCCTTTTCCACGCCGGTAGCGATAACACGGATTTTAAGACTGTTAGCCATGATTGAAATCCCGTTAATCATGGCGGCATCAGCGTTGTTTTCTGTAATTTTATAAATAAAGGAACGGTCGATTTTAATATAATCGACTGGTCTTTTTGTCAGACATGTTAAAGAAGAATAACCGGTGCCGAATTTATCCAGCGCGATTTTGATGCCTTCTTCTTGTAAGGCGAGAATATTGGTATGGTAGCGTTTGTTTTCTTCCAGAAACAAGGATTCATTGACCTCGAAAATGATTTGCTTTGTAGGCACTTGTTTATCATGCAGGATTTTGATCCATTCCTGGTGACAATTGCTGGTATTGTATTGATGAACAGACTGGTTCAGTGAAATGGAGAGCCGGGGCAGGTTAATCTGAGACCAACGCTTAATGTGTTCTGCAATGGTGGTGATGACCCAGGTGCCGATTTCTTTGATAATGCCGCTTTCTTCTGCAATCGATAAAAATTGTTCCAGTGGAATGTTACCGTGCTGTGGATCCTGCCAACGTAATAATGCTTCGGCAAACACGACTTTATGGCTGTGAATATCGATCACGGGTTGATATTCCAGTCTGAATTCATTATTGCGTAAAGCTTTATGGATACGGTTGATAATGGTTTGTCGATGCAGGGTTTCTTGTTGCAACTCGGGCGTGAAAAAATAAAAATTATTGGGTGAACGGGTTTGTTTTTTAGCCTGATACATGGCTTTATCGGCATTTTTCAATAATTCGTCCAGGCTATCGCCATTATCGGGATAAACAGCGATGCCGATGCTGCCGGAAATGAATATTTGCTGGTTTTCAAATAGTACTGGCTTGGAAAATTCAGCAAAAATCTTTTGGGCAATATGCTCGGCATCGCTGGCTTTTTCCAGTTCTGGCACCAGTATGACAAATTCATCTCCGCCCAGGCGCGCGATTGTATCGGATTCACGAGTTGCCAGTTTTAATTTGTGCGTTGTTTCTTTTAATAAAAAGTCTCCAGCAGCATGGCCTAAATGGTCATTGATCCATTTAAATTTATTCAAATCCAGTAACATAAGGGCCAGGCAGGATTGATTACGATGTGCCAGCTTTAGCGCACTTTTCAGCCGGTCGGCGAGTAATATTCGATTAGGAATCTGCGTTAAGGGGTCATAATTTGCTTGCAGTTTAATATTGGCCAACAGAGCCTGCTGGCTGCGAATATCGCGAATAACCGAAATCATTTGGTTGATATGACCTGATTTATCGCGCAACACGGCTGTGGATTGCCAAACCGGAATGCTTGAATTCTGACCGTGAAGTTTGGTCTGGCCTTGCCAGAAATAACGTTTCTGGAGGGATTGTTCAGGGTTTTGCCAATCAAAGTCAGACTTTTCCGTCATTAACAGGCTGGCGGGCTGATATAAAACAGCAGCGGGCGAAAAACCTGTGAGTTGGGTAAAGCCTGGATTAACAGAAATGATACGGTTTTCTGTGTCACAAATAACCACGGCATCAGGGGTGTGGTCAAAATAAGACAGTTTGAGATGGTTGATTTGTTGCGTCGTATTGGACGATTGTTTTTTTATCTTGCCCGATATTCGACAGATCATGCCGCGCTCGTTGAGCTCCGGCTTGATATGTAGATGATAAAAAACAGGTCGTCCGGTTTTATCTGGATAACGAAA
>Ga0114934_10002390_pt1 | contig 11984 bp, 7 predicted proteins | sample 4SBtaG_2_FD_99695 | JGI IMG/M metagenome (GOLD analysis project Ga0114934, IMG submission 99695) | Deep subsurface microbial communities from Kolumbo volcano to uncover new lineages of life (NeLLi) - 4SBTROV10_white metaG | ecosystem: Environmental > Aquatic > Marine > Volcanic ...
CAGTGGATGGTGGAATCTCCATACCCTCTAGAACCGAAGCGATGGTCACAGGTTGTTCAAACGTCAGCGCAGTCCGTTCGCCCTCATGGGTAACGCCGACCTCCATGGCCCCGGCTAAGGTGTCTACCTCAAGAGGTTGATGGCGCCGAGAGAGAGATTTGAACTCCCGCGTCACGAGGACAGTGGATTTCGAATCCACCGCGATACCGGGCTATGCGATCTCGGCTGTTGGACCGCCCACCTGACATTTTGGCATAAGCCTAATCATTGGCAATTGTAGGATGTCGAAACCATCCATTTGGAATCAGTGTTGTTAGGGTGCTGGGCGAAGCCTAGTTGCAAAAGTTTTCGTTACTCTCGCTTGAAGTACAATTTGGCCGTATTGATCCTTTGCCTGGGCCCCCACAATTACAACTTCGTCACCCCTTTCAGGGTCATATCCTTCAAGGACAAAGCGTGATTTTTCATCTCCTCCCCAGACTTGAAATGATGCCGAACCAGTATCATCAATCAATTTAGCAGCCCATTTTCCTTCTTGATGATTAAAGTTGAATAAGCGGGCGTGAACGTTGTACTCCTTTGGAATTAATTTCTCAAACAACACATCGTCCGGTGATCCAGTTGGTGCTAGTTCGATGGTCCCGCTTGATGAAACGTCAAGTCGTTTGTGAGCACCTAGAGATTTCTTCCACCCAGAAGCAATAATCCCATTTCTAATTCGAATAGTTGCGCCGTGTTCGAAACCAAATGGAATGTTTGGGCTATCTTGTCTGATAACAACAGCCAACCATTCCCCTTGACCTAAATCAAGAAAGAACTCAAGATATTCTTTCTCAAACTTTGGCCATTGTTTTACCATATTTGGTTCGCGAACGGTTCCCCTTACAGTTACGAATGGGTCAATCTCTACAATTGGTGTGCAATTTACTTGTGCCTCTGATGTTGGAGAAAATTTAGTTGAGCCTCCCTTCAATAATTCTTCCTTATGTGGTGAAGCACTACAAACAAGTTGATACTCACATGAATCACATCTTGCCATTCCTGTAAACGGTGGTGAGTCTGTAAGGACCCCACCTGGTGCAAAAGTCCTGACTGGAGCTGGATTTCCTGGGTAATCACTTTCAAGATTTTGTTCCGACATTTTGAGTTTCTCATGAAGTGGCTTGAGACGATTTTCAAGCCTAAGTAATGATTTTTCATCAGGCAGATGGATCTTTTTTCTAACTGGTACTCCTAGATACCAAATTTCTAATTCTGAAACCAACTCTTTTCTGTCGTGCGTACTCCACCAAAGGTAAGCATAAGTGGCTAATTGTTCAGGATAGCCGAAGGAGAAATCCGAAGTTCCAACACTTGCTTTCACATCATGGATTCTAGGGCTGCCTGTCCATCTATAGACTAAATCATACTCCCCCTGTAACCAGCCTTCTGGATGTATTGCTGCTAAAGCAAAAAGCCCGGCATCAGGGTCGCAGAACCATGGCCTTGCGACCTCCCATGCTTCAACTAGAGTGATTTCACCATCCGATTCAGCACATGGGTGAGCAATTGAATGGTCATAAGGAAAGCCATCTGGTGCTGGCCATTTTGGTCGATTCTTACCTGCCCGCCAATCCTTGAATGTTGGGCCACCATTTGCTTTCATGCAATCTTCCACTTCGTCAAGATGGAATTCAATTCCAGCAAACACCATTTGGCATGCTTCTTCCTTTCGTTTTTCTTCAAAAACATCCCAATCTCCTACCCTGTTAGGGTCTTCCAACCATTCCTTTTTCGCCTGTGCCCATTCCCTTTCAAAGTGAATCCTGGCCCTTGCGCCAGCCCATGTTGTAATCTGTAGTCGTTCTTTTGGCCATTCTGATGTGTCTAGAGTTGGAAGATTTTGTCCAGGCCAAATGGCATCTGACTGAGTTGAAGGACGCGCAACTAAATTCCCAGTGCCTGAAATATCAACCTCTTCTAAAGGTGAATCAAAAATTTCAGATGGCGAGTCATGCGGGACTAATACTGGAGAATCTCGCATAACTCGATTTAATGCGCCTTCAACAGCATGACCCATTGCAAAAATTGGTGGAGAGCCACCTAGTAATCCAAGAATATAGCGATTATACCACATTTTTGGACAGCGGCGATGCATATCGGCTTGTGTGTGTGAAAGCCTAGCGTAAGGACCAACAGGGTCATCACTTGGTGGGTCCAAGACCGGCATCGTTCCCTCTTAGCGGCCAAGGTTCTTCAAGAGTTCGCCAATTATTGCTCTTTGACTTCAAGTCGAGTATTGCGTTGGTCAATTCTTACTTGGGGAACTCCATCTCTCCATCCTAATTCAGCGGCTAGAATCCGTACAATATCGCCAACTTTTAATTTTTGAAAAGTTCTAGTGATTGCTGAACCAAAGGCTACAACTTCGACAACTGATTCTCCGTCCCATATGTGGCAGGTTGACATTGACCAAGGCTTCCCTCTAGCGTTTACCCCACTGTGACCACCTCTGCTAACAACCTGCCCAGATAAGTTAGCCTTGGTGGGAATTAATCCTAATCTAGTAAATTCAACATCTGCTACTTCGTCGGCTGGTTTGATTGAACTGTGTTCATCAAGATATAATCTAGTCATTCTTCGCCACACACCTGGGGCTACGTCGAGTAACGCTAATTCTGTACCTGAAGGAATTTCTCCGAATGATTCAGCACCCATCTCTTCAATAGTCACATTTGTACTACCTACGGCAATTGTTGCTCCTCGTACTTCTTCGCCATAGTGGTTTGAGAGTGGACCCCATTGTCCCTTCACCTCACCCTTTACATTGAGTCGTTGAGGTATTTCAGAAATCATCGTGCAAGGTGGTTTTTGTGTCAATGCCGCAACCAAATTCTCAGAATTTCCGAGTTCAGGTGGCGTTAATGCCCCAAGCGCTATCGCTTGCATTTTTTCTGGTGCTCCATCACAAAATGCGGCCGCAGTACATCGTTTACAGGTCAAGGCTTTTGCCTCTTTTTCATCATCAACAGGTAATGCTTTTCCTCCCGGGGAGTGGGTTAACCAAGGTGCAGGGTCGGCTGGTGCGAGGTGAGTTGGATGCAGTCCAGAAAGAGTCATTTGTTGGTGAATATTTTTCCAACGAGCAGATTCTGATTTGAGAGTTTCATCGTCTAGTAAATCAATGATTTTTCGGTGTGGCCCATTCAAATACCATCCTTCAAGGCCTGAAAGTTCACCACCACTTTCGCCTTTATTCGGTCTTCCTGAGTGGGTGCGGGTAATTCCCCATAGCCATTGGTAAAACCGAAGTTGATTGGCTAATCCAGCAGAATATCCGCTAGTTCCTGCGCTTGCCTTAATGTCACAGATTCTTACAGTTCCATCCCATCGGTGAACTAAATCCATCTCACCAGCGGCCCAACCATCGGGATGGAAGAGCCTTTGAGGGGCGGTAATTCTTGGGTCTTTGACCCAAGGTCTAGCAATTTCCCAAGCCTCCCAGATAGTGACATCACCTGATTTTTCAAATCCCGAAGCAGCAACTCGATTAGCCTCTTCACCAGGTTTCACAGGTTCTTCATCCCAGCAAGGTGCTGGCACTGTGAAAGGGTCACCACCTTTTCTGTAAGAATTGAGATGTGGCCCACCTCCAGCGTTGAAGCAGTTTTCAACTTCCTCTAATTGTAATTTGATTCCTCCGCGTATTAGATTTTCAATTCGCTCATCTTTGACTTCGGCAATATCTCTGCCGGCGGCTTTCCACTGAGTTGCATCCCAACGCACTTGTAAGAGCCTCTGAACTTCCCCAACCAGTGAAGGAATAACCAATTCCATCCAATGTGAAATTGATTCTAGATCTGAGATAATGACTTCGTCATTGGGGCTAATTTTTCCCAATCCGTTTTCTTGGCGACTAAAGTTCACCCATTCTGCTAGCCCGGGCATCGCCGTACCGTTTTCAGGAAAACGTTGTATGAAAAGACCACAGAGAGCATCTTCAACAACCAATCCAATTATCATCTCAGGATTAGTGGCATCATTGAGTCCGATTCTTCTACGATAATGCCATTGACGAGGACAACGCTCCCATGTGACCAAGCCACTTGCTGAAATTCGGCGTCTACTCTTACCTAGATATCCTGCGCTTGGTGGTAGAACAACTGGCATTAATACTTGTGCGGCTATGAGTTAAGCATCAATCCATCGCTTCAATAAATTGCATTTTAACAAACTGAAAAGTTAAAATAATCATACAAATTGAACAAACCATGAATACATCTTGGTTATTGATAACAGTGATTTTTTTCCTTCTATCTCTGAGTTTAGTTTCTGCTTCGAGCGAAAATTACGCTGAATCTAATTCCGCCGACATTTTTACTGAGGACACCGATTCTACATCTGATATTGATTATGGCTGGGTAGCTGGGGCTTATCCAAGCGGAATAAATGTAATAGATTGTGCAAATGAACAATTTTCTGGTGTAGGTATGTCTTTCTGTCCTAAATATGGGCCAGTAATCGTGACTGCATCTCCATTCCTAAACCCCGACTGTAGTCAATCATATGTCTCTTCAACCATCCCAGGTGCTGAACCCTTAATTATCAACCCTTTAATTGGTGACAGAGGTTCACTATATAACTCTCAATCGCATGTTTATCGACTACAAGATTCTCAAATTTGGTTAAAACATTGTTTATTTCCTATATATCAAAATCTGAATGGAAATAATATAAATTATAACTTTATTATTTATGACGATAGGACAGGAGAATTGCCTCATGCAGGGATATTCCACCCAGAGGACTGGGCTGTAAATGTTGTACTTGATGCGGCAGAATATGATCAACCATCTCTTTTCGATCTGACATTTGAGAGTTTCATTCCTCACGACACAATATTAAACGAATCCGGTTATCAAAATGGCTCGAGCACTATACATATATCGAATACAAATTACTATGCTGGTTTTGGTACATACTTAGGTAGGTGGATGAGAGAAACCACATTATATGCATACGTGTATCATGATGAAAACTTAAATCAACAAATGAACCAGTATGCATTCTTTACAGCCTACTTTAAATCTAATGATTATCAAGGATATTATGATATATCACCCGATTTGAATAATCCAGCCCCTCAATCTAGTAATCCAGATGCATACAACGATATTCCAAAAAGGGCAATATCTGATTGGAATCTAAATATTCGAGATAAGAAGTTCGGGAAAGGAGATTGTGATAAAATTGGGACAGGAAATAAGACTTCGATGAAACAAAAGACATTATTGAGGGGGAAGAGTAGTTTGGCTGACGGCCCGATGTTTTATCCATACGGTTCACAAACTAAGGATTGGCGAACACATGGAGCGGGAGTTGAATTTTATTTATCAGTAAACTTTGATAAATACAATTGTGCATCAAAAAGCAGATCTTTACAGGTGGTATATTCAAATTCAATAGAATCATATAATGGTCAGTCATTTAATTCTAATCGGGGATCGTTCGTTCCTCCCACAACAGTTTACTGCAATAATTACGATGTAAATAATATTTACATTCCTTCCAAATCTTGTGAATTGAAAATCAAAATGGGATTAGGTGGCGGTAGGGAACAGTTTATTTTTCAAAGCGTATCTAGAAACTATACAAAATTTGATTCATCTGATGAGCCCATTATTCCAGTGGGTCAAGTGATGCTATATTCTGGTGCTTCAGGTTATTACAAAATTAATTTCATGGCCGAACTTGAACTCAAAGAAGGTTGGAAGATTATTGATAGAGAAACAATTGATAACACATTCTATGTTGTGGTGATATGAAAGTTATTGATTATAGAATCTTAGCGACAATTCTTGTTGTGACAATTTTTCTCGGTAGCAATCTTTCTCTATCTCAGGCTGAATACCGAGAACCAACACCTAATTTTAATGATAGTATCTTGGTTGGAGATGAATTAGCGGTCACCCTATGTACAAATTCGGTTATATGGCCAAATGAGACTGCTCAGAATTCTTCAAATAATCTCCCATACCGTTTTTTCTTGATTGACACCAAGGATTCTACTGAAACATCAATTCAGATAATCCCTACTCTACCAAATCACCTATTAGGCCAATCTTGTGCACCTTTTATTGAATATTTATCAGATTATGACAAGTATTTACTTCCAGTTACTTATGATTATTACCCTGATGGAGAGGGTTGTGGTCTAGATGTATTATTAATCAATCAGGATCATATTGAGATTGTTGCAGAAATAATAGTGGCAGAATCATATTTCTGTTTGCCTCCTTATCCATATGAATTTCAGTCAGGGAATAGTGTTGCGTTGTTACAAATATCGGGAGGAAACATAATTTTACATAGTGGTGAGAGAATAGAAACAACCAATTATTCACATTCAGGTGTGATGACAATCCTCTTTACACCATCGGCTAACGGTACTTTGGAAGCATCAATAATTACTATTCCGCGACCCGATTATTCTGAACAAGGGATAATTATTTCAGATATAATGGCATTAGAATTTGTGGGTGATAAACTTTACACTGTTTTCGCAACTACTGATGGATCGTTTCGTGATAATGAGAACAGGATTGTAGTTGCCAACTACCATGTCAATGGTACCATTCAGTACAACACATCAAGAATTGTGGAATTTGATAGCAATGTTTTTGGCGCTGATATAACGCACTTTGACAATAATATTTACATCATAGCACCATCAACTCGCGAAGAAAAAAATGTAAAAGGAGTTCCTATTCATTTGAAATCTTTAGAATGGTCCACTTTTCTAGCAAAGACGGATGTGAATCTTAGTAATGTTGAGATTTTGAATCTGGAGTTTCCAACTGATAGACAATTGAATACAATAGATATGTTGGATGAAGACACAATCTTTATTTCTTCAAATACTATTCATGAAAACTTTACTTCTGAATCTGACGGGTTGTTAATTACACTAGGGAAAGAGGGGTGTTTTTCGTTGCATCAAAACATTGATTTTTCAATTCTTAGAATTGCAAATATTGATGGACGAAAACTGGAATCAGGTGAATTTGTGTACCTAACGGAGTATGAATTATCCGGCTCAGATGTCATTAGACAATGGAACTTACCCCCAACAAATTTAACTGCAACATTAGTGAAAGAGCCAAAAATTAACAGTAACGGTGAATCTTCTTGCACAATTGTTGAGCAGACTAGAACCCCACTCGGTACGATAATTTTTCAAGTAACCGTGCCCATTCTTGGGGTATTCGTAGTTAGTCTAATTTCAGGTCGAATAATTAGAACAAGTATTTCCCGGGTTCGTAAGTAATCTTCGGAATTAATTGATGGAATCACTCAACTGTAGTAGTAATCATCGTTCGCTTTCTGTTCACGGTCTTTTTGGCTGGATTCTTTATTGATACGTGGTCGCTTTGAATCATGATCTCTACGGAAAGTAACCCCCACTCCTTTCAAAAACCGGTTCATTCCCTTGCGAAGTGATAGTGGGCCAATAGCAGAACCTGCGGTTCCCCCTTCACCCTCAAACACAAGTAAAGAGTCACTTACGATATCAATGAAATATATGTCATGGTCAATCACCATCGCTGATTTTTCATTAGATTCCATGGTTCGCCTGATGGCCTTAGCGGCCTCCATTCTTGCATTAGCATCCAAATGAGCACTTGGTTCATCTAACAAATAAATGTCAGCATCTCTTCCAAGGCAGATTACAATCGAAACCGCTTGTAATTCCCCCCCAGAAAGACGAGATGCATCAAGTTCCAACAATTTGTCAACTTCTAGTGGTCTAACAACTCTAGTTTGAAATTCACCGACATGCCAAGAACTTCCAATTTCAGCATCTAGCCATTCACGTACAGAACCAGGGAATTCGGCAGTAATGTGTTGTGGCTTATAGGAAACCTTTGCCTCCATGGTGCACCATCCAGCGTCCATTTCTAATTCACCAGCAAATATCTTGGCTAGCGTAGTTTTCCCAGTTGCATTAGGTCCAACGACTCCAACCACTTCCGTTTCATGTAATGTGCCTGTACCAGTTGTGAGTTTGAAATCACCGAGTTTTTTCTCCAAATCTCCCCATTCTAGTATTGGTAATCCAACCGCCTCCTCACGGATTGAACCTCTTACGAAAGAGATTGGTTTATCGCGAATCCGTACATTCTCCTCAACCAAAAATCCGTCAAGATAAGCATTGATTGCTTTTCTAGTTGAACGGGCAGGCGTGAAGATTCCAAAAGCCGCCCGAGTTCCATAGACGATGTGGACAAGGTCGCACAGAACGTCGAGAATAGCCAAGTCGTGCTCAATCACGATGACTCTTTTTCCTTCGGAAAGATTTTGCAATATTTTGACGATTCTCATTCTCTCAAAAATGTCAAGATAAGAAGACGGCTCATCAAAGAAATATACATCCGCCTCTTTCAATAATGTAGCGGCGATTGCAACTCTCTGCAATTCGCCGCCAGAAAGTTGAGGCAAATTTCTCTCCATCAAATGGTCGATTCCTAAGTCAGATGTCACTTCAGCCAATGCGTCTCTCTCGTCAACAGTAGTCAACAATTCACCGACTTGACCCTTGAACGCTTTAGGAATATGGTCAACATATTGTGGTTTGAGAGCCACCCTAACCCCTGTGCCAGCCACTAGTTCAAGGTAATCTCGTAACTCTCCTTTTGGTAGGCTCCCTAGAATCTCGTCCCACTCAGCCGCTTCAATATGCCAATCTCCCAAGTTAGGCGTGATGCCTCCTGAGAGAATGTTGATCGCAGTTGATTTCCCCATCCCATTTTGACCTAGGATACCCACAACTTGTTCTTCACGCGGGGCTGGTAGGCGGAAAAGTCGGAATCCATTTCTTCCATAACGATGAATCATGTCAGATTTCAATTCTTCTGGCAGATTTTGAATTACTAATGCATCGAAAGGACATTTGTTAACACAAATTCCACAGCCAATGCAAAGTTGCTCTGAAATTATCGGCTTCTTTGTTTTCTCATGGAAAACGATGCATTCCTGACCGTTGCGAACTGGTGGGCAGAAGGCATGACATTGGTCGTCGCATTTCTTTGGTTGACATCTGTCATCAAGAAGAACTGCTACCCTCATTTACTCACCTCTATTCTTTTCGGCTTGGATTCATTGTTTCATGCTTACTGCTCCCATCCTATAAGATGGGCGTTTTCAATTACAGACGGAAAAACCGCTGCTTGGCATAGATGGCTGCTGCTAAGGTCACTTTCTCAACTTTTGAAAGTTTGATTTGACCGTGGAAGATATTGCCATCTCTTTTCTTAATTTTCTTCAATATTGAACCATAAAATGCCATCATCGCGGCTGGCGAATATCGGGCTTTGCGGTTAAGAAGTGGCAACAATTTGAGAGACCGCTTGTGATAAGTTTCAATCTTTTCAATGAATTCAGCAGAGAATGCGTGCCATCGCTTGTCATTTGCCAAGTCACCTGATAATTCACTTGGCTTTATTCCATGCCTTTCCAAGTCTTCCAAAGGCAAGTAGACTCGATTTCTACCAGCATCTTCAGCAACATCTCTCAAGATATTTGTCATCTGCATGAAAATCCCCCATGACTCAGCATATTTTACCGCCAATGGGTCATCATAATCGTATATCTCAATGCAAACAAGTCCGACAGTGGAAGCAACTCGGTAACAGTATTTGTACAGGTCATCAAATGTTCTGTAACGGTTAGTATAGAGGTCATCCTCCATTCCCGAAATCAAGTCATCAAGGTGTTCTCTTGGAACATCAAATCGTGAAACAGTGTCTTTGAGAGCCATGAAAATTGGGTCGGTAGATGCGTAGCAATTGTAGGCGGTGGACAACTTTTTGCGGAAAAAGAATAGTTGGGCTAATTTGTCTCGGTATGTTGGTGCGTCTAACACACTCTTGTCTCCAGTCAACAACTCGAGGCTTTCTCGGTACTCCTTCGCTTCTGGGTCTTGGGCGCCTTCACTACCTGGGAACACATCCACATAATCGCCATCAGCAATGTCATCTGCTCGGCGGCAAAATGCATAATATGCACACATTGCCTTACGTTGTTCATCTGGTAGATACTTGAAAGAGTGGTAGAAGTTACCCGCTTCTTTACGAGTTAGAAGTTCACAATAGGCATACGCCGCATCCATCATTTCTTGAGGTACATTTTCTTCTTCCCAAATGGGTGCTTCGATATGGGCAAATGGGTTAACTAATTCTGCTTCAAAATCAAGACCAGCCATAAAAGCTGGAATCTCTTTCAACATATCAACAGCCGTAATACTGACCGCTTTTACCGCTTCACGTGAGATTTCAACTGCTGAACGAATCTGTTCTAATCGCTCTTGTTGATTCGAGTTCAGACCGCTTTCAGATACACCATCAAAGATGTGCGAATCACCGAAGTTAGCGGTATCTGACATACGCCTCATTGAAAGTCTGTTTAACATCTCTTAATGAACCCAACGGCCCTAAGGGCCGAACGCAATGATTGGAGTAGTTCAAGGTGAACCTCCGTTTGAAAAGAGATTAATACCGGGGCAAGAACAGGTTACTCACAGGTCAAGTGGAGGTAGGGTCATGGCTAAATTAATCAGTCCAGAGATTGACTCTTTGCTAGAGCAAACCTCCCGCTCTTTCTACTTGACTTTGAAGGTTTTACCTTCGAAAATTCGCTGTCAAATTGGATTACTATATCTGTTGGCTAGATTGGCTGACACGATTGCAGATTCTGCTAGCGGAGACACCAACCAATTAATTGACAATATTGGTGAATACAATGAGCATGCTCAGGGCACTCGAGAAACCGCTCCAAATCTGCATGATTTAGCACAAGTTCAGACTAATCTAGATGAGGCAAAATTACTAGAAAAAGTTGGTGAAGTGGTTAGGTCTTTACAGAGATTTTCAGACGCGGACCAGAAAAGAATCAGACATTGTTTGGATACAATTGTTAGCGGCCAAACTCTAGATTTACAACGGTTTGGAAATGTTGAAAAAGGGACAATAACACCTCTGTCTGATGATAATGAACTAGATGATTACACTTACCGTGTGGCAGGTTGTGTGGGTGAATTTTGGACCGCAATGTCGTTGGCTCATTGCATCAAAGCAGATGCAGAAACACAGAAACTTATGTTTGAACAGGGAGTCCGTTTTGGCAAGGCTTTGCAACTCATCAATATTTTACGAGATATCCCCGCAGATTTGGCTTTGGGTAGGTGTTACATTCCGATTGATTCTATGGCCAAAAATGACCTAGTTCCAAGCGATTTACAGGACCATGAAAATATGGAAAAATTCCGCCCGCTTTTCGACAGTTATCTTGATTTAGCATGGGGCCATTTGGATGCAGCAGTTGAGTACATCGGATTGTTACCAAAGAGTCAATTTAGACTACGAGCCGCTTGCATGTTACCTGTCCTCATTGGACAGAGAACTCTGACATTGTTAGGCTCACAAAATGTTCTTGATGGAAACAATCGAGTGAAGGTGTTACGACCTGAAATTAAACGGCTGAAGAACAAGACATTGTTGGCAATGTTCTTCAAGAAAAAGTGCATGAAAATTTTGCGAGCAAATCGGCATCTTTGATGGTCATAACTTGTCACAGGACCGTGAACATATCAACCAACAAATTGTATTCCATAAATAATTAGCGAGAACCTGCGATTAAAGGCTCAATGATTCGGTTCTAGTAGCAAACAAACGTCGATGAAACAGCATGAAAAAAAATCTATCCGCGGCAACGGTTTTTATTGAGGTGGCAACCCGTAGGGTTGTAGGAGGGTTTAGCCTTGGACTGCCAATCATGCTCAGATGAAATCCCCGACGACTCAATTTTCTGCCCAGAGTGTGGTGCAAGGCAAGACTTGTCAAACGCCGGTGCTCGTTCTTTCGGGGTCGTTACTCCTCAAGCCGTTCAATCCTCTGAACAAGATGGGGCAGAGGGTCAACCAGCACCTCAACCAATGGATGTTGATACTC
>Ga0114934_10002393_pt1 | contig 11971 bp, 25 predicted proteins | sample 4SBtaG_2_FD_99695 | JGI IMG/M metagenome (GOLD analysis project Ga0114934, IMG submission 99695) | Deep subsurface microbial communities from Kolumbo volcano to uncover new lineages of life (NeLLi) - 4SBTROV10_white metaG | ecosystem: Environmental > Aquatic > Marine > Volcanic ...
ATTCAGAAAGTAAAGGAATTAGATTTCTAAGCCAAAGAGGTTATTTAATTGGTTATTTTAAGCCAGAGATAAAAATGCTAGTACTGTCTGATATAACTCATAAAGATTCTTATGTTAGCTATGCAGAAAAAGTGTTACATGAAATTTTGGGAATTTTAGAAAAAGCAGGATATAAACCAAAGAAAATATTTAAGAAAGGAAAAGTTAAAAAAATGAAATTACTTTCTCTTGGAGCTGATCCAGAATTTGCTCTTAGAGATGAATATGGTGAAGTTAAAACAGCTGAACATTATTACAGCAGTCTTGAAAAACATATTGGCTGTGATGGTTCAGGAGATCAGCTTGAATTAAGACCTGATCCAGGTTCACCAAGAGAAGTTGTAAAATCTTTAAAGGAACTTTTAGGAGAAGTTTCTAAGAAATTTGATGTCGGTTATAGTGAAAGTTACAGCTATGGAGGTCATATTCATTTCGGATATGGTTTCCCAGTTGAACCTTCATCTAGTTTCCTTGAAGCATTAGATGACTTTCTTGGGGAAAGAACTCGTTTTTTACTTAAGAGACATGGATATGGAGATTTAAGTGATTATGAAACTAAGAAATGGGGTTTTGAATATAGAACTCCAAGTGCAGCAATTTTTGCTAATCCAGAGATTGCAAAGATCAGTTTGAAGATTGCCAAATTGATCGGTGAAAAGGCAGGAAAAAATCAAGTGATAGAATATAATTCTCCACCTGAGAAAGAGGATTATGTTAAATTAGGTTTAACTGAAAAACAAGCTGAATATTTTTTGGATTTTACTAAAGGAGATAGAATGTTTCCTAGTATTTTAGGTTTTTGGGGAATTAAAAGAAGACATCATATATTTATAAGATTTAATGATGAATGGAAATTTTGGGTTAAGGATAAAATTGAGAGAAAATTAAATGAAGATTTTCCTAAACTTAAAATGGATGTTAAACTTGGCTTATTTGGTTTATCTAAAGATAGAGGAGAAGTTAATACTATACCAGTTGATGGTTATGGAGTTATAGAACATGAAAAAGCTCATAAAGATTTTATTGGTATAGCATATAGTCTTAGAATGGGTGAAGGAGATTTAGATATTTTAATAAAATCATTAGAGGAGGTAATAAAATGTGCGTTATTATAATTGCAAAAAATAAAAAAATTAAGAAAAATACTTTTAGAAAAGCTTGGTCTTCCAATTCCGATGGGTTTGGAATGGCTTGGAGAGAAGGATCTGAAATCCATTATAAAAAGGGTTTAATGACTTTAAAAGAAGCCAAGCAATTTTATTATTCTAGGAATTTTCCATTTCCTCATATATTACATTTTAGAATAGCTTCGGTGGGAGAAGTTTGCCCTGAATTAACTCATCCATTTGTTCTGGGATGGGAAACAGCATTAGAGGGTCAAACAAAAACGGGGGTTCTGTTCCAAAATGGAACTTCTTCCTCTTCATTAGAATATATTATAAATATTGCATTATTGAGAGGAATAAAATTACCAGGAGGTAAATGGAATGATGCTAGGGCATTAGGAATTATAGTAAGAGAGTTAGGGGTTAATGTATTACCTTTAATAGATCCGGGTAAAATTGCGATATTAACTCCTACAAAATTGGAAGTGTATGGAGATTTCCAAGAGTATAGAGGAAATTTATTCTCAAATTTATACTGGAAATTTGATAGTTATTCTCTTTACCATAAATATCAATATACAGAGAATAGATTAAGTTATCCAACTGATGATGATGGTATTACTAAAGAAGAAAATGAATGGCTCAAAGGAATTAAAGATGAAAATAAGATGGTTAAGGATTAGAAATGCTGCAAGTGAAATTGCAGATTGTGATGTCAAGCTTACAATAAGTACAACTCTAAATGAGAATCTAAGAGGAGCTTGTGTTAAAGATAACGAGGGACTTCATATTTTTCTAAATGCAGAATGGGCTAAAGATGAAGATAGCGTTCTACTTACAGTTGCACATGAACTTGCTCATCAAGATTTTCCAATGAAGCATTCAACAAAATGGAAGAGGCGTAAACTGGCTATTTTAAAAGAATTGAAGAAAAAAATGAAATAAAGATTTAATCAAGCTTGCTCCTTTAATTAGGAGCAAGCTTTTACTAAGTTAAATTTAAATTTATTAAATTTAAATTTAACTTAGTAAAAGGAGGTGCTAAGATGAAACGATTAACTAACAAAAAGTTAATTAAATTGCTTCTTCCCTTCTTAGAAGAAGCAAAGAAGCAAAAGGTGAAATTAACTAATGTGAATTACTATGGCGAACCCTACCATAGTGAAATGGAATTTGATGAGGAAAGTCAAAAATGGATCTATGAATTATGGGTACAAAGAGATTCAGATTTAATAATCATGGTTTATACTCTATTAAAAGGTAAATATGATGTTGCTACTTTATCTTATCGCAGAGGTAATCCAGATGGTTATAGTTATTCAAAAGAATATAAAGGTATGGGGAATGGATTTTATGCTGATGTAGATTTTAAGGGTAATATTATTAAATCGGAATGGGATTAAGATTTGTAAAATTTTGTAAATTTTGTATAATTTAATAAAAGGAGGTGAACTATTATGAAATCTCAGGAAATTGAGAGATTAAGGAAACTCAATTTAACTAAGAATTGGGGTTGGCGATGTATTGATTATAAGGAAGTTCAAATAGCAGAATCTTTGGATGAACAAAACCAGAATTTCTTTCTTGCTGGGAATCCAGAGGATGGCTATTTTGTGGCTGACAAAGAAATGAAAGCTATTCTTCAAGGCTTTTATGATGTAGATGAAGCAGAATATTTTTTGTTACTTTGTAGAATAGATGATGCAAAATCAAATGATGAATCTCTGACTGAAATTCTAAAAAAAGAATTTGATCAGAGAAAAATTGATTTAACTTTAATAAAAACTCAAGGAGATAAAAATGAAGAAAGCAATTATTTATTATGAGAAGGCTTGGACAGCAAATGATAAACCAGCAATTAGGTTGTTAGGATGGAAGAATGTAAAAAGAAAAGATGAACTTCCAATTGAATATCTTCAAGGTGAACCATATTTCTTTTATGATCCTGAGGCTCCTTTTTTATTAGAAACATGTCCTATGCTAATAATACGTTATGGTGGTCATCCTGAAATGACTTTTTGTAGAAAGTCGTTGATAGGGAAAAAGGATTGGGAAGAATTTGTTGAAGTTATGAAACAAGCAGGAAAACGTCTTCATGAAATTATGAAAAAGAAAAAATGGTCTGGAAAGGGGGAGATAGTAATATGAAAAATTCTAAATAAGGGAGGCAAAAAATGACATTATACAAAGTAACAGATGAACAAAATTTGAGCTTTGTAGCAGCACACAGATCAATTTTACCATATTTTAAGGAGCATTTTGTCCTTAAATATGAAATTGGGAAAATAACAAAGCCAAAAATGGGTAAAATATTCTGTTTTGATGGCTTTAAATATGCAGAGGAATTTGTAGGTACAAAGCCATATAAAATTTATGAATGTGAAGCAGAAAAGAGTAAAGATCAAAGAACACTCAGAGTAGGAATAGATTTTATAAATTCTGGTAATCTTTTACATTATTGGCTTTATTATGAAAATTTTCTTAAACATGAATCTGTTCTTCACCCTATTTTAAGAAAAATGCCTGATCACACTGTGTTATGCGATTGGGTGAAGCCAATTAAATTAATAAAGGAGATGAAAATATGATCGCATATAAAGTAACAAGTATTGAAGGATCAAGTTTTGTAATTTCAAAGTTTAAGAATTTTTCAGGATTTGATGATGAATTTACAAGATTTAGAAGCAAGTTTGATCTAAATTATAAAATTGGAAAGGTAACAGAACCTAAAGTTGGCAAGATATTTTGTTTTGATGATTTAAAATATGCAGAAGAATTTGTAAAAGATGAATTCTCATATAGAATTTATAAATGTGAAGTTCAAAAATCGAAACAAAGAAAATTTATGGCTGACTTAGGAGCTTTTTCTATGGAGAGCATTTTAAATTATTGGAATAAATATAACAAAGTTCTAATGGGGAGTATAATAGAAGATGCTCCTTTCTTGAGACCAATGTTAGATCATGCTATTTTATGTGATTGGGTAAAGCCAATTAAATTAATAAAAGTAAAAAACCAATTAAATTAACAAAGGAGGTGTTTTAAATGGGTTATTATTCAAAACTTTTCTTTTCAACTAGAAAGGCAGAAGTAGATGAAAAGGCAATTAAAAAGATTGAGAATTATTTTAATGATGTGAACAATTCTGATGTTTATGGTTTTTTAGGAGTGAAATTGCCAATAGTTAATGGAAGGCTTGATGATATTTTATTAGATGAATATCAAGCAAAATTTTATGATGATCTTATATTTGCTTGTAAACTTTCTGAAGCAGTAAAATCAGGGTATATTGATTTAAAATTCATAGGTGAAGAGGGAGATCAATGGGGATATAGAATAGAAAAAGATAAAGTTACTGAAATAAATTTTATATCAATTGGTATCCCAGAGGATAAATTTGAGGAAGTCTATGATTTTATAACTAATGAATTAGATAAAAGACATATTGAGAGGTGCAAAGCATAATGAAAGATTTTATAAATTTAATGGGAAAAGATGTTTATTTTGAGAATAAAAAAAGCAGGTTACAAGTATACTTTTCAAAAGAAACTGATGCAGATAAAATTCCTAAAATAGTTTGGGAATTTAATAATGAAATGCTTAGAGATCCGATTGAAGTAAAAGATATTAAAATTAAAAAAATCTTAAATATTCCAGCTGTGAAACCAGGAACTTTTTATATTGTAAATAGTGAAGTAATGGAAGTGTTAAAAAGAAAAGATTTGATTACACCAATGATTTATAATGAAAATAAAGATGCAATTTATTGCAAAGGATTTAAGAGATGGTTTGGTTAAATATATTTGGTATAATATGGTTTTTATCACTTATAATTATTTTATTAATTATAGGATTTATTGCATTGAAAATTTGGATAGAATCTTTTAATAAAAGGAGGTGATCAAAATGCCATATTATTCTCAACTAGTTTTTACATTTGAAAAGACTAAAGTAAATGAAAACAAGATTAAAGAAGTTGAAAATTTTTTTAGATCTGATTATGATTCATTTGGATTTCATGGAGTTAAATTTTCATTAAAAGATGGAAATTTACTTGATATTGAATTAAAAGAATATTATGATAATTTTTCGAATGATTATTTATTTGCTAAAAAATTATCTGAAGCAATAAAATCAGGATTTGTAGATTTACATTTTATAGGCGAGGATGGTTATCAATGGGGCTATAGAGTTGAAAAAGATAAAGTTACTGAGATGAAATTTATTACAATAGGAGTTCCAGATAAAATAGCTAATAAAATTGATAAATATATTCATGAAAAATTAGCTGAAGAGCATACATCAGAAAGTCAAGCATAATGTTTATAATTTGTAATTTTATAATTTATAATCACTAGGAGGTGATAAAATGCATAGCAGAGGATTTTTTATAAAGTTAAAGAAGGAAGATGAAGTGCTTAATCTTTCAGAAGGAGAAATTATGGAATCCATGCCTAGAGAAGTTGATTATGTTAATTTTGAAACTTCTTTGCAAGAGGATGTTAAATGGCTTACAAAATCTACAAAATTTAAAGCTGAAGAAGTTAAAAGAGAATATGTTATAACAAATCTTGAAGAAGAAATTAAGAATTTTAATGATGAGCATTTAAAACGAGTTAAGAGAGCTTATAGAATGTTTATAGATAAACCAAATATATCTAATAGTTATAATTTAGCAGCAGAAGCTTTTGATAGATTTGGATTTTATTTTGTTGTAGAATGGGATGTAATGCCAGAGCAAGAATTTATTGAATATTATCTTGAGTCTGATAAAATTAAGAAATTTTATATTTATAAAAGCTTTGATTATCATTACTAGAAAAGGGGTGATATAATGAATAAAAAGAAATTTCTAAAGAAATTGATTTCAAGAAGAAGAAAGCTAAGGAAAAAATATAAAAAAGAAAAGATAAAAGTTGAAACTTATATAGAAAAATCTGAAGAAATAGATGGTCAAATTAAAAAGATTATGGTAGGAAAATGAATTTAAAAGACTCTGGTGTATATGACATTACATGATTTTAAAAGAATCCATAAAGGATCAGATATTAAAACTTTTAGAAGTAAAGGTCCTGTTACAGATTATTTAATGGTAGTTGATAATGAGCTTGTATATGAAATTATATTAAATGTAGATGAAACTTATTTTGTTGATCTTTACCCAGGATTAGTATATGAAGTAGATTGGAATAAATTTGAAAGATTTTATAATAAATCTTTAGAGTTAGGAGCCTTAATAGGTTTAGAATCAAGACTCATGAAAAAAAATAATTTAAAGGGCAGAGGATGACTCTGCCCTTTTTTTATTTACCAAAATGAAAGGAGGTTTAAATGTATTATAAAGTATGCAAAAAGATTGGCAATAGATATTATTCTGCAATGCTAGAGCAAATCTCAAAATATTATTTAGAATATAAATTAAATAAAGAAATTGAACCAAAAATTGGTGGAATTTTTGTATTTGAAAATTTAAAGATGGCATTAAGATTTAAGAATATATTTGTAAGAAAAAATGGTGTTATATTAAAATGTACAGGTAATGAATTAGAAAATCAGCCATTATATATTCCAATAGAGTTTGATGATGATGAAATTATAAAGAATTTTTGGGAGAATAAAGATAATAATATTTCTCTTTCAGAAGGCTTTGTAAATACAAAATTATTAAAATCAATTATTATTACAAAGGAGGTAAAATAATGATAATAGATAATAAAGAAATTAGAGATTTTGTAAATAGACATATTTATACTTGTCATTCATTAGAAATAGAAGAAGAATTGAAACATGGAGTTATAGATTATGAAGATATAGAAAATGGCTTTATAGATGCAGATAAAGAATATCAAGACTATGGTTATAATAGTCCAGAAGATATGAGAGATGATGGTGCTGATTTAAAAGAAATTTATGAATGGTGGGAAGTTGATAAGTTTCTTTATAATAAATTAAAATTGCATAATGAGCCAGTTATACAAGTATATAATAATTATTACTGGGGGAGATGTGGAAGTGGGCAAGCAATATTACTTGACAATGTAATTCAAGATATATTTAAGGAGGTATATAATGAATTTAAGTGAAAAGGATAAAATAAATCTTCTAAAAGATTTAATTAATTCTAAAGATTTAAGAGAAGAATTAGAATCTTTATATTCTGATGAAGGTGTGATAGAACAAACAGTTTCAATTTGGCATTTAATTTTATTAGCAAAGGAAAGTCTACTTGACAAAAGAAAATAAACTGCTATAATAACTATAGGAGGTGTTGCAATGCTAAGTGAAATTGAACTTAAGAAATTTAAAGATAAATTAAAAAAGAAAAAATTTACTACTATATATAGGAAGGCAGAAGCACAATTAAATATTTATAAATGGTTAGAAAAATTTAGTAAGGAAGAACTGAAAAATTACCTTAACGTTACTCAGAATTTTGATATATTAATTCTAAGATTTATTGCTCTCGATTTTATTTATGCTCAGTTTATGGGAGATGAAAATTTTAGAAATTCTATTTTTAAGGAGGGGATATGATATGAAATTTTATTTTAGATCAAAAAAAGAAACAGAGAACTTTAAAGGATTAAAAAAGAAGTTTACTAAAAAATATGATAAATATATCAAGGCTGTTGATTTTAATGTAAATTCTTTTACTTCAATTAAATATCTTCCGCCTAAGCTTGAAGAGAAATTTGATAAAGGTAAATATAATGAGTTGATAGATTTTATTTCGATTCAACTTCCAGCATATTATAGGAATGACCAAAAAAAAGAGATTGCTAATTTATTAAATGATCTCTGGGCTATATATTTAGAGAAATTCCAAAATGGAATAAGTTTAAGAGAGATTTGAATCTGTATGAATTTCAGAAACAAGATCTTAAAAAATTAATTGAAAATAAAGATAAATCTTTAATTGCTTATGAAATGGGGTTAGGTAAAACCTATTTGTCTTTATATTATTTAAAACATATTTTTGATAACAATGGTTATTATTTAATTGTTACCCCATTATATTTGCAAATTTACTGGAAGAATAAGATTGAAGAAATTTTAAATAGATCTTGTTTCGTTAATTCTAATGAAGTTTCACAGCCTGGAATCTATTTATTAAATTATGCAAAGCTTAAGATTAAAGTTTTAAAAGAAAAGACTTATTTAAAACCATGGAATTTAATTATAATTGATGAAGCAAATTATATTAAAAATCCACATACTCAAAGATTCAGAGCTTTTAAAAAACTTCATAAAAATAAGTTAATTCAGAGAATTCTATTATTGACAGGAACTCCAATGCAGAATAATGTAATGGAATTATGGACTTTGTTTTATTTATCAGGAATAGACAATATAACTTATTATCAATTCATGGATTTATTTACTAGAAGAATAAAAGTTCCTTGGGGTTACAAAATAATTGGAATAAAAAATAAAGATTTATTAACTAGAATGCTAAAAACTATTATGATTAGAAGATTAAGAAAAGAAGTGGCTCCATCTTTACCCCCTAAGGTATTTGAAATTATTAAAATTCCAATGAAGCCTCTTCAGAAGCAGATATATGATAAAATTAAGATAATGTTAAAAGAAGAGGTATTGCCCCTTCTTAAAACTTCTAATGGAAATTTAGTTATAAATAATATATTAGTCAAGATGTTAAGACTAAAACAAATTGCCGATGATGCAAGTTTACTTGAGCCTAGTATTCCATTAGAAAAAGCTAGCAATAAAATAGTATTTTTAGATGAGTATTTTAAATTAAGTCCAAAAAAAGGAGTATTTATATTTACTCAATTTAAAAGCTTTGCTGAAAAAATTGCAGATAGATATAATTTAGGGTTAATAGATGGAGATGTACCAATAGAAGAAAGAAATAGATTAGTTAACCAATTAAATAATCATGAAATTGGAATAGTTGCTACAACACAATCTGTTACTTATGGTGTAGATACTCCTGGAGCTTCAGTTGAAATTTTTCTTGATAGATTATATAATCCAAAAAGAATGGAACAAGCACAAGATCGATCTTATAGAATTAGTAGAGTAAATGGATTACCAGTCTTTGAAATACATTCTGAAAATTCAATTGATAGATTAATATTTGAAAGAGGAATGAATAAAATCGAAAAAATAAAGGAGGTGCTGATAGAATGAGAGAATATCTTAAAGATAGGAGAATTAATATAATTACTGATAGTGCTGTATATGAAAATTATAGCTTTTTAAAGATGGATAAATATGGAGTTTGGTTTAAGAAAAAAAGGCAAGGATATTTTATCCCTTGGGATAAAATAAAAGTTTTAAATTTTAGGTATAAAATAGGTGAAGCAGAAATTGTCAAAATAAAAATTAGAAGTAAAGATTTGGAATTATTAACTAATCAAGATGTCTTCGAAGATGATACGATTGATGATAAAACTAAAAAATTAATTCAATTTCAGCTTATGTATATAAATGATAAATTGTATTTATCAAAAACTAAAGCAAAAGAATTTCTTGATAATGCAGAATTTCCAATTAAGGTAAATGGTAGAAATATTAAAAGTTTAGATGAATTATCAATTAATGAAAAAATGTTCTTAGGAGTAATATGATTCCATTTCCAAAGAAAAAATATAATATTATACTTTCAGATCCCCCTTGGCCTTATAGAGATAGTTTAGGTAAAAACCCTCGCTATGGTGGTTATACTTATCCTTCAATGTCTTTAGATGAAATAAAGGCATTACCAGTGAAAGATATTACTGCTAAGGATGCAGTTTTATTCCTTTGGTGTACTTTGCCTAAATTAGAAGCTGGTTTAGAAGTTATAAAATCATGGGAATTTAGTTTCGTTACAGTTGCTTTTGTTTGGATTAAAATTAATAAATTGGCTGCTAATAAGAAATGCTTTACAAGAAAAGATATAAGAACAGGAATTGGTCATTGGACTAATTCTAATGCAGAGTTATGTTTGCTTGGACGAAAAGGTCATATAAAAAGAGTGAAAACAAATGTAAAACAAGTTATTATTGCTCCTGTGACTATTCATTCGGCTAAGCCAGATGAGACTAGAAATAGAATAGTAGAATTAATGGGAGATTTACCTAGAATAGAATTATTTGCAAGGCCATCTAAAAAGGGTTTATTTCAAAATAAATCTTATAAAGGATGGGATCTTTGGGGTAATGAGGTATAAGGAGGGAAATTGGATAGAAAAGAATATAACTTTGATTTTTATTTAGAGCATAGAGTATATTTCATTAATCATATTGATAAAAAAACAGAACAAGATTTATTTTTCATTTTTAATTCTATTATTAAGGATAATTTAAATTCAAAAGATATAGGTTCTTTTATATTATATATTGATTCTTTTGGAGGAGATGCTAACCCTGCGTTTGGAATCAGCAGATTAATTTCTAATACAGAAATTCCTGTTTATACTTTTGTAACTGGATCTGCTATGTCTGCTGCTTCTCTTATTTCTATTAATGGAATTAAAAGATTTGCTTTTAAGGATGCTATATTTATGCTTCATAATGTAGAAGGAGTAAATTATGGAACTGCATTAAATTTGAAAAGGCAATCAGATTATGTTATAATGCTTAATAATAAAGCTAAACAAATCTATAAATCTAAAACAAAGCTTCCTAAATCAATAATTAATGATATATATGAAAAACAACTTGAGATTTATTTAGATGCTAAAGAAGCTTTGAGATATAAATTAATAGATGAAATTATATAAAGGGAGGTGATTTAAATGACTGAAAAAGAATTAAAAGAAAAATTGGCTGAGTATGAAAAAGAATTAAAGAAGTATAAATCAGAATTAGAATTAGAGAAATTAAAAAGTGAGTATAGCGAATATAAAAGTAAACTGCGAGAGGTACAACAAAGAAAAATACCTGGATTAGCTGCATTTTTATCACTTATAATTCCAGGATTAGGTCAAATATATAATGGTGAAATTCTTAAAGGGATTGTGTATTTTACTACTGCTTTTCTTTTTATAGTTATAGGGAAAGAATCTGCTACGGGGATAGTAGCAATTATAGATATTATTTCGGCTATTGATGCATATAGAAGTGCTAGAAGAATAAATAAGGATATTTATGATAAAAAGTAGGCATAAATATTCAATTATTTATGCAGATCCACCTTGGACATATAGAGTTTGGAGTAAAAAAGGCTTAGGAAGATCAGCTGCTAGTCATTATAATACAATGAGTTTAGGAAGGATAAAAGCATTACCAGTTAAGGATATTGCTGCTAAGGATTCAGTATTATTCTTATGGGTTACATATCCTAATCTTTCAGAAGGGTTAGATGTCTTAAAATCATGGGGATTTATCTTTAAAACAGTTGCTTTTACTTGGGTTAAACGAAATAAAAAAAGTAATACTTGGTTTTGGGGAATGGGATACTGGACAAGAGCCAATCCAGAAATTTGCTTATTAGGAACAAGAGGGCATCCTAAGAGAAAAAGTAAAAAAGTTCATTCAATAATTGATGAAAGAATTAGAGATCATAGTAGAAAGCCTGATATTGTAAGGGATAAAATAGTAGAATTAATGGGAGATTTACCTAGAATTGAGCTTTTTGCTCGAGAACGAATTCCTGGATGGGATTCAATTGGCTTTGAAATTGATGGTATGGATATTTTTGAAAGTATACAAAAAATTATAAAGGAGATAAAAAAATGAAATTTTCTGATATTATAAAAGAGATTGAGAAATTGAGAGAAAGATATAAATATGAAGAAAATAAAAGTGCGATGATTGTAAAAAATTCTATAGAAGATGGCCCTATAATAAAATCTGAAGGATTTGAAGGATCTGAAG
>Ga0114934_10002394_pt1 | contig 11968 bp, 8 predicted proteins | sample 4SBtaG_2_FD_99695 | JGI IMG/M metagenome (GOLD analysis project Ga0114934, IMG submission 99695) | Deep subsurface microbial communities from Kolumbo volcano to uncover new lineages of life (NeLLi) - 4SBTROV10_white metaG | ecosystem: Environmental > Aquatic > Marine > Volcanic ...
CCTCCGGCGTTCTTGGTGCCTGTCGCACCCCGAGCGTCCTCTACCCACACGGTCACGCGACCGGCGCTGTCGTCCGACATGGTCTGCCTCCTGGTGGCTGGTGCCCCAGCTGACCGGATGGTCTCACTGGGTCGCCAGTCGATCAAGTCGCGCTGACGTCTGTAGAAGAGGACCCACAGGGGGACGCCCAGGCCCCGTCCCGATCCGCTACCTCCGTCCCGTGCCGAACCCGCCCGACACGCTGGCAGACCTGGACCTCGGCCTCGAGCAGATGTTGGAGGCCCAGCGGGGGCAAGGCCTGCTCGAGACCTTCGTGCACGTGCTGCTGCTCCCCACCCTCGTGGCCGAGCGGGACGATGTGGCACTCGAGCGGCACCTCCACCTCGCTCGGACCCAGCTCGCCAACAACCGGGTGGCCGTGCCCGATCTGCGCCGGGTCTTCGACCAGGCCGCTGCCCTCGCCGAGCAGGAGGGCCTGCTGGACACGAGTGCCAGACTGCGGGCTGAAGCTCTGGAGCAGTGCCTCGCCCTGGGGGCCGAGGCAGGCGAGACGGCGGTGGCCCTGGCCCGGCTGGGCGCGGCCGGCGCACCGGTGCCGCTGGGCGGCTTCGCCCTGCTCCGTCCGCTGGGGCAAGGAGGGGCGGCAACGGTCTGGCTGGCCCGCCACCACGCCTCCCGGGCCCAGGTCGCGGTCAAGGTGCTCCACCAAGGCGTGCCCCACACCCAGGACCTTGCAGCCGAGGTCTACGCCGCCGCCGGACTGCAGCACCGCCACGTGACCCGAGAGCTCGAATTCGGCACCGTGGGCGCGGCGATCCAGGTGCCGGCACAGACGCCTGTCCACGAGGCCCTCCGGCGCTTCCTGGGTGTGCACGGCCTGGCCGGTGAGCCGCTGGCCACGTGGCTCCACCGGCGCCTGGGTCCCCAAGAGGCGCCCGGGATCGCGGCGCTGCTGGACGCTGGGGCTTCGCAGGGTCAGCTCGGCGGGTTGGCGAGCTGGCTGCATCGCTCCGCGACCGACAGGCCACTGGTCCTGCTGCTGGAGGGTGCCGGCCCGGACACCGGGCCTCTCCTCCAGGCCCTCTCCAGGAGCCCGATCCAAGGCCCGGTGCTGGCCGTGGTCATCCAGACGCCTCAGGCCTCGCCCTTGCCTGGCGAACCCCTCGACCGGATCCGGCTCGGGCCCCTGCCGGCCCCGGTGCTCTCCCAGCTCCTCGGCTTCCAGCTGCCGCTCCAGGAGGACCTGCAGCAGGCGCTCGTCGACCGCTCGGGAGGCAATCCAGCCTTCGCCCTCGCGCTGCTCCGCGAGCTGGTGGCTCGGGATGACCTGGTGGAGGCCCCTGGCGGCTTCGGGACGCGCCCCGGCACCCGCCTGGAGATGCCTCAGGCCCCAAATCGTTCCCCCAGGCCGCCGATCGAGGCGACTTCGCACCTCTCGAGGCCCCCCAGCGCCCCAATCCGGACACTGAACCCCGACTGGTCTCGGAGACCGGACATCCGACCCCGACTGGTCCGGATCTACCCCTCGAAAGGAAACACCCCCTGATCCGAGACCGACCCGTCCGCGTCGCCCGCCCCCTCGGGGTCGCCGGCGTCGATGCAGGGGGAGTCCGCGGACAGGTGGTAGTCCCGGGCCGCCGGATCGACGAAGCGGGGATCTGCGCTCAGGTTCCCCGCGCCGGGCCACGGTGACGACAGGTCCGAGTAGCGCACCGTGATGAACGACGGGTCGTAGTCGGTCTGGATCGCCTGGTCTCCCCACAGGATCGAGTCCTGGACCTCGTAGACGATCACCGCGTCGGGCAGGTCGTCGCGATCCCGGGACTGGAGCGCGATCGCGTTGTCCGCAAACGTCACGTGGCCCACGGTCACGTGCACTGGATCGAAGCCCTGGGACTTGCTGGAGATGCCCTTGTCGTTGCCGACCACGAGCGAGTCCAGCAGCTGCACCCTGCCGTCGTAGACCGTCACGCCCTTGTCGGCCCAGTCCCGGATGACCACGTCCTCGATGGTCAGGGTGGCGGTCGAGGTGTCGATGCCATCGTCGGTGCCCGACGCCACCACGCCGCCTCGGAACATCAACGTGTCCTCGTCCCCCTGGCCGTGGAAGTAGATGCCGTCGTTGTCGTCGTCGCCGGTCATGTCCGTGAACCAGCTGTCCTCGACCCACACGTCGCTGGCGTCGGTCTCGGGCCCCATGACGGTGCGGGTCACGTGGCAGGCCTTCAGCGTCAGGTCACTGCCCGGGAGCACCTGCATGGCCTTGCCGCCCAGGTCGCTGATCACGCAGTGCTCCAAGGTCACGGCGCTGCCATCCAGGCGCACGACGGGCCCGGTGTCCGTGTGGCCCCCGATCGGACTGTGGGCCCCGCGGGTCAGGTGCACGTAGCGGTACAGGCTCGCGGTCGGTTCATCGTGGTCCAGCTCGCCCCAAGGCAGGTCCGGGTCGGCGGCCGTGAAGGTGATGGGGGCGTCGGCGGTGCCGTCGGCCTGCACGCTGCCGTCGACGTCGATGTCCACACCCTCGGTGCCCGCCGCGACACCGTCCAGCAGGACCAGGGTGCCTGGCGCGATGGTCAGGGTCTCGCCCGCCGGGACCCGGGCGTCGGAGGTCACGTGCACGACCCCGCTCCAGCTGAGATCGTCCCCACCCAGGCGGCCGGAGACCTGGGTGACGGGGTCGTCGCTCAGATCGCGCAGCTCCGCCTGGACCTCCAGCCCCTCGACCGTCGCCGTGAGAGAGAGCTCGCCGGTTGCCGCGACCTGGACCAGGGCGCTGCCCAGGCCGTTGAACAAGGTGACCGTGTCCGGCACCACCGAGCCACCGCCCTCCAGGGTGAGGGTCGCCTGGGCATCCCACAGGCCCCGGTCGACCCGACCGTCCTCGTCGTGCACCTCGACCCGGACCACGAGCGGAATGCCGGGGAGGTAGCTGTCGCGGATTTGAAGCCGGAGGACGCGTTCTGGGGTCGTGGCGGTGGCGGTGTCGTCGGTGGCGCCGCTGTCGTCGGTGGCGCCGCTGTCCCCCGGGTCCGTGCCCCGGCTGTCGCCCGAGTCCGCCGCGGTCGTGGCGACCTCGGTGTCGGTGGTTCCACCGGCAGCCACGACCGGCGGCTGGCAGCCGGTCATGACCCAGATCCATGCGCCGATGGTCCACGACATTCAGGCATTATCAATGGGATGACTCCCCTTTGGGCGATCACAACGACGCTGTGGTTCGGGACCAGCGCCTGCAATCCCGGCGTCGTCCTCTCGGCTGACAGCGCCGTCCCGCCGACGGCCAGCACCACGGACTCGCTCCCCGTGGTGGACTCCCAGGACTCGGCGCCGCCCACCGAGACCGGCAGCCCGGGCCCGACGGATCTCGACGGGGACGGCCACGACGCCGACAGTGACTGCGACGACGACGACGCCAGCGTTCACCCCGGTGCCCAGGAGATCCCTCGGGACGGCGTGGACAACGACTGTGCGGACGGGGACGATCTGTCGGTCCCGCCCGCACTCTCGATCGACGCCCTGGACCCCGTGGGCATCACCCACGGCGCCGTGACCCAGGACAAGCCCCAGTCAAAGCTCTGGCGTCATGGCGACTACTGGTGGGCGGTGTTGGCCGACGAAGACGGCACGTGGCTCCTGCGCCTGGAGGGCACGGCCTGGGTGCGCCAACGGCAGCTCTCGCAGTCTCCGGAAGCCCGCGCGGACTGCAGGGCCGCCGGTGAGCTGGCGCATGTCCTGCTCTACGACGGCCTGGCCGGCAGCGTGGACCTGGTCAGCCTGGCCTTCGACGGCGACACCCAGACCTACGGCCCCTGGTCCGAGCGTCCCCAGGCGGTCACCCTGGCGCTGACCGACGGGGTCGAGACCGCGACCTTGGAGCTCGACGCCACGGGGCGCGCCTGGGTCGTCTGGGCGGGCATCGACACCGTGCACGCCCGTCATGCCGAGAGCCCCTTCACCGTCTGGCAGGACCTGGCCCAGCCCCTGGCCCAGGGCATCACAGACGACGACATCGCGGTGGTCGCTGCGCTGGCGACGCCCGACGGGGACGCCATCGGGGTGCTGTGGTCCGACCAGACCAGCGACGAGTGGCGGTTCCGCTTGCACCTGGACGCCGACGATCCCGACACCTGGTCCGCTGTGGAGTCCGCTGGCGCGACCGGCACCTACGGCGGCCTGGACGTGGGCACGGGCATGTCCGACGACCACCTGAACCTGGCGGTCGCGTCGGACGGCACGCTCTACGCGGCGGTCAAGACGTCCTACGACTCCACCACCCACCCGCTGATCGCTCTGCTCATCCGGGATCCGGACACCGGCTGGCGGGACTTCGAGCCCGAGCACCAGCTCAACCCCGAGGGCAGCCTGTCGCCGACCCGGCCGATCGTGGTGCTCAACGAAGCCGAGCAGTGGGTGCTGGTGGCCTACACCACCCGGGAGTCCGGCACCGACGACATCGTGGCCCGGGCCAGCGCCACCGAGCCGATCGCCTTCGCGGCCGAGCAGGTCCTGATGGCGGGCGAGGACCAGGGGCTGAACAACGTCACCAGCACGCGCCAGCTCGTCGACGACCAGGCTGTGCTGCTGGCGGGGAATCTGTCGGTGCCGGGCACGGCTTGGTCGGTGGTGGTGCGGAGCGACGGGGCGGACGAAGCGGGACGCTGAGCAGGCCCGAGCGCGCCAACGCCCGTCCCGCCGAGGCCGGCGAGACGGGCGCTGGGCAATCAGCCCGTCAGACGGCCGGCGCAGCTGCGCTGGGCATCGCGGCTCGGCGGGCTGCGATGAACAGGGCCCCCAGCCCGACGACCGTGGCTCCGAGCCAGGTCAACCCACCCAGCACCGGCACCAGGTAGACCAGGTGGAGCAGGGCAAGGCCGGCCACCAGGGTGCCCAGGGCACCGGCTGTGCGACCCGCTCGGCTCAGGGCCAGGGCGCCCACGGCGTAGGCGGCGACGGTACGGGCCAGGAAGGTGGCCGGCACGTAGACGGCCATCGCCAGGAAGGACACCGGCAGGGGCACGATGAACAGGGCCAGCGCCAGGGCCAGCACCGGCACGCCGAACAGGGCGGCGAAGCCGACGCCCAGCGACACCGGGGCCTCCTCCTCGAGCAGGGCCGCAGGCCGAGTCACGAACCCGGGGAACAGCATCAGCGCCAGGCCACCGGTGAGCAGCGAGCCCAGGAAGAGCAGGATTCGGAAGGCCACCTGGGCCCCCCAGCTGCTGTCGTCGTGGTGGTGGCTGGACCCGTCGTCAGCCTGCTTCTCGGTCCAGTCCACCGAGCCGGCCACCGACGCGCCTTCGGACAGCTGGCCCTGGGCGGGAGACTCGTAGCTCAGGTCACCGCCGATGCTGGCCTGGGGGCCGATGTGCAGCTCGGCCGTGTGGACCTGGACGTCGCCGGCCACGTCGCCGTCGATGCGCACGTCGGAGCCACCGCCCTTTACGCTGCCGACCACCGTGCCCTCGAGCTCCAGCTCGGCGCCGCCGAAGTACAGGTTGCCGCCGATGGTCACGCCTTCGGGCACGAGCAGCGACTCGCCGGCGGCGTAGAGATCACCGCCGACGTCGGCCGTGACCTCGAGCTTCTCGCCGAACAGGAAGGCGTCGCCGCCCACGGGTCCCTTGATCGACACCCGCTGGCCGGCGCCCAGGAAGTTGTCCAGCACTTCGCCGCGCAGCGTCACACGCTCACCGGCCGCAAAGGCATCGGCGGCGGTGGCGTCGATCTCGACCGTCTGGCCCGCAGCCCAGACGGTGTCGCTCCCGTGGCCGGTGACTGTCACATCTTCGTCGTCCTGGCCGCTGCGGATCTGCGTTGTCGAGCTGTCGATGACCGGGGCGGTTTCGGCCGCCTCGACCGAGTCCGGCGGCTCGGGCTCGGGCAGGTCCTGGGCCAGGGCCGGGGCCACTGCGAGGGGGGCGAGGAGGAGAGCGAGGGCGGGGAGGCGGGTCATGGCGGTCTCCGAGGCCGGGAGAGGTGTGCCCGGCGACGACTGACTTCTACCCACGGGGGCCGTGGCGACTGCCCTGGACCGGTCGAACGGTCGCAGAGACCGGTCGAGTGGTCGTGGGAGCGCCGAGTGGTCGCTCAGCCCAGGCGCTTCTTCAGGTCACGGGCACGTCGCCGAGACACGCGGATCACGCCTTCCATCCCGGTCAGCTTCGCCTCGAAGGTGCCCGACGCGAGGGGTCGGAGGGAGGCCACGGCGCCTGGCCGCAGCACCGCGGATCGGGAGACCTGGACGAACCCCGCCGGCAGGCGTGCCACGACCTCCTGGAGGGTGCCGTCGACCCGGAAGCGCCCCTCTGGGGTCCAGGCCCAGGCCGTCGCATCTTCGACCACGACCGCGGCGACGGCGTCGACGTCGAGGGGGATGGTCCGGGTGCCGCGGCGGGCCAGCAGCCGCGGGGGAGCGGCGGCGGCCACTCCTGGCGAGACCCGGGGCGCGACGCTGCGGCGCACCCGCTTCAGGGCCCGCGCCAGGCCCGCCCGCTCCACCGGCTTGAGCAGGTAGTCCAGCGCCTCGAGCTCGAAGGCATCCAGGGCGTGCTCGGCGTGGGCCGTCGTGAACACCACCCGCGGCAAGGCGTCGTCGGGCAGGGTCTCCCGCAGGCGCCGCAGGGCCGTCGGGCCGTCCTCGTTCGGCATCTGCACGTCGAGGAAGAGCACGTCCGGACGTAGGGTCAGGACTTGGGCCCGCGCCGCGGCGCCGTCTGCGGCTTCGCCCACGACCTCGACGTCCGGGTGGTCGGCCAGCAGGCGCAGGAGTCGGCGGCGGCCCAGGGGCTCGTCGTCGACCACGATGGCCCGGATCACGGCGCCACCGCGGGCAGGGCCAGGGCGATGCGCGTGCCGCCGCCTGCTGGAGTGTCCAGAGCGAGGGAGGCCCGGTCGCCGAAGCGCAGGGCCAGTCGCCTACGCACGTTGGCCAGTCCGCCCCCGTGGCCTTCGCCTGGCCGCCCCGCCGACCCTCCGGCCAGCACCGCCGCCGGCAGGCCCGGTCCGTCGTCCTGGACCACCAGCTCGAGCCCCTTGGCATGGCGCCGGGCTACGATCGACACCGAGCCACCGTCAGCCCGCGCCGCCACCCCGTGCTGGACCGCGTTCTCGACCAGGGGCTGCAGCACCAGCGCCGGCACCACCTCGGTCTGAAGTCCGTCGTCCACGTCCAGGGTCACCCGCAGGCGATCGCCCAGGCGGGCTTGCTCGATGCGCAGGTAGCGGCGGGTCGCGTCCAGCTCGTCGGCCAGGGGCACGCCGCCCTCCTCAGAGGAGCGCAGGCTGTAGCGCAGCAGGTGGGCAAGATCGGTCACCAGGTCCTCAGCAGCGTCGGCGTCTTCGTGGATCAGTTCGGACAGCGCATTGAAGGTGTTGAACAGGAAGTGGGGCCGGATCTGGGCCTGGAGTGCCCGCAGCTGGGCCTCGACCGCAGCCCGACGCTCGGCGGCCAGCTCCTGCTCCCGGGTTGCGATGACCGCCGCCAGGCGCCGGTGGGTCTCGACCAGGGACGCGATTCCCACGGACACCAGCGCGACCGAGAGCGTCGCTGTGATGAGCTCGTCTCGTCGCAGCAGGGCATACATGAGACCCTTGGCCCCGACGCTCGCGATGGCCAGCAGGACGACCCCGGTGCCGGCCACGGCGGCGTCCAGTGCGCGTCGCAAGAAAGGCGGTAGATCGGCCCAGGCCGACGCCAGGAGCAGCGGCGGTAGCGCGCCGCCCAAGAAGCCCCAGCCCGCGACCCCCAGGGTCGGCAGTTCCTTGTGCATCCACAGAGACAGGGGCAGCGCGAACAGGGCGCCGCCAAGACCGCAGGCCAGGATCCGGGCCGCCAGTGCCTGGCGCGTCTTCACCGGCCACCCGCCGGGAAGCCCAGGGTCCAGGATCCGCCGGACGCACAGCGCCACGGCCTCTCGTCGGTCTCGCCGCGATCGCAGCCCGCCAGGGCGGACAACAGGAGGGCCGGGGAACCGGTGTGCATGGAGCGACCGTAGCGTCTCGGCGCCCGGTGTGAGGCGCCACCGAAGACAGCGGAATGGCGACTAGGGTTGCGAACCGCCCCCTCGGGCCTGGTGAATCCCCCGCACCGTCTCGATCGTGTCTGCGTCCTGGGCGTCCTTGTCCGACCGATAGCGCTTGACCCGTGCGAAGCGCAAGGCCAGCCCTCCGGGGTAGCGCGGGCTCGTCTGGATCTCGTTGAAGGCGATCTCCACCACCTGCTCGGGCCGCACGTGCACGGTCCACTCCGTCCGGTGGGTCTCCAGCTCCTGAAAGCGCCGGGTCTGCCAGGCGAGCAGCTCGTCGCTCATGCCCTTGAAGGTCTTGCCGAGCATCACGAAGCCCCCAGCCGGGTCGCGGGCGCCCAGGTGCAGGTTCGAGAGCCAGCCCTTGCGGCGTCCGCTGCCCCAGTCGACCGCCAGGACCACCAGGTCCAGGGTGTGGGCTGGCTTGATCTTGAGCCAGCCCTTGCCCCGGCTCCCGGCCAGATAGGCGGCACCGGGGGACTTGGCCATGATGCCCTCGTGGCCCCCTTCCAGGGCCTGCTCCAGGAAGCGGTCGGCGGCGTCGACCGAGGACGTGACCTCTCGGGGCACGATCAGGCCGTCTGGCAGGGCCCCGGCCATCGCCTCGGCCCGCGCCAGACCGTCGGCGTCGATGAGCTCCTGCCCGTTCAGGTAGAGCATGTCGAAGAAGAAGGGGGTCAGAGGCAGGCTGTCCTTGAGGGCAGCCACCCGGTCTTGACGCTTGCGTCCGAAGCGCCGCATCGTGGTCTGGAACGGGTGCGGGCGGCCGTCCGGGGTGAGGGCCAGGACCTCGCCGTCCAGGATTGCCGAGTCCACCGCCAGGGACCTTGCGGCGGCCACCACCTCGGGCACGGCCCCGGTCACCTCGCGCAGGGCTCTGGACCAGACCCGCACCCGCTCGCCGTCCTTGTGGACCTGGATCCGGGCACCGTCGAGCTTGAAGTCCAGGACCGCCTCGCCCAGGCGCTCCAGCGCCTCGCCCGGCGTCTCCGCCGTGTGCGCCAGCATCGGCTGAAGAGGCGCGAACAGTGTCACGCGAAAGGCGGTCAGGGCGTGCTCGCCACCGTCGAACGCCGCGCGAGCAGCGGCCCGCAGGTCGCCGGAGAGCATCGCGGCCCGCCGCACGGACGCACCGGGAACACCCGCCGCCCGGGCGATGCCCTCGGCCATCACCCCCGCCAGGGCCCCCTGGCGCAGCTCGCCGGTGAGCAGGCCCATCAGGAAGCGCTGTTCCTCGGGGGTGGCGTCGCCGAAGAGCGTCGCGAGCAGCCCGGCCTTCTTCGCCTTGCTGCCCTTGCCGACCGTGGCTTGGACCGCGGTGAAGACAGCGTCCACCTGGTCCATCGCCAGCGTCGACGATGGCGCCGCTTCGGTCTTCGAGGCGGCGTGGGCGCCGGCGTAGCCCACGCCGATCTTGCCCTGGAGCAGCTCGCCGGAGAGCCACGCCACGATGCGGTCGATCTCCGTCAGCCCCCGGCCGTCCAGCAGCTCCGCCAGGGCGGCGATCTTGGCGTTCCGGGACCGCGTCGCCTTGACCGCCGACCACGTGGCCACCAGGGTCTCCAGGCGCATGTTCACAGCTCCTCTGGGCGTCGAAAGGGGATGCCCACGCGCTCGGCCATGGTCCGGTCGCCGCCGGGCTTGCCCACCAGCAAGCATCGCGCCGGGTCCAGGTCGTGCTGGACGATGCCGCGCACGATCTGTCCCGGGATGGGGGTGCGACACCAGCAGATCGGCGGACCGGGCGGGTGGGGGCACCAGGTCCAGGAGATGGGCAGCTCGGAGAGGCCCGCCAGGTCCGCTGCGACGTCGCCGCCCCCTGGCCGCCAGGCGAAGCCCAGCATCGGCCAGTCCCGGTAGCGGCGCAGCACGGCGTCGGGCGGCAGGGTGTCGGCCTGGAGGAACAGGGCCCGGTTCGTGCCGGTCCAGGTCCGCTCGAAGGGCACCCGGTCGATGGTGGTGAAGCCCTCCTCCAGGCTCGGCGCCTCGAATTCCCGTGACAGACGGAAGATCACGTTGGGCCCGAACATGTTCGGGTCCTCCTTGGCCGCGACCTTGAGCTGTTCCGGGGTGAGCAGATCCCCCCGCCGGTCGAGCATGCGCAGCACCGCGTTGATCAGGGCCTGCTCGACCGGGATGTCCTTCCAGACACAACGGACCGGCACCCCGTGGCGCCACGCCACCTCGATCACCCGGTTGCGCCGCGCCCGCGCCACATAGGTGTTGTCCAGGACCCAGCGCCGCTCTCCGTCGGCGAGGCCCTGGTCGAGCATGGGCAGCAGCTGGTCCAGACGGCCCCCAGCCATGTCCCGGTTCAGTCGCCCGTAGCCTCGGTCGGTCCACTCGCTCACCAGGGTGGTCTTGCCCGACGCAGGCAGCCCCATCAGCACCACCACCTCGCCGTCGGCGTGGTCTGCCGGGCGGCGTTGGGCCTGGGGAATCCGGAGCTGCCGCCCGGCGGGAAAGGCATCGTCGAGGGCCGCGTGGTCGGCGTCATCCAGTGCGGGCAAGCCGGTCAGTGCCGCGGCCGTGGCGGGCCGAGAGGCCCCCGGCAGGGTCACGATGCCCAGATCCTTTAGCCACGCCAGGACCACCTGGTGCGGCGTCACCCCGTGGCGCTCGGCCAGGGCGAGGAAGGTCGGGTCCTTGGCCACCTTGCGCACCTTCTTCGGGCCGCCAAAGGGGGCATAGGCCATGAGCAGGATGCCGTCTCGTCGGCACTCCTCGGCGACCCCGTTGCGCAAGGGGTCGTCGACCCAGGGGCTGATCGCCACCTGGACCGCGTCGATCTGGACCAGCGCCCGGGCCTCTCGCAGCTGGGCCAGGGTCACGTTGCACAGCCCGATCCCGCGGATCACCCCAAGCTTCTTCAGCTTCTTCAGCGCCCGCACGCTGGTGGCGAGCTTCGTGCGCGGGTCCGGCACGTGGAGCTGGTACAGGTCGATGCAGTCGACCCCCAGGCGCTCTCGGCTCGCCTCGGCCGCCTGGAGCAGGTGCTTGGCCCTTCCGTTTGGGAGCCAGCGCCCGTTGGGGCGCACGAGTCCGCCCTTTGTGGCGACCTGGACCGGCCCGTCCCAGTCCGTCAGGGCTCGCCGGATGAGTCGCTCGTTGTGCCCGACGTCGCGGTCGTTCAGGCAGTAGGCGTCGGCGGTGTCGAGCAGGGTGGCCCCGGCCTCGAGCGCGGCCCGCAGGGTGGCCAGGCCGACCTCCTCGGAGCGGTCCGCTGCGGTGGACAGGCGCATGCAGCCGAAGCCGGTGGGGAGGGGAACCACAGGGTCCATTGTGCACCACCGCGGGGCCGGGCTATTCCCTGGCGAGCCATCCCCCGGGGGCGCCAGGGAGCCCAGATGAAGCGCAGCAGCCACCAGCTCGTCCTTGGCGACGCCCGCGAGCTGGGCGCTGTCCGGGACGCGACCGTCGACCTGGTGGTGACGTCGCCGCCGTACCCGATGATCGAGATGTGGGACGAGTGCTTCCGGACGATGTCCCCTGCTGCTGGCCAGGCCCTGGACCGGGGGGACGGGACGGCGGCTCTCGAGGCGATGCACCGGCAGCTCGATCGCGTGTGGGACCAAGCCCATCGGGTGCTGACTCCTGGTGGCTTTGCCTGCATCAACATCGGCGATGCCACGCGCACCATCGGGGGGCAATTCCAGCTGTTCTCCAACCACGCCCGGATCCTTGCGGGGGCCCAGCGTGCGGGCTTCACGGTCCTGCCCGACATCCTGTGGCGCAAGCCGACGAATGCCCCGAACAAGTTCATGGGCAGTGGAATGCTCCCAGCCGGCGCCTACGTCACCTATGAGCACGAGTATGTGTTGATCCTGCGCAAGGGTGGGAAGCGTCGCTTCGCGTCCCAGGCGGACAAGGCGCGCCGGCGGGAGAGCGCTTTCTTTTGGGAGGAGCGAAACGTCTGGTTCTCGGACATCTGGCAGGGACTCAGG
>Ga0114934_10002395_pt1 | contig 11968 bp, 10 predicted proteins | sample 4SBtaG_2_FD_99695 | JGI IMG/M metagenome (GOLD analysis project Ga0114934, IMG submission 99695) | Deep subsurface microbial communities from Kolumbo volcano to uncover new lineages of life (NeLLi) - 4SBTROV10_white metaG | ecosystem: Environmental > Aquatic > Marine > Volcanic ...
CTGCCAGCAAAATAAAAAAAGGAGCGGTTGTTAATGATAGAAACAGATAAATAGACAAACTGGCGGAACGGTCAACTAACATTTGTATAACCAGATCTTGATCTTGTAATAACCATGACGCAAAAAATATACTTTCTGCACCTGATAAATTTTCAATAGGTATTTCATTTAAGCGATCAAAAATAAATAACCAGAAAAAAAAGTAGGGGATAATAAAGGCCAGGCTTTTTAGACTAGCCAATGATTGTTGAAAATCAAAGAGAGTAAGTTCTTTTAGTCGATATAGATTTAGCATATTAAATAAGAAGTCAGTAGTCAGAAGTCAGTTGCAGGTGAAATTGGTTTAACCTGATGAACCTCTTTTCTGAATACTGTCTTCTGGATTCTATTATTCTTTGGCATCATTGATCCAGCATTGCACGTAGTTCATATAATATTGCCAGTGCTTGTTTTGGATTGGTTGAGTCGGGGTCAATGTTTTTTAATTTTTCCAGCAAAGGATTTTCATTAAATAAATCAGCTTGTGGTTTTTCTGTGTTTTCTATTGGGCTTTGATGTTCTATTTCATTTAAGCGATTTTTGGCAGCAGTAATAATGGTTTTTGGAATGCCGGCAAGCGAAGCCACTTGTATGCCATAGCTTTGATTTGCTGGACCCGGTTTTACTGAATGTAGTAAAACGATTTCATCGCCATGTTCAACAACATCCATATGTACATTAACAACATTGTTTTCGTGTTCTGGTAAAGACGTTAATTCAAAATAGTGAGTAGCAAATAATGTATATGCACGGGTTACTTTTGCCAGATGTGAAGCGCAGGCCCAGGCTAATGCCAGCCCATCGTAGGTACTTGTACCGCGACCTATTTCATCCATTAAAATCAGGCTGTTGTTTGTTGCATTATTAAGGATGTTTGCCGTTTCAGTCATCTCCACCATGAAGGTTGAACGGCCGCTGGCTAGATCGTCTGAAGCACCGATACGGGTAAATATTCTATCAATGGGACCGATGATAGCCTTTTTTGCCGGAACATAACTGCCAATATGAGCAAGCAGTACTATCAACGCTGTTTGACGCATATAGGTTGATTTACCGCCCATATTCGGACCAGTAATAATCAGCATTTGGTGATCAGTATCCAACGTTAAGTCATTTGCAATAAAAGTTTCGGACTGAATTTGTTCAACGACAGGGTGTCTTCCCGCCTCGATAGTAATTACTTTATTCTTTGTCAGGACAGGCGCGGTAAAATTTAACGTTTCAGCAATTTCTGCAAAGCAAAGGTAAATATCAAATTCAGCAAGTGCCGAAGCACATAGTTGCAGTTTAGATAAATAGTTAGCAATGATATCCAGTAATTGAACATATAGGATTTTTTCGCGTGCTAAAGATTTGTCCTTTGCACTTAGGATCTTATTTTCAAATTCTTTTAATTCCGGCGTAATGAAACGTTCGCTCGCTTTCAATGTTTGGCGACGATTATAATTGTCGTGGACATCAGCAGAATGGAGGCGACTGATTTCTATGTAGAAGCCGTGGACGCGATTATAGCCGACCTTTAAACCTTGAATTCCGGTGCGTTGTTTTTCTTGCTCTTCCAGATCAGTTAAAAACTTGCCTGCATCATCACTAAGTTGTCTTAATTCATCCAATTCAGAATCATAACCCGCAGCGATAACACCACCATCGCGTATAATCAGCGGTGGCTCATCTACTAATGCACTGTTTAATGTTTCAAGTAACTCAGGAAATAAGTCAATATCTTGAGACAGGTTGTCGAGTCTGGGACTGTCAATTTTAGCCAGGTCTTGTTTAATTTCCGGCAAAAGACTCAGGCTGTCTCGAAGTTGTATCAGATCACGTGGTCTTGCTGATTTTAAAGCGACCCGTGACATAATGCGTTCGATGTCACAAATACCCCGCATGCTTTCATGGAAATCACTATGACATCGATTGTTTATTAATTTTTCTACGGCATCGTGACGTAGCCTTAAGCTGTCATGATTGCGTATGGGTTGTTGACACCATCGACGCAATAAACGTCCGCCCATAACGGTTGAAGTTGTATCGATAACATTTAGTAGAGAGTGTGATTTTCCTTCAACTAGTCCGGTTTCAAGTTCAAGATTACGGCGTGAAATAGCATCGATTTGAATAATATCATCGGCAAGATTTATCTTTGGTGTTTGTAAATGAGGTAAGCTTATTTTCTGCGTATCATTAAGATATTGAATCAAACATCCCAGTGCTGCTACGCAGGCATCCATATCCTGACAACCGAAACCATTCAGATCGTTAACCTCATACTGTTGCTTAATAATTGATTCAGCCGTCGTTTGATTAAAGTGCCAGTCAGGACGTTTAGTCAGAATTTTGTTTTGGCTACCTAGTGTTTTTTGATCAAATGATTCGCTAATTAATATTTCTGCAGGTTGATATTGCTCAATAATATCTTCTAAAGAGTCACCATGTTCAATTTCTAAAAGAGAGACCTGACCACTGCTCAGTTCAACAGAAGCTAAACCAATGTGATTTTTTGTTTCGTAAATAGATAATAAAATGTTTGAAACTCGTTCTTCCAGTAAAACCTCTTCAGTTATAGTTCCGGGTGTGATTATTCGAGCTATTTGTCGCTCAACTGGACCTTTACTGATAGCGGGATCACCGACTTGCTCACAGATAACAATGGATTCACCGAGTTTGATTAATTTAGCCAGGTAATTATCAACTGCATGGTAGGGCACACCTGCCATCGGGATGGCATTACCGCCTGATTTACCACGTTTAGTCAGGGTAATGTTTAATAAACGCGCTGCCTTTTTTGCATCTTCGTAGAACAATTCATAAAAATCACCCATACGAAAAAACAACAACATATCGGGGTACTCGGCTTTAAAACCGAGATACTGCTGCATTACGGGTGTATGTTGTGGGGGCTGCTGTGTTTTTACAGGCATGGAAAGCTATTCTAATAAAATAGCCAGGAATTCGCTAGTGGGGTGTGATGTTTTGACTCAACAGGACAGTGGATTAGCAGAGTCAAGCATTTTGCATTCGATAGCAGCTGACTGCATTCTCATTATTCCCTGAGCGTTGAGAACGACACTGTATCGTTGATCACCATTAGGCTCAATATAATTTATACAGGTAGCAGCAAAGGTCCCTGCGGTCGGTGTACCAAAGTACGCTGAATTATTTGTTGTGTTTCCACCGGTTCGTTTTGATTCAATGTCAGCGCCACCACTCAATGCATGTAATGACCATATAATCCTATCAGCAAAAGGAACAATTAATTCAAAACAGTAACCAACATGAACTTTCAGCAGGTTGGCATCTTGAAGTGATTGTGATGAGACTCCACCACCAACTAATCTTGCGTCCCGATACATTAAATTGTCATTAGGAATGGCTGTTTCAGTTGAGCCATCGACATCGATATCAACGCCAAAATCTGTAAAAGAACTTACACTTGGGTTAACCACGGTAATATTGACTAAACCATTACTAATTTCATCTTGCACTTTACGTCTGGCACATATCACACTGTCTGAGTTGAAATTACCAATATTGGCATTGCGAACGTTTTGGGTATTAATATCAACTATTTGAGTTGTACCTACTCTAGCTTGTCTGCCGGCATCAGTATTTAAAAAAGTACTAGAGCAATCATTGCTTGTATCTATACTGTAATAGCTGGTGGTGTAGAGCGGCGCCATATTACTGGCAAAAGCCATTTCCATGTCATCAAGAGAGGCATTGTTTATGCTACCCGTTCTAGCAGTTTGAAAGGCCGCATAGTTGAGCGTGATTTTAGCTTGGTAGATGAAAGCAAATTGTAATAAGCCCATTATCAGAAGTAACATCACCGGCAAGATAATAAGAAATTCGACCATTGCCTGTGCGTTAGAAAATTTGTTTAGCTTTTTTAAATAGATTTTACGCATACTTATCTAGAGAATATTTTCTCGAATTTGTTTATTCATTTCTGTTCAATAATAGTTTTAATCCCTTCCAGCAAATCTTTCGCTTTGTCATACAAAGGGTCATCTATATCAGCATACTGTATCATTTCATTTAGACTGTAAGCCGTCTGCTTCAATTGGACAATGCTTAAGTTATACCAGGCCTTGGTATATTTTGGGTTACGAATTACAGCTTCACGGTATAGAGTAATCGCCGCCGAAGGACGATTAGTACGAACAAATATATTAGCCAGTCTGAACCAATTTTGCGCAATTGCAGGTTTTTCTTTAACCAGAATTTGGTAACCTTTTTCGCTCTCTACCAGATCATCATTTAGATATGCCGTGTCAGCTTGTTTTTGAATTTCAAAATAGTCGATATTGGCGCTATTGCTAGTTTCTATATTTTCTTCTTTTATGCTTGACGTATTGCAGGCTGCAAGATTAAACATCAAGATTATTGTTAGTATTCTCATATTAAACTAGGCATTTTCATGCCATTCCAGTTGTTGTCCATTAGTTAATTGTAATCGCTCGAGGCTATCCGTTGCCAATTCTAATACCATACTTGCGGCACTTGAAGCCGCCATACGCCAGGGCTTTAGTGCCTTAACAGTTTTTATGATAGTCAATTGTTTATCGAGAAATACCAGGTCAATGGCATAAGTCATGCCAAAGGTATGTACTGAAGAACAGGGCACGATCAATAAACCTTCGTTTTGTTTAAGCGGGGCTGAGCCTAAAAGGCCGCGCATTCTGTCAATGAAATTAGTAGTTTTTGAAACGTTCTGTATTACTCGATCATCATTAGCTCTGGTCAAGCAGCCATGGATCATAACATTCCTTCACCCATAAACTTCATGACGATAGGGAAACCAAGAACGATAAATGTAACCGGGAAGATAAACATGATTAATGGACCTACCAGTTTAATTGGTGCTTCCATTGCCAGCTTTTCTGCACGTTGGAAACGTTCATCGCGGCGTTGTTCGGATTGAACCCTTAAAACAGTTGCAAGCGAAGCCCCCATTTTTTCTGCCTGAATAATGGAGCTAACAAAGCTGGTGATTTCAGGGATATCAAGTCGTTCTGCCATACGTCTTAAAGCATCTGCACGTGACAGTCCTGAACGTAGATCGCGAAGTACAATTGCAAATTCATTACGCAATGGCCCAGGAGGTGCTTTTTCCATTGCTTGACCTAATGCACCTTGTAAGTTCAGGCCGCCTTCCACACACATAGTAATAAAATCGAGATAGACTGGTAGGCTGCGAATGACAGCAGTATTGCGTTTCTTTCGGGTGTCAGATAACCATATCAACGGCAACATAAAACCAACTATTGGCATAAAGATAAACCAGATAGGTTGAAAATTATTGAGGCAGATCATAATAAACAGTGCCATACCAGGTGCGATTATGGCTGAGATGATACGTAGGGCTATAAATTGTTCTGCATTGAGAAGATATCCTACACCAGAATTAGTAATTTTTGTTTCCGTGCTTTCAAGTATCTCGTAGGGTAAATAGACACAGAAAAAATTAGCGATGATTTGGATAAAGGGCCAGATTAATTTTAATTTCCAGGATAAAGGATCCATAAATGCCCTGTCATCCTGATTGACCATGGCATAGAGAGTGCCAATCAGTAATGTAAACAGAATAGTAGCAAGAGCATAAGAGATGATGCTACCTTGAAAATAAATGCTATCCATTATTTCGTATCCTATTAAACATCGATACTTGTTATTTTGGTAATCATAAAATAGCCAAGTATCTCCATCATGATGATAATGGACAGAACGATATAACCGATGGTGGTTGTCCATAGCTTACTCATGGCTTCTGGTTCCATGAAATTAAGTAATACGCCAAGCAAGACAGGTAGCCCAGTCATCACAATACCTTGAAGTTTACCTTGAGCAGTTAGACTCTGGATTTTACCTTCCATCATGCCTTTTCGACGTAGGGTTTCTCCCAGCGTTTCCATAGTTTCTGCAAGGTTGCCACCGACTTCACGGTTAATCAGAAGGGCAGTGACGAGCATGCCAAAGTCCTGAATAGGAATGCGTTCTTCCATTTTTTTTAATGAATCTTCAAACTCTACCCCGAGCCGTTGTTCTTTGAGGAATAATTCAAATTCTTGTGAAAGCGGCGCAGGTTGTTCTTTGACCAAACTTTCAAGAGCAATCGTCAGACTAGCACCGGCACGCATTGCACCAGAAATCATAACCAGGCCATCCGGTAATTGCTGTTCAAAGCGTTTCAGGCGTTTATTGCGCATAGAACGATAAAAGAGAGAAGGTAACAAAATAATAACGACCAACATGCCTAAGGTTGCAGGTAGGTCTTCTGTTATAAACCAGGTCAGGATGGGCAAAACGATAATTGCAACAATATTGATCATAAACATCTGATTGGCATCAATAGATAAAAACATATCAGACATATTACTACTGGCCGTCTGAGTGAAATTCTCTTTGTAATTATCCATAAATGTTTGCGCTTTCCTTAAAAACGCAAACCACAGACAGGCCATCGTAATAAAAACGGCAGCCAGCGTTAGATAATAACTGGTACCGGCGGTGAAATTGATTATGGCATCAAACATTTTCTTAAGAAAATATTGACATATCTACGGGTAAACCACGTTGACGCATTTCTTCATAAAAGTGGGGTATTGCGCCTGTTGCTTCGAAATGCCCTTTTACTTTACCATTTTCATCAAATCCCTCTTGTTGATAACGAAAGATGTCTTGCATTGATACGATGCCAGATTCAACGCCTGTTATCTCAGTGATATTGGTAAGGCGACGACTACCGTCGGAGTAGCGAGATATTTGAACGATCATGTGAATAGCAGAAGCGACCATTTCCCGAATAGCTGATACAGGTAAATCCAGGCCTGACATCATTACCATGACTTCTAAGCGGGCGATCATATCCCGGGGTGTATTCGCATGAGCCGTTGTTAAGGAACCGTCATGGCCGGTATTCATAGCTTGTAACATATCCAGTGTTTCACCACCACGACACTCACCAACAACGATTCTATCAGGTCGCATACGTAAACAGTTTTTCACCAAGTCACGAATAGGAATGGCGCCTTTGCCTTCCAGGTTTGCCGGCCGTGCTTCAAGGCTGACCAGGTGGGGTTGTGTTAATTTTAGTTCTGCAGCATCTTCGACGGTAATGATACGTTCGCCAGGGGGAATAAAATTAGACAAAACATTCAATAAGGTTGTTTTACCACTGCCAGTACCGCCAGAAATAAGAATGTTCATATGGTTATTAACAGCGGTTTCCAGAAACTGTACCATCCCGTCATTTAATGCGCCAAAGTTAACCAAATCTGAAGCCTGTAACTTTTGTTTGGCAAATTTTCGAATCGTCAGACAAGGGCCACGTAATGCCAGTGGGGGAATGATGGCGTTAACACGTGAGCCATCTTTTAATCGGGCATCAACCAGGGGTGAGCTTTCGTCGATGCGCCTTCCCAAAGGGGAAACGATACGCTCGATGGACGTCATGACAGCATCATCACTTGAAAATGTGATATCAGATAAGGTGAGCTTGCCAGATTGCTCAATAAAAATTTCATCAAATTTATTGACCATGATTTCTGTGACAGTATCATCAGCAAGCAATTGTTCTAGCGGTCCTAATCCAACCGCCTCATTCAATACATCCTCTAAAAGTTTTTGCTTATCTACATCAGCGGGTAATTTGGAACCCATCTCATCGATGATTTCTTTAACCATACCCTCTACGTGTTTACGTAAACCGTCCTCATCCATACTGCTGATATCAGTGCGACGTAAATCCATTGCCGCGAGTAATTCTTCGTGTACTCGGTTACGCCATTTGAATTTTTCGTTGTGCTGCAGGTTGACTATTGTTTTACTGAGTTCTTCTGATTCATCCAGGACTTCATGTTGCTGAACACCGATGACGGTCTTCATGTCTTCAAAGGCATCGTCATCGTCATCATCGATTTCCTCTGCCGAATCAGCGCTGATACCCGCCTGTATATGGTAACCCGCAATAATGATTTTATCCGCGGAGCGGATTGGACCATGATGATCAACATCTTCATCATTAACTTCGATGCGACTTTGACCGGTTTTATCTTCTATAAAAAGGCCTTCAGATGTACGGCTGATGACAGCATGATAGGGAGCTACTTCCAGCCACGTAATTGTATGAAGTTATCGCGTGCCTTGCCGATAGTGCATTCAGCAACCGGGCAACTAAAGTTCTTAATTCGTTCGCCTTTACTGTTATTAACTAAAACATCAAACATAAGTGTTCCTTGGAAATTTTAATAAACGATATCAAGAGATTTTTCATCAATTACGTTGATGATTTTTTCAATATGATTATTGGTATTTTGAATGTCTCTCTGATTAAGTTCAGACTGTGCATCAAATACGGTAGGTGTAACAAATATAACCAATTCACTCTTTTTATCTCGGAAGCTTTTGGATTGAAATAGTTGTCCGAGTATGGGTATATCCATAAGGAATTTAAGTCCACTGATATCTTTGGATGCCTCCTGATTGAGCAAACCTGACATGACTAACGTTTCACCTGATCTGAGAATAACATCAGCATCAGACGTTCTTGTAAGTAGCCCCGGAATACCATTAATAGCAACGGAATTATCAATTGAACTAAGTTCGGTCGAGACTTTTGCTCGAACATTGTTATTAATATCTACGACAGGTTGTACAGAAAGTTTTATACCAAACTGTTTAAACGTCACTGTCGTGCCATTGGTGTTCGATGTTTCTATAGGGAACTCACCACCCGCATGAAAGTTTGCTTCACCACCGCTACGAGCTGACAAGCGAGGTTCAGCTAGAATCAATGCATTACCTGAACTAACTGCAAAGTTAATTCGAGATGTGATTTCCGAGACTATACCAAAGTATCCGAGTGCACTGCGTCCTATCTCAGGCGCCAAACCAGCAAAGGATGTATTTGGCAATTCTGAAGCTGCAAATGTTGCATTACTTACGGCGCTAGAAGCTACCGCAGCTGCAGGACCAGCAACAGATGAATCCCACTCAACACCCAAAGATTCAAGGTAGTTTTTATTAAAATCAGTGATCTTGGTTTGAACGATCACCATTTTATTATCTGGACTTTCCATATTGATACTGTCACCGCTGCGAGTCAGATCCATGACTTCTGCAAATACGCTTTTCACGGTGTCAATTGAGTCTTTATATCCTTCATCAATGTTTCCAGTCAGGACAATATGTTCACCGACCAAGCGTACATTTAATCCATCAACATCAGAAAGCATGTCTTCGATTTCCAGTTTCTTTCTGACTAGAGTATTTACGGCAAAATTGATATTAATGACGACTTCTTCATAGGTTTCTTTGATGCTGTTGATTGAATCTTCATGTCCAAAGGCAACCAGTCCTGACAGTACAATTCGATCACCAACAATATCTATTGCAAGTCCATCTATATCAGAGAAGATCCCTTCTAATTCAGCTTTTCTTTTAATGAGATTGCCAGATTGTTCAATGACATGAACGGTGTAATCATCTTCATTGCCGTTATTAAACCAGATATGTAAATTACTGGTGCCAGCGGACTCTGCGATAAGTAGTAATTGGCCATTATTGAGCAATGAGTTACTGGCGACTTCAGGATCACCCATTGCGATACGTTCGATATCTCCGAGCCGGAGGATCTTTATCTCACCAACGTAAAGTTCTATTTGTTCTCCCGCTATACAAATACTTGTTGTAAATAGCAAAAGACTAGCCACGAATATATTTTTAATCATGATGTATATTTCCTGATTCCCTTAAACAATATATTTTAATTTTTATAAACAGTCGTATTAACTATGACTGATATTTTTTCTAATTTTAGAAACTGATTTATGAGCTAAATACAGCTATGAGTTAGCTCTCTTTCTGTTTCAAACTAATCCTCGACGGGTAAGTTGACTTGTTTCGCCAACCCATCCTCCGACTGTCCACCTACTATCATTTTTATAGAACGTCCTTTTTGTTTTTTTATAACCCTGGTACTGATAATTCCTTCAGGCAATTTTTTTGACATAGTGTCTGTATTAATTGTCTGTTTATCATCAGAGCTCATATCCTCCACTAATGATTCTTTATAACTGTCTTCTTCTGCTGCAAGTGTAAGATAACTCCATCCCATCATAATAATGATGGGATAGAGCAATGGTCTAATGCGCATAAGCCTTAACAGTTATTTTTTCTCTCCACTTTCTTTATCTTTTGGTACAGATACGGTTGTTGATTTAGCAACGCCATCTTCACTCGCACCACCGATGATAAGGTCGTAGTTCTCAGGCGTTTTTAACTCACCTGTAATCGACTGATTTTCGGCAATCAATGCAATCTCATCTGAACTTAGAATCTTGCCATTAGCGCCAATCATGATATTGCTTGGGTCGACAATATTGCCATCCTTATCAACAATATCTCCATTCTCATTAATGGTGTAACCAGCTGCTTCTAATTGTGCGCGACTGGCGAGTGTCTTACCGCTCGCGTCAACCAGGTTGCCATTTTCATCGACACCCGATGCGACCTTAATACCAGACGCTTCGAGTTGTTTCTTACTGAGAATCTCGCCGTTAGCAGAAGTGATCAAATCATCTTTATCAATGACATTGCCATTCGCATCAACAATCTCACCGTTCTCGTTAATGCTGAGACCGGCTGCTGCGAGTTGCTCTTTGGTCATGATGCTGCCGTCGGCTGCAACGACCAGGTTATTCGGATCAACGATGTTTCCATCCTTATCCACGATTTGTCCATGCTCATTGACCGTCAGTCCGGCTGCGGCTAATTGTTCTTTACTTAAGACAGAGCCATCAGCGGCGATATTTAGATCTTCAGGATTAATGACGTTGCCATCTTTATCAACAATCTCGCCATTCTCATTGACACTGTAGCCTGCGGCTGCCAATTGCTCCTTCGTTAATACGGTGCCATCTGCATTTACGATGATATCTTTGGTTGAAATAACCTTGCCATTGGCATCGACGATTTCACCATTTTCATTGACGCTGAGTCCGGCTGCTGCCAATTGCTCTTTGGTCATGACACTACCATCAGCGGCAATAACAACATCATTTGCATTAACGACATTACCGTCTTTATCAACCAGTTGTCCGTTTTCATTGACAGTGAGTCCGGCGGCGGCGAGTTGTTGTTTGTTCAACACAGTACCATCTGCGGAAACACAAAGGTCAGTTACATTAACGGCATTGCCATCTTTGTCTACGACTTGTTTATTGTCATTGATATTATAACCAGCAGCAGTCAGTTGCTTGCGATTGATGAGTTTGTTTTTATCTGCATCGATTAGATTACCATTTATGTCGATGTCTACAGCACAAGCGGCGCGAGAAGCGCGATCTTTCTCTGCTGCAGCCATACGCGAGGCATTGCCAAATAGATCAGTAGGGGCAACAGAAGTAAAAGAAGAAGCACTTTGATCATCCCGATTACGTAATAATGCCAACATGTCACCTTTGTCTTCAGCCAAGGTAATCAGGGCCGCCTGGTCTGGCGTTACTTCAATAGTAATATGAGAAAAATGAGTTTCAGTACGGCGTTGTGGTTGTCGTAATGCATCCAGTGTTTCTTGGTAGGGGTCTCGACCGGTAGCTAATACAGTGATATTTTGCAGTACAGGTATAATAACGTCAGTAGGTGAAATACCGGCTAATAGTGCTTCAGGTTCTTCTAAGGTATCCGTAGCTGCCAAAAGTTCAGCCGGGATCATATCTTGCGCTTCTTGTGGTAGTAGTTCTAACAGACCGGCTTCTTTTGCAGCGATGATCATTGCGGGATTAATACCCGATGTTGCAAATGGAATATTGACAAAAACATCGATGCGATTACCCGGACGTAGAAAGCCGCCAATAGAGTTTACATCATCAACAGTAATAGTAATGGCGCGTTTACCTGGAGGTATGATGTCAGAGAAGTCACGAGGAAA
>Ga0114934_10002396_pt1 | contig 11962 bp, 6 predicted proteins | sample 4SBtaG_2_FD_99695 | JGI IMG/M metagenome (GOLD analysis project Ga0114934, IMG submission 99695) | Deep subsurface microbial communities from Kolumbo volcano to uncover new lineages of life (NeLLi) - 4SBTROV10_white metaG | ecosystem: Environmental > Aquatic > Marine > Volcanic ...
TAAAAGGAGATAAACAACTTAGTAGTTTAGACAGTACCTATAAGGAATCGAAACGCATAATATTGATACAGATGCTGGCTTAAACAGACCAAGTTTAGACAGTACCTATAAGGAATCGAAACGGGAATTATTGGATATGCAGCTATTAACCCAATGATGCGTTTAGACAGTACCTATAAGGAATCGAAACTTCAGAGGTTTAATTTTCTCTGAAACATACAGTCTTAGTTTGAATAGTACCTATAAGGAATCGAAACGGTGCACGAAGTTGTATTCATTTGTGCCCCGATAACGTTTGAATAGTACCTATAAGGAATCGAAACTTCTACTATTGCTGATACTTTTTCTTCTGTTTTGTGTTTTTTGTTTGAATAGTACCTATAAGGAATCTAAACTGAGAAGTAAAGTCCTTACTTTTAACATTTGCCTCCAATTTTATGATAAAAGCATTAAGGATGTTATAATGAAACTTTTAGATATAATTATTCATAAGACGTTATACCAAGTTGAAGGTGTAAAGAATCTCTTAATTTAATATTTAAAGCGAACAAAGTGGTAGTGCGTAAAGGAAATGAGGCAATACCGAGTTATTGTAGTTCTTCATTATTCAAATTTTTACGTAAGTGGATAAACATTAGGTCCCAGTGAAACTAAGTAGTAAAAAAGTAATGAGAAATACGTTGTGACAGCATTATAAGAAATTATAAAATTAATGCCTGGCTTTTAAATTTTTTAAGTATACAATTTTAACATCTTGAAAGATTGCCATTCAAAAAAAAGTTTTCCCCATGCTTTAAAAATTATATAAATTATATATGCAATGAATAAATCATAATTAAAAAAATTAAAATCAAGGAGATAAAATTATGGATCAATATTCGTCTATTATTATAACTGGCGGTATTTCTTTGTTTAATAAATCAAATATTTATGGAGCAGCTTCTCATACTTATGATGCATTCGAATTTGATAGAACTAACCCTATTCTCAAAGAAAACCATGATTTAGAAAATAGTCTAAAAAAATGGAAAAAAGAAATGTTAAAAATAAATAGAAAAGGAAATGAAAAAAGAATCAGCGCAGAATATTCTTTATTATATGCTTTAAAAAAAAGTAATGGGTTAACCGATAGGCCTAATGTGACGCTTTTTTATACTACTGTGTATGAGAATAAAATTGGTGGATATTTTTCAGCTCAACTTTTAAGTGATGTTTTTAAAAAGGACTTTCAGGCTAAAGTCAAATTGGAACAACTTGATAACTTTTCTGTCGAAAGCAAAACTGAAATTAACAAATCTATCAACGGATTTATGTCAAAAGTTGTGGATGCCTTAAGCCGCCATGACGAAAATTCTACTTTTTTTGCTCCTATTGGGGGATATAAAGTTATGACTTCTTATGGATATCTTGCTGGTTCATTGGTAGGATATTCTACTGGGTATCTTCACGAAGATAATCAGGTCCTCCATATTATTCCGCCTGTTCCTATTGTACTTGATGACGATTTTATTGAAAAATATAAAGATTTATTAAGAAAACTTATACTTAAGGGAATCGTTGTTATAGAGGATAAAGACCGACTGCATATCCATCAAGCTAAATTTCTATTTGAATTTGCTAGAATAGACAAAAAACTTCACGTATCTCTCAATCCTTTAGGAAAATTTTTGTTAGAAAAAAAATATCCTCATTATTTTACTTATAAAATTTATCTCGATAAAGATATTAAACTAAATTTTTTTATAGTAAATCAAATTAACTCTCTGCTTAGAAAAGTAATAGATAAAAGACTATTTCTGGAAGAGAGAAATAATCTTTATCATGAGACTACTTTCAATCCTAGTTTGAATCTCGGAGGATATCATTTATATAAAGGTTCTTCCCATGGACAAAATGTTTTTAGAGCACTTTGGAGAATTAACACGAATAGTAAAGAATTATGGATTCCTCAGGTGCTTTTGTCTCATGATAGATATATTGAAAATAAACATAAGCTGAGATCCTATTTACATAATAAACTTGAAGATAAAAGTAAAGAATATTACGAAATGTTAGATTAGAAATAAAAATAATAGAGCAATTGCCTTTTGATAAAATTTCTGCAATACTCATTTTTATATATAAATGAATTAAAATCAAAAGTTAACATTAAAGCCTGCTCTCAAAATTTTTATAATCAGTCACTATATCTCTGGCACTTAGATTCATAAGAGAGTGACTATCGATTTGCTTCTAGAAAATAATACTAAATGAAGTTTTACGAGCATTTTTTCGTTCTTTTTAATTCATAGCAATATTTAGTCAAGGGTGATTTATTTTTTGTGTAGGATGTTTGCCATTTTCTCATCGCTATTTTAATTTTGGAATAATATCGTTAATATTCAAATTGACTTTTTAACAGAATTGTTATATATTTGTGTACCATGGTTAGTATTGGTTAAATACGGGCAAGAATGGCCTGGGATATTTAATTGGTAAAAGATGCGAAGTCGTAGAAAATAAAACCATTAAAGTTGTTAATTTGTAAGATGTTATAATAAATTAATGTTTTGTGGTAAAATGTGTGTGTTGTAGTTCAAGGTTAATTTAGTCTAACTTATTATAGGAACAATGGTTGTTTCAAAAATAAAAGAATTTTTGTGATTGCTACAAGCAAAAGAGAGACTGCAACAATAACTTTGGGGCACAAGGTAGAAAAAAGAAGTCTGTTTAGACCTATTAGATTTAGAAGATATAAGGAGGTTTAATAATGGATAAAAAAAATATGGATTCAAAAAAATGGCAACCACTTATTGAGCAGGCTGTAGGAATTATAAATTCAGATAATAAAATTGATAAAAATGAGATGGATGAACTTTATCAATTATTTTATGTGGTGAATTATTCAGCAAAGGAGAGGGAAACAATTTTAAATAAAATTATTAATAAAGAAAAGATAGACGACAATGTTCAGATTCCTTCTATTAAAGATTATAACAAAAAAGAAAGAATTGTTTATTTGAAAGAGATTATGAAATTCCAAAAATTACAAAAGAAAGAAACCCAGGATTCAAAAAAACTTGTTGAGGTTCTTAAAAAAGCTTTTAAGATATCACCTAAAACACTGGATTTTATAAATAATTTAATCGGAAAAGAAAATAACCTGTTTGATATTCAAAATTGGAGTGATGAAAATATCGTTGATGCAATAAGTAATTTAAGTGCACTTGGAGTGCCTTTGACTGCTTTATATTTTTTTGGGATCACTGGTTTTAGTGGTGCTGGTATTTTATCAGGACTTGCAGCAATTGGCTCTCTTTTCGGTACTTTTGGTATTTCGCCGGCTATTGGTGGAATTATCATACTTATAACTATGAGTAAAGGTTCAAGAGAAATTTTTAAATCAAAAATTGCTCCAAAATTCCTAAACTTTATTAATGATATTTTTAAAAAACACTCCTATACAAAAGAAGATATTATTAAAGTTTATATGGGAATTCGTAATAATATAGAATTTGATATCAACCATTTTAAACCTAAAATTTTTGATGTCTTTAAAAAAAATTGGCATTCCAGAAAAATTCTTTTTCATGTTCTAAGAAAATTATATAAATCCTATACGCAAAGAATAGAAAAACTTCAAAAGATTTAAAAAAAATAAGGAGGTAAAATTATGGGTAAGTATTCTTCTATTATTATAACTGGTGGTATTTCTTTGTTTAATAAATCAAATATTTATGGAGCATCTTCTCATACTTATGATGCATTCGAATTTGATAGAACTAACCCTATTCTCAAAGAAAACTATGATTTAGAAAATACTCTAAAAAAATGGAAAAATGAAATGTTACAAATAAGTAGAAACGGTAATGAAAAACGAATCAGCGCAGAATATTCTTTGTTATATGCTTTGAAAAATAATAATGAATTAACCGATAGTCCTAATGTAACGCTTTTTCACACTGCTGTGGATGGAAATAAAATTGGTGGCTATTTTTCAGCTCAACTTTTAAGCGATACTTTAAACAAGGACTTTAATGCTAATGTAACACTGCAAAATCTTGATTATTTTTCTGTTAAAGACAGAAAGAAACTAAAGAACTCTATTAGTGATTTTATGTCAAAAGTTGTGGATGCCTTAAGTAAACATGACAAAAATTCTACTTTTTTTGCTCCTATTGGTGGATATAAAGTTATGACTTCTTATGGATATATTGCAGGTTCTTTCGTTGAGTATCCTACTGGTTATCTTCACGAAGACAATCAGGTTCTTCATATTATTCCTCCTGTCCCTATTGACATTAAAGATAATTTTGTTGAAAAGAATAAAGACTTATTAAGAGAATTTATACTTAAAGATGATATCCCCTTAGAGAGGAAACGACAGGGGCTTGTAGATAGTGCTCGATTTCTATTTGAATTTGCTGAAATAGATAAAAAATCCTACATATCTCTCAGTCCATTAGGTAAATTTTTATTAGAAAAAAAATATCCTCATTATTTTTCTTACAAAATTTATCTTGATAAAAATATCAAACTAAACTCTTTTATAGTAAATCAAATTAAAACTCTTCTTGAAAAGGCAAAAGATGAAAATCTATCTCAGGAAGAGAAAAATAAGCTTTATCATGAGACTACTTTAAAACACAAGCAAGACGTTGGAGAATATCATTTGTATAAAGGTGCACAAGGCCAACAGGTTTTTAGAGCATTATGGAAAATTGACACAAAGAATAAAGAATTATGGATACCCAAAGTATTGCCTTCACATGGCTCATATGAAAAAGATATTGAAAAGGACAACAAACTTAACACTTATGTGCGCAATAAAACTAAAGACAAAAGTAAAAAATATTATGAAATTTTAAATCAGAAATAAAAATGATGAGAAGCGAATAAGTGCCTCCTTGTTAAATTTAGAAAATACTGATTATAAGCATAAATAGGCTATAAGTAAAATATCGTCTAAAAATAATTTTTTTTGCCATTTGCTGTATATATTACTATAATAGATATAGCCGTTTGATGTAAGATTTATAAAATATCTTTATACTATATAAATAAAGGGAGAAGTGCGTATGCTAAATGAATATAAAAATATGTTGAAGGTTCTGCTCACAAATATTAATACATTAAAACCCATATTAAAAGAAAATGAGGCTTCTCAGACATTAGAATCAATAAATAACCTGGAAAAGAAAATAAAAGAGGAAAATTTTTTGGTCGTCTCTTTTGGTGGGTTTAGTTCTGGTAAAACAACTTTTTTAAATGCTTTAATGGGGAATCGGCTTTTGCCGGCAAAAACTTTACCGACTACTGCCACTATAAACTATTTGTTATACAACAAAAAGCCTTATGCTGAAATTCAATTTAAAGATAAAAAACTTTTACAAGAAGATAAAAATAGTGGTATTGAAGAGTTAAAAAAAATAGACTTGAAATTTAATCAACTTGGGAAAAAAAAGATTATAAAAATTGATGAAATTGAACAATTTGTTGCGGACTCAAAAATTTCTCCTTATGTTAAAGAAGTTTTTTTAAATTATCCTTCAGATGTTTTAACTAATGGTTTGATTTTTGTTGATACTCCAGGGACTGATTCTGTTATAAAATCTCATAAAAGAATTTCCTATAGTTTTATTGAAAAAGCCGATGTCATTTTATTTTTTATATGGGGACCTAGACCTTTTACGACATCTGACTTCGAGTTTTTATCGGACATTAAATCTTTGCGAAAATTTATTAAGGAAGATAAGTTTTTCTTCATTCTGAATGCTATTGATAATATCGATGAACAACCAGTTGATGAGGTTATTAGTTATGTGCACGATGTATTAGTAAAAAAATCAGGGATCAAAAACCCAAATATTATCCCCATTTCATCACGCTTAGCTCTTTATTATAAATTATACAAAAACAACCTTATTGATAAGGACGATCAGTATTTGAAGAAATTATTAAGGTTTAATACTGAAGATGAAAATATAAATTCACTATGGGAAAAAAGCAATTTTGAAAGCATAGAAAACAGAATTTCAGATTATTTAATTAAAGCAAAAGGTGAAATTTTAATCAAAAAAGTAAAAGATATTATTTTTCATGTCGTAGACAATTCATTAAACCATATCTTAATTGAAGAACAAACTTTTCAGAAAAGTATTGAAGAAGTTGAAAGTGAAATTAATGATGTCTTATTGCCGTTATTGGAGGAACAACGAAAAGAAAAAGACAGACTTGTTAAGTATGCTGTTAGTCATATTAAGGAAATAAAAAAAAGTATTAAATATTCTGATATTAAGAATACTATTGAAAAATTGGCTAATGCTAAATTGAAGGAAGAGATAGACTTCTATGAATATTCACGACAATTAAATTATGTTTCTATGGAATTGAAACAGCAAATAGAAGGTGGTCTTCAAGATATCTTAGACACAATTATAACTGAGATGAATGAAATTATGAAGAATATTCAAGGGGCAATAAACCAAAATTTTAACATTTCCTTAAATATGGCTGTTGATATAAACTTTGATCCAGATATGAATATAAGCATTCCTGAAATGCATTCATCAAGTGCAGATGACGACGGTTCCCTGTTGGGGTTAGGTTTGCTTGGTGGTGTTCTAGGTCTGTTCTTTGGAGCTGGAGCTATAGGAGGTTTTTTGCTTGGAGCAAGTGCAGTAGCTATGTTTGCTGGGGAAGACGGTTCTTCTGTTTCTATGAGTATAGAAGAAATAAAAGAAAAAATTTTTGGTACCATTAATTCTAAAATCAAAACTATTAAAAGTGATATTGACAACAAATTAAATGATGCGTCTGATGAAATTTCTACTTCTATTTCTGATACTTTTGACCTTGTTTTAAATAAGATAGAAAGTGAGTTAAATAGTATAAAAGAAAGACGACGAAAATTTGATAATAAATTTAAAGAAAGAAAAAAAAATTTAGATAGCTGGACAAATGATTTAAAACAAATAAAAACAAATTTGGATAATTTAATTTCTTTTCAGGAAGAATCCTAAAGGTAGTATTGAATCAATTTTTACACACATTGTGTGAGTGCGTAATGGCAGGCGAAAGGATTACTTGAGAAGTGCGGATTTATTGTTAGGTACCAAATAGTTATTAAGGGCTCTTCAAACATTCAATATTTAACATTTAAAAGTACATACCTATAATTTTCAGGATACAACCTCGTGAAATGATTATGGTTTTAATACTCTAACTAGATTGCCACGTCACCAAAGGTGGCTAGGTTCCTCGCAATGACAAAATTAAGTTTCTTTGTGAAAAGTAGGGGGGGCTGTCCCTTTCGGACTTTGGGGATTTTTATCCTCGGACAATCGGTTATGGTTTTAGATATTTTAAAAAAGAAGAAAGATTACTCTCGAATAATAAAAATTGATCTTTTGTCTCTTTCCCCTTTAAATAATATTTTGATGATATAAATACTATCTCAGCATTTTTGATTTTAAGTTGAGTTTTTAAATTAGTGTAAAGAAAATTTCCTATATCTGAAATACTATTTTCATTCTCATCAAGCATATCAATTTTTGTAACAACAAAAATAATGCGTTTATTAAATTTTAATAATTTGCGGATATTTTTTTTATCATAGTCAGCCAATGGTTTTAATGCATCAATAAAATAAAGTATAATATCTACTAAAATCATAAATTGTTTATCGATCTTAAAATTTTCATCAAGAGCAGCTGTGCCTGGTGAATCTATAAAAAGTAATTTCTTAGATATATTTTTGTTGAAAATTTTAATTTTCTCTATGATGTATTGATTTTTTTCAATAAAATCGTAATCTAGATTATGGGAATTAATTTTTCTAACTTTCCCTGATTTATAATATAATACAAATTTGTTTCTACCATAGCTTAAATAGTGTAAAACATGCGTTGTCGGGACAGATTTAGATTCAAAAATTTTTAAATTAGTTAGAGCTTTTAGAAAAAAGGATTTTCCTGATGAGAATGAGCCTGTTAAAAAAATATATTGTTGGTTCTTTTTTATCTTTCTTAATTGTTTTTGAACTATTTTTTTAAATTCATCATTATCCCCATAGAGTTTTATTAATGTTCTTTCATCTTTTATTTTTCCTAAGTATTTGATTAATTTTTTATCTTTCTTTTCTTCCTGTAAAAAGGCAATTACATCTTCTTTGTTTTTTAATTTTGAAAATTTGATGGCTTTTTTTATATGCTCTTTTAGGACTTTTAGTTTTTTCCTATAGTAAAAAAGAATAATTATTCCAATAAGAAGAGCGAAAAAACGAATTTTGTTAAAGATGAAAATTTTTATAATGTAATTTATAATGGAAGAAATGAATTGCCAAATAAAGGCATAAAAGTAATGGATGTATTTTAATGTTTTTTGTGGTAACAATAATAAAGCTAGCATAAAACCCAAAATAACCAAAAAATTAAGCAAAGAATTTTTTAATGGTTTTATTGAAAAAATCCAAGTTAATATGATTAATGTCAAAAGAATTTCTATGAAAGGGAGAAGCTTCATAAAAATATGTATAAATTTTAGGTAAAAGTTCAATAAAGATTTATTTTTGTATGGGATAAAAGTGCCCCCCATCATAGAGGCAACATCAGCACCGTGATTGTATGTTTGTTTTACAAGGCTAATTGTAACTACCATCCAACCTCGCATCTGTTTGAATTTTAGGGCTTCTTGTTTAAGATTAACTCGATCTTTGGTTCTAACTCCTGGAGGAGGATCGTCTCTGTTGTCAGAAAATAATAAAATTACACTGCGTGCATTGGGAAATCTTTTTTCTAATCGTTGCATTAATCTTCTTGATTCTCTTAAAGCAGAAGCAAGATAAGTGTATTCTCCTTTTGCATATAATTGAGAAATTTGATTTTCGATTGTAAATTTTTTGTAATTATCATTTATGACAGTAGGGGGAATATATAGAGCGACATTACTATCAAATGTTATAACTGAAATCATATCACCATCATTAAGAGTGTCAATAAAATCGTTTATAGAATTTTGAACATTATTGAAATTTTTTTTCATGCTCAATGATGTGTCAACAACAAGAAGATAGCTTATTTTGTCATATTTTTTTAGATGCCTTTTCCCATATTCTTGTAAATCAGATAGGCTTGAATAAGCATAGGAGGAAATGCTAGTAAAAATTAAAAAGCACAGTACTATAAATAAAGTCTTAAATTTTACAATCATACTCGTTTTCTTATTGATACTATTTTTGATTTTTTCTACTTAATAATACTATTTTTTTTATCAAATGACAAATATTTTTTATATACAGTCAGTTAGAAAAAATATTCATAGTCCCAATGAATTTGTGTGTTGGAGAAGTAAATTATATTTAGTGGCATAGATATAAAAAAATAAATTTGACAAAATTCTTTAAAATAATTAAAATTAAAAATAATGTTTTTAAATACTATGGGGTTTTTCTTTAGATAAATATTTTATCTTTTTCTAGTATTATGAATTATGACATTGTCAATATAATTATGGAGGAAAAATGAAATTTAATTTTATCCCTTTAGGTGGTGGGCAAGAAATAGGCGCTAATTCTTACTTGATACAGATTAATGATAAAAATATTATTTTGGATGCAGGCTCTAATCCTAATTATAGAGGATTTAGGGCTTTACCTAAATTTGAATTATTGCCAAAAAAAATTGATGCCATTTTTGTTAGTCATGCTCATTTTGATCATATAGGAAGTTTGCCTATTTACGCTTCTCTTTACAAAGATGTAGATGTTTATATGACTGAGCCCACTTTTAAATTGAGTAAAAGAATGCTTCATAATACCATAAATAATATGCTGGAACAAAAAAAGGAAAAAGTAGATTTAGATGATTATCAATTTTTGCAATTTTATAATCATGGCTTATTAAATTATATGTATTCTAATTTTAATTTTCACAAAATTAAATATGATAGATTTGTTACTATGAAAAATTCAGATATTCAATTCAAATTTATCGATGCTTCTCATATTGTGGGCAGTGCTGGTGTTTTATTTGAAACAAAAGGATTTAAATTTTTTTACACTGGGGATTATAAACTTACAGCACAAAGCATTGAAAAAGGAGCAACTTTTGAAAAATATGTAAAGGATATTGATATTTTGATTACAGAGAGCACTTATGCTACGAAAAAATCTAACCACTATCAAGAAGAATCTTCTCTTTTATTGAATTACATACTAGAAAATGTGCGAAAAAACAAAAAAATTTTACTTCCCTCTTTTGCAGTTGGTAGAACTCAGGAATTAATTGAAATTTTAGGAAAAGGGCAAAATCTATTTCCTGAATTAAAAAAGATTCCTATTTTTGTACTTGGTTTGGGAAATTCAGTCACGGATATTTATAAAATATATACTGATCTGTCTGATTTAAAAAATTTCAACAAGAATGAAATGAAGACATTAATACAGAAAAATGGGGCTCAAATAATTATAGCTACAAATGGAATGTTGATGCGAAATACTGCGTCTTTTGATATTGCTAGAGAATTTGTTCAACGCAAAGATAGTTGTATTATTTTTTCTGGATATGTTAGTCCGAAAATGCCTGGATTTAAACTTTTACAATTCAGTGCATTATCTAAATTATTTAAATTGCCTTCGCAGAAGATTAAAATTTCAAAAGAGGCTATCAAACAATTTCATTTGTCTGCACATGCTGATGATACAGAATTAAATGGATTCATAAAAAGTAGTGGTGCAACAAATATAATTTTAGTTCATGGTGATAAAAAGAAAATAGGATTATTCAAAAAAAATAAAAGCAATCTTAATAAAAATGTTTTTGCTCCTGTAAATGGAGAATTGATTTATTATGATAATAGGGAAAAATTGTTAGTTTCAGCACGAGAACAACAAGCTATTATTGTGACAGTCGGAATATCGCTTTTATCAAATTTTCGAAGAATTTCAAAAAAAAAGATTGATTATAAAACTATTGTCCCGCTTCTGAAATTTATTGAAGAAACTGGGATTAAAAGTTCGGCAGAGATTGAAAGTATAGAAAAATTGAGACAAAAACAGGTTAATATCACAGAAGGGAAATTTTATCTTCTTGTGTCTGATACAAAAGATGGTCGGTTTGTAGGAAAAGTATTAAAATTATACTTTCGTACTTTAAATTATAATGTTGAAATTATTAAAATAAAAGGATTAGTACCGCAAGCTAAAGAGTTTGCAAAAATAGGGTTGGTTAATTTTATAAATTCAGTTGCAGATATTATCGAAAAACATTCAGGTAATGCTATTATTAATGCCACTGGAGGATATAAAGCAGAAATTTCTTATGCGACTGTTCTCGGAATTTTATATAAACTCAAAGTTTATTATTTGTTTGATAATTTTGAAGAAATAATTGATTTACCACAATTGCCATTAAATTTTGATTTTAATTATTTTAAGAAATATTATGAGAATATGGAAATGGTTTTGAATACGGCTTCTTTTGAATATGCAAAAGATTGCTATGAAAAATTACCTGAAATATTAAAACCTTTATTTTTTGTGAATGAAAATTTAGGAAAATTTTATTTAACTCCTAATGGTGTTGCTTTTATGCGTGCCTACAAGAACGATAGAGAAATGATGAAAAATAATGGTGGTAACACTATTTTTGATTTTTTTAAAATGAGTCACTAAATATAGTTTTCCTAAAATAGTAAACAAAATTTTTTTATTTTTTGGAAAGAATGCGAAAGAGTTTATTTAGGCCACTCGTGATTTTACAGATAAAAGACTCTTTTCTTTATACGAACGATTATTTACCTATATGTTAAAAATGTGGTTTTGCAAGTGGCTCCTTAAAATATCTAAGATTCCTTTTTGTTTATTTCTATATTTGCGTTGATAGGAATTGTATATTCATCAAGAATTTCATTTTGATTTTTCTTTTTTATTACGACATCAATATTGCCTGAAAATTTTATTTCAAAATCTTTTAGTCCTTTAGCA
>Ga0114934_10002397_pt1 | contig 11961 bp, 15 predicted proteins | sample 4SBtaG_2_FD_99695 | JGI IMG/M metagenome (GOLD analysis project Ga0114934, IMG submission 99695) | Deep subsurface microbial communities from Kolumbo volcano to uncover new lineages of life (NeLLi) - 4SBTROV10_white metaG | ecosystem: Environmental > Aquatic > Marine > Volcanic ...
GCGGCGATGAAGACCAGGACTAAACCTAAACCCAATGGCCGCTATCAGATTCTCAGCTTCCCCGCCTTCAAGTTGGCAAAGCGGTTAAATGAACTCGATCGCGACGGCTGGGAGCTGCGGGAGATTCTAACGCGGGATACGGCGACCGTGCGATGCTTGCTCCAGAGACAGAGGGAGGCGAAAGATGGAGGAACCCGCTCCAAATCAGGAGGATAGACAGATCAACCCCTTCGCCCAGCGCCTTTACGAAGTGAGGATGCATCGGAAGAGCGTTTGGCGTCCCCAGGGTGAAACTCAAGAGTTGTTATCCAAGGTCAATGAACTTCTTGAGGGAGAGCGGAGGGGGGTGAGAGACCTCTATTATGCCCTCAAAGCGAGAGGAGAGCATTATGACTACGGCAAGATCAAGTATGTGCTCAAGAAGGGGCGACTTCATGGGCTGATCGACCCCACGAGAGTCATTGACCAGCGACGAGGTTTGGTTTCAGTCCCCAGCGGTGACAAAAGCGTTGCCCAAAGCCTGAAAGATTTGAGGTTGCTCGTTCAATACAAGGTCAAATACTATGATCGGGATTTCTGGGAAGATCAGCCGATCTATCTGGAGGTCTGGGTAGAGAAGGAGGGCCTGATCCCCTTCTTTGAGGGGATCTGCCGGGAGTATAACGTCACCCTCATGCCCTGCGCGGGGGATCTCTCCATTACCGCGATCTATAAGGCGAGCCTGCGCTTTCAGGAACAGCTAGACAAAGGCAAACGCTGCAAAGTGCTGTATTTCGGGGATTTCAATCCGTCAGGGCTCCATGCCCCTGTGGCCATTCAGGAGACGATGGAATTTTTTGGACTGAATCAGCGCAGGAAGGATGAGGAGGAGCACTACTTCGAGATTAACATGATGGGGGCGGAGATCAAGTTTGAGCGCGTAGCATTGACCATAGAACAGATCGATGAATTCGACTTCCCCCCGAACCCGGCCCCCAGCAAAACCGATAAGGACCGGACCCTAAAGGAGCGGTTCATGCGCTACGTGACTGGAGGCCGGGACCTGAACATCGAGCTGAACGCGATGAAGGAATTCGAGAGGGACTACTTTGAGGAACTGATCAGGAAAAGCATCGAGGAGAACATCGACCTTGGGCTCCAGGAGAGTTTTTTGACCAAGGTCGAGAAAGAACGGGAGGAGCTGGCAGAGCGCCTTCCGATCGAGCTGGGGCAAGTGCTTGATGAACTGAGAGGAAATGGACAAGAGGGGGTGAGGTGATGAGTAAACTGACCAAGACCCGCGGTCTGCTCTACTCAATTGCGCGTTGGCTTGGAGATGTCCAGGCCGTCCGCCGCGGCCGGCCTGGTCGGCGCATCCTCCGGCGAGGCGCGGGGCGGGCAAGCGCGAAGCTATTGCGAAAGCTGTTCAAGTGACGAGGAGAGGACATTTATCAGCGATCCATAAACGTTTATGAGTTCAAGGGTTGACCGCGACGGGAGAGGAGCATGACTGAGGCGACCACTGAGACAAGACCGACCTTCGCCGAGGAGCTCCGGCGGCTGCGGCTCGAAAAGGGTTTGAGTCAGGCGGAGGTGGCAGCGGAGGCGGGGATCTCTCGTCAGGCCTTCATCGATATTGAGAAGGGTCGAGCGACCCCGAGGCCGAAGACGTTCTTTAACCTCATCTGTGCCCTCAATCTCACCTTCGAGGAAATTAAACAGCTCCAGTCTGAGGAAGGGCGACAGCTTGCGGCCAGCCTCCGCCCTATGATGGAGAGCTTAGAAGACTTATGGCCTTTGTGGAGAGAGAAGGTGAAGCGGTTCAAGCGGGAAGCCCGCAGGCAGATCAGGTTGGCCCGCCGCCGTAGCGGGCTCAGCCAGGAGGGGCTAGCGAGGAAGGTCGGAATGAGCCAGCGGGAGATCTCCCGGCTGGAGAGCGGGAATTTCACCGACATGAGCCTCACTAAACTGAAGAGGATCGCGGACGAGCTCGACGTGGACCTGGATGAACTTTGGTTCGTTAGTTAGGATTAGAACAGGTATATCGGGAGGTTTTAGCCGGATGACTTGACAAACGGCACGAGAGCCGCTAAAATTAAGACGACCCGACCGGCGGGCCGGGCCATCGAATACCTTACGACATAAGGAGGGCTTATGTCACGCATAAGTGTAGCACAAACGGAGCAGCGCGGCAAGGGCGCCGTCCCAAAAGCGGCGGCGGAGAAGCAGTTTGAAGTGCGTCGGCGAAAAGCGGAATGGTTCTGGCTCGATAACGACCTCATTGACCGGGCTGGTCCTGTAATCGGTCCAATTGCGGGGGCCATCTACACAAGTCTAGCACGACACGCGAATAATGACTCACAAGCCTGCTACCCTTCAATCAAGACCCTGGCCCGCGAATGGGGGCTTTCCCACCCCACGGTAATCAAGGCAATAAAAACTCTGGAGAAATACGGCTTGGTCAAGGTTACACGCCACCCCGACGCAGCTAGGAAGCATCTCGCAAACCTTTCTACCTTGCTCCCTCCCTCGGCCTGGAAACTGCCAGCTCAAGTAGATGAACCAGCCCCGGATAAGGCCAAGGCCAGTCAACCAGGTTTACCAGCTCAGAATCCAGATGGGAACGGGGGAATCGGGGGGCCTAGTAAACGAGATTTACCAGCCCTAGTAAACGAGGTTTACCAGCCTAGTAAACGAGGTTTACCCCAACAAGACTCATATAACAAGATTAATAACAACCATCATGACAGCGCGGCTAACGCCGCGTCTGCTGATTCCGCTTACGCTCATGATGAGGGGCAAGGTCAAGACCATGACAACGGCCGCCGTCGCTACTTGGAGGAGCTCCTGAAGGCGATCGGCGACGATGACCCAGCGCGGGCCGTGGAACGGGCGATGGAGGCGGGCTGGGACCTCGAAGAGCTGATCGAGGAGGTCCAGCGCGTCGCTGATCTCAATGGCGCGGGGATCCGCTCCAAGGCGGGCTGGTTGCGGAAGATGCTGCCGAAAGGACGAGCCGCGGTCCGGGCGGCCCTCGATCGCTACGGAGCTCCCCGGCGGAACGGCAACGGTGACGGCGGCGAAGTCGGGCGGCTGAAGCGCGAGTATCAATCCCTCTTAGCTGAGCTCTTCTCGGCGGGGACGACGGGGGAGCGCCGGCGCGAGGTCGAGCAGCGGGGCCGGGCGGTCCGCGCGGAGCTGGAGCGCCGCGGGGTCGATGTGGCGGCGCTGGAGGCGAAGGTCAAGGGCGAGCTCTTCGGCAATGACAGCCGGGAGGTTCACACCGGTCCGGAGCTAGTGGGAGAGATCGCCTATCGAAAGCGGTTCGCGGCTGAGCGAGACATCAACGAGGAGGAGATCGAGCGGCGGCGGGAGAGGGCGCGGATCGAGCTGCCAGATGAGGAGGCGGTCGCGGCATGACGGCGCGGGGAAGGGGAAGAACGGGAGAGCTGGCGAGGGTCCGAAGTAAGGTCGCGGGGGTGCGAAGCCTATTCGCTTATGGCCTTAACAGTCTTCGGCGCCTTGAAGAGTTGACGCCGATGGTGGTGCGCGAACGGCTTTCCCCGACTTTCGAGTCGGCCGTCGAGAAATACGAGGAGGCGGAGGAGGCAGCGAGACAGGCCCTCCCCCCGCTGGAGGCGGCCACCGCTATCACGCTCATCCTTGATGGTCGGAGCAGAGGGAAATTGTCCGTTGAGGAGGCCACGCGGCTGCTGGAGCGCGCGGAGCAGGGCGACAGGAGCCTCCTCCCGTGCCTCGAGGAAGTTCTCGCCAACCGCAACCGCGCGTCTGAGGCCACGAAAGAGGAAAGAGAGTTAATTAAGGAGGGGACGGAGATGAAGACGAAAGAGGAAGAGGTTATCAAGGACTACCGTGATCTTTTCGACGATCTGCTGTTGAGAAGCGATAAGGAGGAGGGCGATAACGTGAATCATGTGACGGAAGTTGAAGCGGCGGGGCGCTACAAGCTGGCCTCCGAGCTATTTGATGACTTGCTCGGGACCCCGCTGCTGGAGGGCGAGGAGACTGGCGAGGGCGAGGGGCTCACCGATCAGGACCGCGGGCTGCTTTCTGACTGGATCGACGCGATGGGAGACTCTAAGGGGAAGCGGACGCGAACGGTGAAAGTCCCCCGCATCGTTGAGTCTAGCGTCCACGGGACGGGCGCGGTCGGCTATGAGGAGGTCACGGTTGAGGAGCATGAGCCCACCACCCCGGAGGAGCTGGAGGACGCAGATCTTGAAGAGAGACATGCCATGATGGTCGATCTCATCGGGGAGGTCTTGGGATGACCGCGACGAAGGAACGGGAGCGGACGGCGGCGGAGCTGATCGAGGAGCTTGATGCGGTCGAGCGCGGGCTTCAAGAGGCGGCCTCCGCGGGAGAGGAGCTGGAGGGGGAGCTGACTGCACTCCGAGAGCGCTGGGACGCGGCTAAAGCGGGGCAGGGCTGGCTCCATCAAAGCTCCGAGCTCCCGCTGGAGAGGAGAATTAAGGACCTTGAGGCCCGCCTGGAGCAGACCAGGGGCCGGTTCGGGGAGCTCCGGGGGCGCCAGGCTGAGCTCCTTGATGAGGCGCGGGAACAGCTTGCGGGGGCTTATAAGAAGTGGACCTTGCTTGAAAAACAACGTCGGATAGCGGTCAAGGAAGCCGTCGGGCGGGCCAAAGAGATCCTCCAGCCCGCCCTTCAAGCGGTTGCGGAGACTGCTGAGGCGAAGCGCGCGCTGGAGCAGCTCAAGGGTGTCGTCAGTTGTAAGAGGATCGGACCGCGCCAGAAAAACTCAGGTTGCTTGGGGATTGACCAGCTCAAGCGGCTAATCGACGGCCTTGAGGCGGAGTTCGGGATTGGGCTTAGTGAGGATGGCGCGGACCAGGACAGGCTTTTCGGGGTTCTTTCTAATCTCCTGTCAGGATCGGGATGATTGCTCACTCCAGTTGCCTCTTTTCTTGGGGGGTGGCGCAAGGGGGGCGGGCTACTCCTGCAGTTCGCCCCCCCCCGCGCCGGACGCTGGAGGGGGTGAAGGCATAGTTGCATGGGCATAAAGGGCACCGATGAGCTGAAAGCCGCTCTGGAACGAGTCCGCGACGGCGGGAAACTCCGCAAGTCGGAAAGGGTCGAGGCTCTAGAACACTTGGAGTTATACAACTCCATCAATGCTGCGCAAGCGGCGAAGCTGCTCGGGGTTAGCACGCGGACGATCCGGTCGGACCGGGCCGAACTGCGAAGGCGTTATCAAGAGCTGCTCAAGGACGCCGACCTCCTCGGGGAGTTCTACCGCCAGTGGCGAATCAGCCTGGAACGCATCGACATGGCGATCGAAGAGCAAGATTATAGGCGGGTTAAGGCGTTAGCCCAGCGCTGGGGCGTCTGCGAGGGGTTCATCAAGATAGCGGTCCCTTATCAGCTCGATGAGCTTGCCCGACTGGTGGGGGAGGCGAAAGGAAGGCTGAATGGCGACGGCGATAGCGCGAAGGATTAACCGATTGAGGGACGTGCTCCAAGGGGCCGGGCCCCAGGTCCAGGCGGAGGAGAGGACGGTCATCACCTTTTCCGACTTCATCAAGGAGAGGTTCATCTCCGCGATCGCCGAGGTAGAGGGGGAGGCCAAGCCAGCGCCTCACCTGGAGCGATGGGCACGGCGGTTGCAGAGCGAGAGGCACACCCTCACAGAGGCCCCGCGCGGTCATCTCAAATCGACGCTTTTCTATGGCTACCTCACCTGGCGACTGGAAAGGATGAGAAACAAGTCCATCAAGGGGATTTATTTCTCATCGAAGAGGGAGCTTGCGCAGATGCACCTAAGCCTCTGCAAGGAATATATCAAGGCTTGCGGAATCAAGGCCGAGGACCTCACCCAGGCCGAGAGCTACCTTCGTTACCGCAAGGGCCGTCATACCTTCGAGGTGAGGCCGGAGGGAGTTCTGGCTGCCTCCAGGGGCAGGCACACCGACATCATCTTGCTCGACGACGTTGTGACCGACCCCGATCAGCCTCTACAGATCCAGCGCGTTGAGAAGGTCACGCGGATCTTCAAGAGGAAAATATACCCGATGCTTAAGGACGAAGAGACGGTGGTCCACGTCGCGGGGACCCCGGTTACAGAGGAGGATCTATTGGCCTATCTGAAGAAGATCCCGGAGTTTGACTGCCAGAGCTACCCGGCGATCAGTGAGGCTGGCCGGGTCCTCTGGCCCGAGGCATATCCCTTGGCGATGCTGGAGCGGATCAAGGCCGCGATCGGTGAGCGGGCGTTCGGGATTGAGTATCTGCTCCACCCGGCGCGGCTGGCTGATTCCTTCCTCGATCCGGGATTGGTCGGGGCCGCGGTCGGTGAGATAGAGGAGGAGGGGTCACTTTGTCTGAATTAACAGGGCAGGACAAACAAGAGCTTATTAACTCATCGCTCCACCGGTTGAGGACCTTCGAGATGTTGCGGAAGAAGGGATATAAGGCTTACGCGGGCCTGGATCTGGGCAAGTTCAGGAATCCCTCGCATCTAGCGGTCTTGGTCCCCAAGGCCCCCGACTTGCGGGAGTTCGTCCAGGTGGGGAGTATCTGGTTTAACAGGTGGGATTACACCGCTCAAGTCAGATATATCAAGCGGTTCGCCGCCGAGGTCCTCCCGATCGAGGGGCTCTGCTATGATGACACCCGTTCCGAGCTGGAGGGGCTGGCAGAGATGGGGGAGCTCCCCGATTACTTCGAGCCGATCAAATTCACCCTGGATGAGAAGTGGCGGCTGGCGAGCCAGCTTAACATCTCCCTGGAGCAGAAGCGGCTGATCCTGCTCCCGGACGAGCGCCAGAGGAGGGCGCTCCTGGCCGTGGACAATGCGCTTCGGGCGGAGCAGAGCGGGGACGGCGACCACGGTGACGCCTTCTTTGCCCTGGCCCTGGCGCTGCACGCCGCCGAGCTGTGGGCTCCCTGGCCGGAGGGGGAGTTCCGGAGCTGGAAGGATGCTGAGGGGATTGAAGATCCTGGCTTTCCAACACAGAGTGAGCCGCGCTGGGGGGATCCAGAGGACGAGCCCGAGACCACATTCGGCGATGAGCTTGATTGGGGAGGCGTTCAAGTCTTCTGATGGCGTTGGCGAGGAAGGCTGAGTGCTCCCGGCTTTGGGCAAACCGGGGGCGGCGTTCCTCAAGGTGCCTGGAGCGGGTTGGACCATGAGCCTGTAATTGTCGGGGCGGGGGCAACCTCGCCCCAGACCACTAGAAAGAAGGGGGATTGCGAAATGCCAGCTAACAACGATGACAGTGTGACGGTGAGCCGAGACTGGGTTACATATCCGGGGTATGAGGGAGGCGAGGTCTTTGGCGCAGATGTTGCCCAGGTGGTAACGGTCGATTGGGTTTCAGACAGCGGGGACGGGACGGTGGACGCGGCGATCGACCTCTATGGCTACGTCCGCAGAGTGGTGATGAACCCCGGCGATCCAGCGCCGTTGGATAATTATGACATTCAGCTTGCCGACCCTGCCTCGGGATCCATCGGGACGAGCGCCGTGGATGCTCTCAATAATGCCTTGCTCAACCGGGATACGGCCAACACCGAGCAGGTTTATCCGAGCATCACCAGTAGCGGAGGCAATACCGACATGCCGATATTTCTCTCAGGCTCTTACGGATTGCAGATCCGGAGCGCCGGGAACGGGACGGTAGGCCAGGTCATCTTCTATCTGACGACATGAGGGCCGTAAACGTTTACGGGGTCAACCGTTGACGAGGAGGGGACAGTAGGCCCCTCATTTACTCCGCCTCTGATTCCTTCGTAGCTACATTGATTATCGCTACAGCCTCTGCCGGCCGTTCAAAGGCCACATCGAGTTTGATTGTATCCTCATCTACCTGCTCAAAGAACCCCTTGATGTTCTCTCCAGGTTCAACTAATAGGAGAGTGGCTAGATTGTTCTCTTGATCTAAAGGTAGAAGTGCTGTCTTCACCTCTATCTGGCCAACGGCAGCCTGTTTACATTCGAGTTCTAATTGCCATGGAACATACAGGGCAAGATCTGCTGCGAAGAATTCCCTTTTCGAGACATCCCCTCTCCCGCCTTCGGGGAGCTTCGCCTTTGCCTCGGCCAGGATATCCTGTGAGATAGGTTTCCCTTTAGCATCATGCATCGTGGGCCTGTCTTCAAGGAGAATCTTTATCAACTCCCTTTCAACGAAGGGAGCTATCGCTGTTAAACTCCTCTCCGTGGGCAACTCATACTCTACGGGAGCCCAATCCTCTATTTGTAGATCAGGACCAGGATATCGCTCGTGTTTCCTGATCCGAGATATGCCTATCGGCCTTGCTCTTCGCACTTTGAGGTCAGAGAATGTAATGTCAGAGAGGAATTGTCTCCTACGCTTGAGTTCTTGTATATTGATTTCCATAATCTCCTCCGTGGTTTTGAGCTATCCTATATATAGTGGAAGGAGATCGGTCCAGTCAAAATATCGCCATGCGCCTCTGCGGGGATCCCAGCGGTGAGGAACTGCTTGCCCAGGAGGGAGCCGATCTTAGGTTATGCTAGAACACTCCGCCATTTCCGCCATTTTGGGGTGGCCCTAGTCTTATAAGGCCGACCGCACTGAAAGCCAAATACGGCCTGCTCAGGGGGTATTTTTCAAGGCGATGAGCGGCGAGCTCTCCACGGCCGGCGACGGCCGCGGGATCTCGGGCGGGCGAAGAGGCAGATAACCCGCTTCCACCAAGGCTTGACCTCGACCAGGGCGTGCAATCGACGATTCTCCTCTTCTAACCGATCCTTTTCCTCTTCGAGCAGCTTGATCCGCAGAATATAAGAGGCGTCCTTGAAGCCATTCCCATTTTTTAGAATGGTGAAAAACTGACGTAAGAGGCCAGCGTCGCGGAGGGTCAACCGGTAGCCTCCGCGCTCAGACTTCCAGGGTGAGATCATCCCCTCCGCTTCGAGGAGGACCACGCCGCGGTAGAGCTTAGGGTAGTTCACCCCGATCTCGGCCAGGAGCTCCTTCAAGGTGACAAAATACTCCATGACAAGGGGAGTTTATTCAGTTTTCCACGTTTGCAGAATCCCATAAGTCCGCGGCCATGGGGAAGTTCAAGCCAAATGAGAGCGGCCCCAGAGCAGAGAGTATGGAGGGCTCTAGGGCCACGATTGCTGATCTTAGTAACCCTATTATAGCACGCCCCATCCAGCTTGATGGCGCTATCGCTATTGAGAACGGGACTTTGAGAGCTTGACAAGTGAGGGGCGGGGGATGGAAGGAGGGTTGCTACCTTTGGAGGAGGTTAGCATCCCCCGGCTCCCCCGCCGGGGGGATTATAGCACAGGTGGCTAATTGCGTTGTATTTGGCCTCCGTCACCGGTGGCCTATAATGTGGAGCGTAGGAGGTGCAAAGAGCATGCCTGACAGTCTTAAAGAGCTGCGCAAGTTGCTGGACGGCATAGCACCGGGGCCGATTCGAGGAGATATTAGGGAGGAAATCGTGGATTTACTGGCTGGATGTTGGGATGTTTTTGATCGACCTGACACAAAGCTGGACGCGCACAAATTGTCCCGCATCGAATCTCTGAGATGGAATCCCCCGATTCTCAGTTTCACTATCGAGCGACACAAGGGAATAGTTCACGGATCTACGCGGGCGGAGCTCCAACATTGGAGTGTGGACTTGAACAGCGTTACTGCAGACTACACCGGCACTTATCATCAGGTGTATCCACGGCAAGCCCCCTGGGAAGCCGAACCGATAGCTAAGCAAGTCGCTCAGTCTATCATTAAGGGAAGCGAGGATCTGCGACTGAAATGGCTCGGCCCGGCCAAAGTCAAGATCTTAACAAGGAAAATCCTACCCCAGTTCGATTCTAGTCCCAAGCAGACAACCGAAGGTCGCCGAAGGCGTTTTTATCACGCTCTGGACAACTATTTAGAGCCTCTGGGTTGGAAGCGCAATCGAAATATCTATGAGAGTAAGGTAAGTTCTCCTTCCCCCACCGATGGCCATCGCCCGCCGAGGAGCTCCCCCTAAGGCTTGTTCTCGAAGAGTTCATTAAACTCGGCCTTCAATAAGTGACAGGTCTGCTGAGCCGTCAGGAGCGAAGTCGACTTCCGCCGGTTCTCTACCTCTGTCAACCACGAGCGCGATAGTCCCAGCTCCTTGCCCCTCAGCGGCCTGGCTTTTAATTTTGGGCCTAGAAGCCCCGGATTTGGCCTCCAGGGGCGGGGGGCTATGATAGGCCAGGAGGTGTGGCAAGATGCGTAAGGCGATTTTGGTAGCGGTGTTGGTCTTGGGACTTGCAGGCTTAGGCGTGAGCTGCAACTGGTGGACCTTCGGCGGCCCTACGGCGATTTCCGTCTCAGTTTACTTCACCTATCCGGGGACGACCAAGCCTGAAGACGATAACCCTGAGCGCGAGGCGATCATCCCTCTCATTAACGGGCTGAATAGCGGGGATACGCTGGACATCGCCATGTATAGCCTGACGGACGATGACATCAAGGCGGCTATCTTGGATGCGCATGACCGGGGGGTAGAAGTCCGAATCTACCTGGAGGGGGAGAACGCTTGCGGGAGGGGAGCAGACGCGGCGGACTACCTGGCGGCGGGGATCCCGGTGCGGGTTGATAACAGGTCCGGCTTGATGCACCACAAGTTCGCTGTGCTCGATTATGCCGATGCCGAAAAGACCGATACCTCCATTACAGGAAGCTATAACTGGAGTGCGTCGGCTGATGAGCGTAACTGGGAGAACGTGGTCGTGATCCACAGCGCTACCATCGCCGCGGACTACGAGGCCAACTTTGAAGACATGTGGGAGAACTGGTCTGAGGACTTCCAGGGGTGCGGGTAATTCCACCCCCAAGATGGCCGCTCATCGCCACGGAACGGCCCTCCCCGACGATGGGTTAAGGGGGAAGCCCGGGCGGAGAGGGAGAAGGCCCGATATGGGGCGCTCAGCACTCATCGAAAATCCAGTTGTCAAGCGGGGTTTAGCTATCCCCGTTAACAATTATTAACGGGGATATGACTTTAAGGCGATAACGCGCCCCCAGCCCCCTTCGAGCCCGGCTTATCTCCATCCTCCCCTCTTCCACCGGTGACCGTCGCCGGCCGCGGGGCTGGCCATTCTCAATTTTGGGGGAGCAGCTTTGAACGATGACATCGCCCTAGTAGCCTGCTAAATCCCCCGATGACGGGGAGCTCCTCGAGGGCGGGATCCTGGCCACCGATTATCAAGTTCAGGGAGGCGCTGGTGAGAGAAAAGTTGAGGCCCCAGTTTCCCAGGGCCTCAATCACTTCATGGGTCCGAAAACAAAGCGACCCATTATGTGCTTCACGGCATCACCATATTACCACGACGCGGGCGAGATGTATACATATCTACAAGAATAATCTGGGGGACATTCATCACCTAGTGCGGGAACCCAGAAATAGAAGGGCGGAGGCGGTGGGATTCGGACCCACGGTGCCGTGAAGCACGTCCGCTTATAAGGCGGATGCATTAAGCCGCTCTGCCACGCCTCCGCTAATAGGATTATAGTCCACTTTCCTAACTCCGCAAAACATTTCCGGGGACATTCGTCCCCTCGCGCAATTGCCCTTCAATTCAGCATTTCCGCCGCCGAGGTCTGCCAAAATCATCCCGTTACCCCTTGACTATCGCTAGTGTTTGTGTTATAATTATAGGTGGAGGGGATGAAGATGACCACAGCGATGAGAGCGAATCTAGCGGAGAACGGAAGGCGAGCGAGGACCCCGGAGAAGGCGCGGCCGGCCCGATGGCAGCGCAAGACAGTCGCCGCCCTGAGTTGGCAGCTCGGGGAGCTCCTAAGCTATGACCCGATCGCCACCCAAGGCAGAGTTCTGGAGGTCTGGCGGGAGAGGGACGGCGATTTTAGCTATGCGGGCTACAACCGGCTGATCGGGCTCTTAGAAAAGACCGTTGCCAAGCACCTTGACCCTATCGAGGAGGGAGGCTTATAATGGAGACAGCACAGATGACGGGAGTGA
>Ga0114934_10002398_pt1 | contig 11960 bp, 12 predicted proteins | sample 4SBtaG_2_FD_99695 | JGI IMG/M metagenome (GOLD analysis project Ga0114934, IMG submission 99695) | Deep subsurface microbial communities from Kolumbo volcano to uncover new lineages of life (NeLLi) - 4SBTROV10_white metaG | ecosystem: Environmental > Aquatic > Marine > Volcanic ...
ATATTCATACTTTTGCCTCTTATATCAATATTATTTATAGTGTTTACAAAATCGATATCGCCAACAAGTGATTAAATGAAAAAAATAAGATTATACCAAATAGTTATATCAATAATAGCATTGGTAGCTCTGATTATATCAATGGTAATTTTAAAAAATAAAATGATATCGATAAACATAATAATTTGGAGCTTTGTGATATTGTTTTCATTATCCGGAATTTATAACTATATCAACTACAAACGAACAAAAGAAATGGAAATACAAATGCCAAGATTTTTAAGAAGTCTCTCTGAATTTTCAAAATCCGGTATGAGTTTATATGATTCTTTTAAGCAGGTGAGTAAAGAAAACTATGGACCGTTGACAAAAGAATTAAAAAAAATTGTATCCGAAGCATCATGGAATGTTGGAATGAACAAAGCAATTAAAAGATTTATTTCGAGAACTGATAGTAAAAGAATAAAGAGAATTATGTTTATAATACTTCAAGCATATAAATCTGGGGGAAATATAACAAAAATATCGGGAAGTTTGGCAAGTAATATAGAACAGATAAAAGAAATAGAAGATACTAAAAAAAATCTTATGTCACAACAAGTAACAATGATGTATGCTATATTTTTTATATTTATAGGGATATCATTATTAATTCTAAAATTTATGATGCCAATGTTATCAATAAATACAAAAATGACATCTGCTGGATTTGGGTTATCTTTCGGTCAAAACCCATGTGATGTCTGCACAAATCCCATAACTTGTATTGGTTGCCCTGCCTTTAATTATGTGTGTATAATTATGGGATTAGACAATAAAGTTGGAATAAAATGCTATTATAAAGGATTATTCTTCACCGTTGTTTTGATTCAGGGAATATTTTCGGGGCTTATAAGTGGTATTATAGAATCTAATTCATTACGCGCAGGAATAAAACATAGTATAATTATGAGTTTAAGTGGGATATTCATATTTTTAATCGTATCGTGGTTGAGTATAATATGAAACAAAATGGCCAACTCAATATAGAATTTATAATAGACGTTGCACTTTTCTCTGCAATTATATTTGCAATCATAGGAATAATTATATCTGAAATTCCGCGCGCTTATTCAATTCATGAAGAAAATTACGTGAAATCTAAGACATATCAAATAAGTGAAATTTTGCTTTTTGATAGAGGAGATCCTATTAACTGGACGAGTGAGAGCATGGACAAAATAAAAAGATTTGGATTTTCCTCTGGAAAAAATTATTATGTTAATATGACTAAAATCAATAAATTTCTTAATTTTTGCAATAATAATTACACGGGTGTATTATCAAAATTTGACATAAAAGATCGCGACATTGTAGTTATAATAAGGAATTCCAATGGGATTATAGGTGAATGTGGAATAAAAAGAAAAGAAAGTTATTCAACAATAAAAAGATTTGGTATTTTTTACAATGAGACTGAAGGAAAATATGAAACTGTTGGTATAGAAATTGGTGTATATTAATGAAAGGTTTTGTAAAAACAATAGAAGTTGTAATTGCATCGGTAATATTATTAATAGTTATAAATCAATTTATAATTCGCGTTCAACATGAACCATGGAGCAAATTATTTATACAGAGATCTCTTGAAGATTTTTTATGTGTTGAAGAAAACAAAATCAATAATTATGTAATGAATAATGATTATGAATCTTTTCATAAGGATCTTGAGTATTGGATGAATGGTCCATACGATTTTTCAATAAAAATAAAAGATTTGCCAAAACCGATTGTAAAAGTTGCATGTATATGCGATAGTGAAGATGAAGAAAAATTGAAATCAATGTTAGAACCAATGGAATTTAATTACAACGGTCGTTACACTAACATAAGATTGATAAGAAATGATAGCATAAATAATATAAATTTCAATGAAAATCCTGATATTTTTGTTTACTTTGATAAAAGCAAATTTAAAAATGATATCGATTCCATAACAAAAAAACTAAATAGAGGTAAAGGCGTTTTATTAATAAGTAATCTTACAAATGAAAGCATAACGGATCCTAATTTTTCAAATATATTTGGATTTTCTGTCGGATCAGGCTCAAGTAGTGGAAATTCAGAATTTTATTCGATAAGTAAACCTAATCTTGTTTCATATAGAATTTCAAAAATATTTACAAAAACACCATTTAGAATTTATACAAGTGGAGGAGATTCCGAGCAAACTGGTAATATAATACTAAGAAATAAACAACATGAAATAAAAACATTTACAAATGAAACATGTAAAAATTGTATAGAATATCCAATTGATAGTGGAAATTATTTTAAAATTAGAGAGATGTTTGATATTCAAACAGATAGAGGTAATTATACATTATTCATAGAAAATGTAAACGCAAACAAAAGTATAGGCAAAACGTATGCAGATCTTATAATTAAAAACAATTCATATGTGTTTAATTTGTCTAAAGGTTCATTCAATAATGTTGAATTAAATGAAAATATATCAATATTAAAAGATAATGGATTATCATTTTCAACTACAAACGAATCAAAAGGAATAGCAACATGGTTGTTAGATTTAAAAAATAATTCCGATAACAATCAGTTAGTGAAGAGCTTAGTTCTTTTCACAGCGGTACAAGAATACAAACTTGATGCAAGTACATTTGATGTGTCAAAACCAGAAAAAATACCTGGAAAAGTTTTCCTAACATGCGATTATTATGTTCCAGGTTACAATGGATTTGATCCATATACAATTGAAATATTGATGTGGCAGTTGTTCAAATAATTCTCATGCTAAAGTTGGTAGATAATATGAAATGTATAAAATGTGGAAAGAGGGAAGCTAAAATAGGATATCTTTGCGAAGAATGTTATAATAAAAGTCATGATCTATTTAAAATAAAAGATTTCAAGATGATGATATGCCCTGTTTGTGGTAGATACAATGTTACATCCTGGAATAGTTCTGATGATCCAATAAAATCCGCTGTTATGGAAAAGATTAAGCCGATTGGAAAAATAATTGATATAAAAATTGATGCCAAAGAAAAATCAGGAAAACAAGTAGTAAACATCACAGCAAAGGGATTCATAGAACCAAGTACATTATTAAAAACTGAAAAGAAAACGATAAAAATACAAATAAAAAAGAAAATGTGCCCAATATGTATAAAAAAATCTGGTAATTATTATGAAGCATTAATACAAATAAGGGGAAATAAAAGAGAAAAATTAATGAAAATTATACTTGACTCTGAAGGTATAAAAAAAAATATAGTACGCATCAAGAATTTAAAGGAGGGCTATGATATATTTGTTACTGATAAACATATAGCCGAAAAAAGAATTAAAAATATAAAAGGAATAAAAGTTATAAAATCATATAAATTGGTTGGAAGAAAGAAAGGAAAACCAATACATAGAAATACTTATGCTGTGAGATGGTTAGATGGAAGAAGTGAGGAGAGTAAAACTTCCAAAAAATAATGAAATGCTTGGTGTTGTTGAGTCTTTATTAGGAACTGGAAGAGTAAGAGTTATTTGTAAAGATGGAAATACAAGAATTTGTAGAATACCGGGTAAATTAAGAAGTAAAATTTGGATACACAATGGTGATGTAATTATATTAAAACCATGGGAAACTCAAACAAATGAACGCGGAGATGTAGTTTGGGTTTATAAAAGAAATGAAAAATATTGGCTTGAAAAAAGAGGTTACTTAAATTTTTAGGTGTTCTTGTGTTAAAGGAAATCACGATACCTAATGAACGTATTGCTGTTTTAATAGGTTCACATGGAACAATAAAAAATAAAATCTGTAATAAAACAAATGTAAAAATTGAAATAAATGAAAATTCCGTATTAATTATTGGAGAGCCATTTAATGTATTGGATGCAGAAAAAATAATTTATGCAATAGGAAGAGGGTTTTCACCAAAGAATGCATTTGTATTACTAAATGAAGATTATTATATAGATACAATAAAACTTCCAAAAGAGAAAAATATATTAAGCCGAATTAGAGCTAGAATAATAGGGAGACGTGGATATGTAAAACGATACATAGAAAATTCAACCAACACTTTAATATCTATATATGGGAAAACTGTTTGTATAATAGGAAAAGATACCAATATTGCATCGGAGTCAATAAAAATGATATTAAATGGAAAAAAATTAAGTACTGTATTTAAATTTTTGGAGAAAAGAAAAAAAGAAGAGATGATATAATGATAACAGCAGAAGAACTTTCAAAAATGCAAAAGGAGATTAGTGTTAGTGAATTTTTTGAAAAGAATAAGCATCTCCTTGGTTTTGATAATAAAACAAAAGCACTTTTAATGGTCGTTAAAGAAGCAGTTGACAATAGTTTGGATGCATGTGAAGAAGCAGGTATACTTCCAAATATAAAAGTAAGTGTTTCTCAAGATAAGGAAAGAAAAGATGTATATAAAGTTGTTGTCGAAGATAATGGCCCCGGTGTTCTTGAAGATCAAGTTGGAAAGGTATTTGGAAAATTATTGTATGGTTCAAAATTTTATAGATTAAGACAAAGTCGTGGACAACAGGGAATAGGAATTTCTGCTGCTGTTTTATATGCACAATTAACTGTAGGTGAGCCGGTTACCATATATACGAAGACGGCAAATCAAAAATTAACAAAAAAATTCAAATTGTATATTGATACATCAAAGAATGAACCAGATATAATAGATATAAAAGAAGTCGGAAATAAAATTAAAGATCACGGACTCATAATAGAACTTAAGTTAATTGGGAGGTATAAAAAATCAAAAGGAATAATTGATTACCTGAGACAGACATCTATATCAAATCCATACGCAAAAATAATATATCATGATCCAGATGGTAAATCAATAACATTTCCTAGAAGTGTAGACCATTTGCCTAAACCTCCAAAAGAAATGAAACCACATCCTTATGGAATAGAATTCGGAATATTAATAAAAATGTTAAAATATACAAAAGCAAAAAGTTTGCAATCATTTCTTACAAATGACTTTTCAAGTGTTGGTAGTGTAAGTGCAAAAGAAATTTGTAAAATTTCAAAACTGGATAAATCAAAAAAGCCAAATGAATTAGAAAGAAAAGAAATAGAAAGATTATTAAATGCTATGCAGAATGTTAGATTGCAAAGACCTTCTACTGATTGCCTTTCACCTATAGGAGAAAAAGAATTAGAAAAAAGTTTAAGAAAAAAATTTCAAGATGCAGAATTTTTTGTCACAGTAACAAGAGCTCCAACTGTATATCGTGGTAATCCATTTCAAATAGAAGTAGGTATAGCTTATGGTGGAAATTTACCAAAAGATAAACAAATAAAAATAATTCGTTTTGCTAATAGAGTTCCTCTTATATATCAACAAACTGCTGGTGCTATTTCAGAAGCTATAATGGGTACGTCTTGGAAAAGATATGGTATTCAACAATCTTCTGGATCAATACCAATAGGACCAATGGTACTTGTAGTTCATATGTGTTCAGTTTGGGTACCTTTTATATCAGAAGGAAAGGAGGCTATAGCTCCGTATCCAGATATAGTTAAAGAAATAAAACTTGCAATACAAGATGCCGCAAGGAAACTTTCTAGATATTTATCTGGTAAAAGGAAAGTAGGAGAAATAAAAAGAAAGATAAAGATATTTGAGAAATATGCTATAGAGTCTTCAGATGCTATTAGTAAATTAACTGGTGTTGATAAAAGAAAGATAGAAAAATTATTTGAACAATTAATAAATAAAAAAATGAAATCTGGTGATAATAATGAATGATGATACATTAAAAAAATTAGAAAAACTCGGCAATAGTATACTTAATGATTTGAAATCTGGAAGAAATCCACACATAGATATACCAATAAGAACATTTTCAAACATAATATATAATAAAAAAAATAGAACCCTATCAATTGGAAATAAATTTTCAAAAAGATATTTTCTAAATGTAGCTCATTCAAAAAAATTTATGCAAACTCTCCTTGTATCGGCATTTTGCAAAGATTTAGTAAGTGAAAATATACATGCAAGTATAAGAGATATGTATTATAATCTAAAGAAAACTTTACCAGGAACAAAAGAAAATACTTTTGATGAACAAAGTGAGTCGGATCCAATAATAATAGATTTGGAAGTTGCTCTAGATGTTTTGAGAGAAAATTTGCATTTAACAACAGATAGAAAGGGGATAGTTGCAGGTAATGTCATAATAAAAGATCGTGGAGATTTAATAGATTGGTCAAAACTCGGTAGTGGCGGATGGTCAATACCTTCAACAGTAGAAGAAATAAAATTCAAAAAGGTTGATGCAAATTTCGTTCTGGTTGTTGAAAAAAATGCAGGTTTTGAAAGATTACATGAAGATAAATTTTGGAAAAAATATAATGCTATACTTATTGGAACAGGAGGTCAAGCATCAAGAGGAACGAGACTTCTCATACATAGATTAAACGAAGAATTCAAAATACCTGTATATGTCCTTACCGACTCTGATAGTTATGGATGGTATATTTACTCTGTTATAAAATCTGGCTCGATGAATCTTGCCCATGCCTCAGAAGAGCTAAGTACACCAAACGCAAAATTTATAGGTTTGACGATAAGTGATATATACAAATATCATTTAGAAAAAATGTCAATAAGAGCAAAGGATGTCGATATAAAACGAGCAAAAGAACTTATGAAATATCCGTGGTTCCAGAATGAAAAATGGCAAAAAGAATTGAATTTAATGATAAAGGATAAAATAAAAGCAGAAATAGAAGCACTATCAGCGAGAGGACTCAAATTTATAACGGAAACGTATTTACCAGAAAAATTAGAGAGCAAAAATTTTTTAGATTAAATTAATTTATAAAAATTAGTGATTTTTATACTTTTGTATAAATATTTTTATTCGACTTATAATGGCTCTAATTGCCCTGATAGCTCAATGGTAGAGCGTCTGGCTGTTAACCAGAAGGTTGCAGGTTCGAGTCCTGCTTGGGGCGCTAAAGATGATTTTATGAATGAAGCAATAATTGAAACAATACTAAAACTTTATGATATAAAACATCTTAAAAAGAGATGTAATTTTAAAGGATGCGATAAAAAGCCGAGCAAAATGGTCGAAATAATAGAAAGAAATAATATTAAAAAAAGGATAATAGCAAAGTTATACCTTTGTGATGAACATATACATTCTGTAGATGAATTAATAGAAAGATTAAAAAAGATAAATCGTGGAGTAATAATTGAAAAAAAGATTGTGGGGTTGTAGCTCAGCCTGGGAGAGCGCACGGCTGAAGACCGTGTTGTCGTGGGTTCAAATCCCACCAACCCCATTGATTTGGCGATATTATGAAAAAAAACAAGATAAAAATTGGTCAGACAATAGAAATCGATAAAAATTGGAAAGGTATTGTTGATAGTACGGAAGTTGTTGTATGGGATAGGGCAAAGAAACTATTCGAAGCCGGATATTATGGAAAACTTTTAGAATCCGAAAAAGGTGAATATTTATCTCTTTCGCTGGTAGAAGCATTATATTTACTAAAGAAGAAAAAAATAAAAATCTTCAAAGAAAATAAAAAAATATCATTTAAAAATTTTTATATATATTGTACAAAAATCGACAAAAGATTTCGAGAACGATATGCAGTTTATCAAGATTTACGAGATAGAGGATTTTTAGTAAAAACTGGATTTAAATTTGGTTGTGATTTTAGAGTATATGAGAAAGGTGTAAAATTAAAACGTGGGCCAAAAACACAAAAAGAACATACAAAATGGATTGTTTTTACTATCCCCGAGGATTATGTTTGTTCATTTCAAGAATTATCTAGAGCGGTTAGGCTCGCGCATAATATAAGAGCAAGAATGTTGTGGGCAATAATTGATAATGAAAACGACATAACTTATTATGAAGTTTTAAGAATGAAACCATAGATGATTAGTATGAATATAAAAAATTTGTTTAATAAAAATGTAATAACTGTAAATAGTGATACAAAATTAAAAGATGCATTAAAAACTATGATTAGAAATAATTATCACCAGCTTCCTGTAGTAAATGATAAATATGATGGAATGATAAATTTGAAAAATATCGCATTATCCGATATAAATGTTGAAACTACGAAGGTTTCTAAGTTTGTAATAAAAGTTCCAACAATTTCTCCAGATGAAGATGTTAAAGAAGCCGCAGAAAAACTTTTGAATAGTGGATTTAGAGCTCTTCCTGTAATGAGTGATGGTAATCTTATAGGAATTTTATCAGAATCTGATTTGATTAAGGCAATTAACAAAATCAACATTGAAGAAATAATAAATAGATCTGTATTAACAGTAACGAAAGATTGCACAATAGGGAAAGCGAAAAAAATTCTTAGAGATGAAAATATATCAAGATTGCCTGTAGTAGATGAAAATGGAAAAGTTGTTGGCATCGTTTCAGATATAGATATGGCTAAAATATTATTAAAACCAGAGGATCATAGATTAACAACAGAAAAAATACCAAGGTTAGAATTGGCTGTAACGACTATAATGTCTAATGAAGAATGTATAGAATTCGGAACTTCATTTGAGAAAATAAAGGAACATATGAAAAATTTTGATGAATGTATATTTGTAAAAGATAATAAACCAGAAGGTATAATTACTGCAAGAGATATTATAGAAAAATTAGTTCCTGTAAAAAAAATAACTAATATAAATTTTATAAAATTCGATTCTGTAGATGATTTTGAAATGGAGAAGATAAATGAAATTCTCGAAAGATTTACACAAAAAATATCTAAGATGTATGATATCCAATCTATATTCCTGCATCTAAAGACATATGAAATTAAAGGAAATAGAAAAAAATATTCACTTAGAGCAAGAGTCTACACGAATAAAGGTCTTTTTATTGCAAAATCAAGTGAATGGAGTATATTGGCTTCAATTCAAGATATAATTGAAAAGTTGGAAAGAATTATGAAAAAGAAACATGAAATGGAAATTTAGATGTTTTTCTTTATAAATTTTTTTATTTCTTCTATTTTGACTCTCTTCTGCTCTGTTGTATCTCTAAATCTAATTGTTACAGTATCATCTTCAAGCGTTTGAAAGTCTATTGTAATACAAAATGGTGTACCTATTTCATCTTGACGGGCGTATCTCCTACCTATCGAACCAGATTCGTCGTAAAACACATCAAAATCATTTCGTAAGTAATTATATACTTCTTTTGATTTCATAGAAAGTTTTTTGACAAGTGGGAATACGCCAATAGTAAATGGAGCTACTTTAGATGGTAACTTTAAAAAAAATCTATCATCATTTGTAAAACCAATATCCATGAGTGCAAATAAAATTCTGTCAACACCAAAACTAAGTTCAAGAACATGAGGTATAAATTTTCTATTGTTGTAAAAAACTTCTTGACTCACCCCAGATACTTTTTGATGTCCTAATAAATCATGATCAGTTCTATAATGAATCCCACTAACTTCTTTGAATTTTTTCAAACTTTCTAAATAAAGTTCGATATCCCAATGATATTTATTGTAAAATGCTTTTTCATCATCACTAAGTTGCCTTATTCTAAATTTATCTTCTGGTATTTTTAAAATATCTATATAAAATTGTTGAACTTTTGCCATATAATAAACATAAAATTTTGGTAGACCTAATTGTTTTTCTACATCTTTACATTTTATTTTTTCTATATCTTTCTCAACTGGTTTCAAAATTAATTCGTAATCTTTTACTTCATCCCATTTTTCATGTTTATTTATTTCATTTGGATCAAAAAATATTTGTAATTCAGCTTGTGTAAATTCTCTTTGTCTGAGTATAAGTTGCCTTGGAGAAATTTCATTTCTAAATGATCTTCCAATTATTGCAAGTCCCAACGGTAATTTTTTTCTTGTAAGATTAAATTCTCTGATAAAATTTATGTATACACCTTGCGCTGTTTCTGGTCTAAGATAAGTTTCCGCGATATTGAAAATTCCAACCTTTATTGGAAACATCATATTAAAATATGATACTTTACTAAGATTTCCACCACATTTTGGGCATTTAATATTGTGTTCTTTTATAATTTTTGTAAGTTCTTCAGGAGATTTCCCCTCAAACGACTTGTGTAATATACTTTCTATAATTGTATCTGCCCTTTCAACATATCCGCACTTCTTACATACAACAACAGGATCAACAAAATTGTCTATGTGTCCAGATGCAATAAATGTTTTCTTAGACATTATGTTTGAAGTTTCTATCTCATGAAAATTATCGTCAAGCGATAAGAAATATTTTCTCCATAAATTTTCTAATTTTCTCTTCATTCTTGTTCCAATATGACCATATTCATAAAATCCAGAGATACCTCCATATATATCAGATGCTCTATAAAAAAAACCTCTCCTTTTTGCAAGGTTTTCAATCTTTTCTAATGTTACAACCATGATTTAAATTCTTTGTGCAAATTATTTAAATATGGTGGTTTTGTGACGATAAAAAATATTTTCATAATATTAGTGTTATTAGCAAATATTTCATTTGCATGCAATATGACTTCTCAGATATATTTACCAGCTGTACAAAAAACTGATTATGGATATAGGGGAGTTCTTGCAAAAGCAAGCATAGAAATAAAACCTGGAAATGGACACGTCTTTGTTGATACATTCCCCTTAACTGAAATAGATACCCAAGCTTCTGCAAGATTAGCGAGAGATGTATCATTTAAATTAGCGAATAAAAATCCTATGAATTATGATGTTTTTTATACGATAAGATCCGACGCACCGATAGTAGGGGGGCCATCTGCCGGTGGAGCTCTTGCAGTTGCAACATTATCTTCATTATTATGTATTAACATAAGTAATGACACTATAATAACGGGAACAATAAATCCAGATGGCTCGATAGGCCCTGTTGGAGGCATATTTGAAAAAGCTGCTGCAAGTTCAAATGCTGGGGCAAAATATTTTCTCATACCAAAAGGACAAAAAACAATACTTGTTCAAACTGAAAATGAATTTCCATTTGGAACAGAACCAACAAATAAATCAGTAACAATAAACATAGTAGATTACGCAAAAGAAAATTGGAATATGAATGTAATAGAAGTTTCAAATATAAGAGAAGCTCTAGCATATATGACTGGATACAAAATAATTGAAAAACATTATAATTATTCTGAGAATAGAAAAATTAAAAATATCATGAAAGGTGTTGCAAAAAATATGATGGATATATCAAATGAAAAATTAAAAGAAACAAATGATATGATAAATAATGAAAAAATATCCATTGAATATATAACTGAACTAAAAAAATTATATAACGAAGCTGAAAATAAAAATAAAGAATCTCAGAAATTTTACAACAATGGAAAATATTACTCCTCTGCAAGTTTCTCATTTGGAGTTTGGGTAAAATGTTCTTACATAAATAATTTGATAATGTTTATGAACGGTAATAAATATGCGTTGAAAAAAAAGTTGTATAATATTGAAGAACAAATTAAATCAACTAAGAGCATTATAAACCAAAGTAAAAATAACATAGACAATCCAGAAGATATAGAAATAATATTACTGTCTAAAGAAAGAATAAATGATGCTGATAATTATATTGAAAAATCATGGAAAAATTATTATGATAATTCATTTATAGATGCATGTTATGATGCAGCTTATTCAGAAGAACGAGTAAGAACAGCACAAATATGGATAAATTTGACAAATGAGTTTTCCGGAGAAAATATAAGTTTCAATTTTTCTTCATTGAAACCATTAACTGAAAAATGGCTTAAAGATGCGAGCTCTTCTGTGCTCTATGCAAATACCGTACTTAACGATGTTGACGAATTAGAAAATATGATAAACATGGCAGAAAAAAATTATAATGATGGAAATTATCCTTCGGCTCTTATGAATGCAGTTGTAACAAAATCAATAGCAGACGTATATA
>Ga0114934_10002400_pt1 | contig 11957 bp, 11 predicted proteins | sample 4SBtaG_2_FD_99695 | JGI IMG/M metagenome (GOLD analysis project Ga0114934, IMG submission 99695) | Deep subsurface microbial communities from Kolumbo volcano to uncover new lineages of life (NeLLi) - 4SBTROV10_white metaG | ecosystem: Environmental > Aquatic > Marine > Volcanic ...
GGGGGATTTTAAGTCCCCTGCGTCTACCGATTTCGCCACCCGGGCAATTGGGTGTTTTTCAACAATATACTTAAAATGGAGCGGGAAACGAGGTTCGAACTCGCGACCCCAACCTTGGCAAGGTTGTGCTCTACCACTGAGCTATTCCCGCAATTTTTGTTACTCTTTTTAAGAGGGTGAAATTATAGCTTGTTTTTTTTGCTTTGTAAAGAGCTTTTACAAGAAAATTATAAAAACTTAGAAAAAGATGCTATAATCGCATTTATAAATCAAATATGCCATACATATATTATAAAAGGATATTTATGAGAAGTGATATTATAAAAAAAGGGTTTGATAAGGCCCCTCATCGTTCACTGTTGCGTGCAACAGGACTAAAAGATGAAGATTTTGATAAACCATTTATTGGAATAGCAAACAGTTATATAGACATTATCCCTGGACATTTTTTTCTCCATGAGTATGGAGAGATTGTAAAAGAGGCTATTCGTGAGGCAGGTGGAGTTCCTTTTGTATTTAACACCATTGGGGTAGATGATGGTATCGCTATGGGACATGATGGGATGTTATATTCACTCCCCTCTCGTGAGATTATTGCCGACTCTATCGAAACTGTGATGAATGCACATAAGCTTGATGCGATGATATGTATCCCTAACTGTGATAAAATTGTTCCAGGTATGATTATGGGTGCATTGCGTGTGAATGTACCTACTATCTTTGTTTCAGGTGGACCAATGCCAGCTGGACATAAAAAAGATGGTACTCCTATTGACCTTTCAACTGCTTTTGAGGCAGTTGGTAAATTTAATGATGGAAAAATGACAAAAGAAGAACTTCATGAGATTGAGTGTGAAGCTTGCCCTTCTGGTGGTTCATGTTCAGGTATGTTTACCGCAAACTCTATGAATACTTTGTGTGAAGCCATGGGAATAGCATTGCCAGGCAATGGAACAGTTTTAGCTATGACGCCTGAGCGAATAGAGATGGTGAAACAAGCAGCGAAACGCATTGTTGCATTAGCTAAAATGGAAGATACAAAATATAACTTCAAAAATATTCTCAATGAAAAAGCAGTGCATAATGCATTTACAGTAGATATGGCAATGGGTGGAAGTTCAAACACTGTCCTGCATATGCTCGCTATTGCAAAAGAAGCGGGTGTTGATTTTCACATAGAAAATATCAATGCTATCGCAGAAAAAGTTGCAAACATTGCTAAAATATCCCCTTCATTAACAACTGTTCACATGAAAGATATTGATGATGCAGGTGGTGTGAATGCTGTTATGAAAGAGGTTTCTCGTAGAGGTGAAGATGTGTTAGCACTTGATGCATTAACAATCACTGGGGAGACTATCGGCGAGAGAATAAAAGATGCTGTAATTAAAGATACGAGTATTATTCATACAAATGAAAATGCCTACTCTCAAGTGGGTGGCTTATCTATTCTTTTTGGAAATCTTGCAAAAGAGGGTGCAGTCATTAAAGCAGCAGGAATTGTTGATAGCATGAGACACTTCAAAGGGAGTGCTGTTTGTTTTAACTCTCAGCCTGAGGCAATAGCTGGAATTATGGGGCATAAAGTTAAGTCTGGTGATGTTGTAGTTATCCGTTACGAGGGTCCAAAAGGTGGTCCTGGTATGCAAGAGATGCTAGCTCCTACTGCTCTTATTCAGGGTATGGGACTTGGTGAAACTGTGGCGCTTATTACTGATGGACGCTTTAGTGGTGCGACAAAAGGTGCTTCGATTGGTCATGTTTCCCCAGAAGCAGCTGAGGGTGGACTTATTGCACTTATTGAAGATGGTGATGAGATAGAATTGGATGTTGATAAACACATATTAGAACTTAATGTAGATGCCAAAGAGTTAGCAAGAAGAAAAGAACAGTATGTACCCTATAAAAATGAAGTAAAATCAAAATGGTTGAAACGTTATCAGTTACTAGTTTCAAATGCATCAAATGGTGCGGTACTTAAAACAGAATTATAAGAAGGAAAGTTAAAATTGAATGCAATAGCAATAAAACATAATGATGCAATAATAGATTTACAAACTGCTAAAGAGGAAGGATTTGAAGGCGAACAGATTCATCTTGATAACTCCGCAGACTCTTTAGAAGTTCTGCGTCACTCAACAGCACATCTTATGGCGCAAGCTATCAAGTCTCTTTATAGTGATGCTGAATTTTATGTAGGACCTGTTGTAAAAGAGGGGTTTTACTATGACTTTAAAACATCGGCTGAGATAGGTTTAGGGGACTTAAAGAAGATAGAAAAACAGATGCTTTTCTTTGCAAAGAAAAAGTATGAGATTGAGAAGTATGCAATCTCAATGGATGAAGCAAAAGAGAAGTTTAAAGATGACCATCTCAAACTTGAGGTTATGAAAAGAATCCCTAGTGATAGAGTGAGCATCTACAAGCAGGGTGAATTTGAAGATTTATGTCGTGGACCACATCTGCCAAATATAGGACTGATTCGTTACTTTAAACTGACAAAAATAGCAGGAGCTTACCTTGGTGGAGACTCTCAAAATGAGATGCTTACTCGTATATATGGTATTGCATTTGCCGATAAGGAGTCTTTAAAAGCACATTTAGATCAAATCGCTGAAGCTGAAAAGCGTGACCATAGAAAACTTGGAAATGAGATGAAGCTTTTTACTTTCCGTGAAGAGGTTGGGGCAGGTTTTCCTATCTGGCTACCGGCAGGTGGAAGACTTCGTGCAAGACTCGAATCACTTCTATTTAAAGCACACCGCAAAAGAGGGTATGAGCCTGTTCGTGGACCTGAAATGTTGCGTTCAGATCTCTGGCAAACATCGGGACACTATCAAAACTATGGTGAAAATATGTACTTCACTAATATTGACGAGATAGAGTTTGGTGTAAAACCTATGAACTGTGTCGGACATATTAAGGTATATGAGGATGATTTACGCTCGTATCGTGATTTGCCTATCAAATATTTTGAGTATGGAGTTGTGCATCGTCATGAAATGACAGGTGCTCTTCACGGACTTTTCCGTGTTCGCGAGTTTACGCAAGATGATGCACATATTTTTTGTACGGCAGATCAGATAGAAGAGCAGGTCATAGAAGTTGTAGACTTTGTAGATAAAATCATGTCAACATTTGATTTTGACTATAAAATGATGCTCTCAACAAAGCCAGATAAAGCAGTCGGTGATGATGTCGTGTGGGAAAAAGCAGAAGATGCACTCAAAACCGCAATGGATAAAAATGAACTTGCATATGAAGTTGATGAGGGTGGTGGAGCATTTTACGGTCCTAAAATCGACATCAAAATTACAGATGCTATAGGTCGTGAATGGCAATGTGGAACAATTCAGCTAGATTTTAATCTTCCATCAAGATTTGAACTTGAGTATAATGGTGAAGAAAATGATAAAATTCAACCGGTTATGATTCACCGTGCAATTTTGGGTTCTTTTGAGAGATTTATCGGAATTTTAACAGAACATTATGCGGGAGAATTTCCTATGTTTATAGCGCCTACACAGGTCGCAATTGTTCCGGTAGCTGAGACACATAAAGAATATGCTAAGCTTTTATCAGATAAACTTATCGATATTAATGCCGATAGTGAAATTTATGCGAAGAATGATTCTTTAAATAAGAGAATCAGAACTGCTGAGAAGACTCGTGTTCCTATGATAGTTGTCATCGGGGATGAAGAGGTAACAAACAAAACTGTGGCGATTCGTGACAGAAGAACTAGAGAGCAATATACTTTAAGTGAAGAAGAATTTCTGCAACTTATACAAACTAAAATAAATGAGGTAAATTTTTGAGTAAAAAGAGAGACCAGGTCATCATGAATGATGATATCCGTGTGGCAGAGGTAAGATGTAATGTAGATGGAGCAGAATCACTAGGAATTGTTTCTACTGATGAAGCTATGAATAAAGCGAATGAAATGGGTCTTGATTTAGTATTGATAGCTCCAAATGCAAAACCGCCTGTTGCCAAAATCATGGATTATGGTAAATACAAATACCAAGAAGAGAAAAAACTCAAAGAACAAAGAAAAAATCAGGTTAAGATTGTTGTAAAAGAGATTAAACTCTCAGTCAAGATTGCTGAAAACGATATTATGTATAAAGTGAAACATGCAAGAGAGTTTTTAGAAAAAGGCTTTCATGTAAAATTCCGTGTATTTTTAAAAGGGCGTGAAATGGCACATCCAGAAGCAGCAAAAGAAGTTCTTTTAAGAGTGTGGCCTATGATTGAAGATATAGCAATCATGGAAAAGCCACCAAAATTTGAGGGTCGTTACTTTAATATGTACACTGTTCCTCAGAAGTAATTATTTTTATTATCACGCAATTGCGTGATAACCTTTACTTAATGATTTGTGCCTTAAGTGCATCTTCTTCTAACGCTTCACTAACATATTTTACTACTGCTAGTTGTTCTGTTTCATTAATATACCATTCTGCAATATGTTCATGCTCTAAATTTTTGAGTTTATCCATATCTACATCATTGAGCGGTATAAATAAAAATGAATGTTTTGTTGGATTCTCAAATCTTACTAACATCCAAATAAGCCACAATGATGCAATAACGGCTACTGTGATTCCTATAGTACTTCTATCAGCGTGCCCTATCATAATACCTGCAAGCATCGCACCAACAAAGGTTGAAAGATATGCAGATGTATTTGCAATACCTAAAGCAGTTCCTTTTTGATGTACTTTGGCAAATTTACTTATCATTGATTGTACGAGTGGTTCCATCATATTAAATGCTATAAAGAAGAAAACTACCCCAAAAACAAAAACAAGACTGGAATGTGTAAGTCCCATAATGGCAAAAGAGAGGATAAAAAGTACAATTGCTACCAAGAAAACTGTTTTTGGCTTATTATATTTTTCACCAAAAATTGCTGCTGGACCCATAGCAAGTATTCCCATAATCATAGCAGGAACATACACTTCCCAAAGTTCTGCTTTTTGCCAATCAAAATGATAATCACTATGTGTTAAAAATATAGGAATTAAAACAAATGCCATAGTCATTAAACCTTTTTGCATAGAATCAACAACTATCATATTCAATAAATTTTTATCTTTTAAGATTTCTGAAATTTTTGCTTTTTTATTATAAATATGCACAATTTTTGGAGGCGTAGGAACTTTAGTAAAGAGTAAAACTATAGCGAGTAAAGAGAGTCCAGCTGTTAAGTAAAACAGATTTCCAACACCGTAAAAGCCTCCTAAAACAGGTCCCGCTACCATGGCAACAGCAAAACTCATAGCAATAAAACCACCCATAATTGCCATGGCATGTGCTCTTGTTTTTTCTTCAACCAAATCAGCAATCATGGCAACTACAACAGAGCCGATAGCACCAGCACCTTGTAAAAAACGCCCTAACATAAGCGTATATATATTATCTGCATATCCTGCAATAATGGAACCAATCATAAATATAATGAGTCCTATAAAGAGCGTTGGTTTTCTCCCTATTTTATCACTCATTGAACCAAAAGGTATTTGAAATACTGCTTGTGTAAGGGCATACCCTCCAACAATAATACCGACTAAAAGAGGTGTTGCACCTTTGAGACTGAGTGCATAGGCTGAAAGAACTGGTAAAACGAGAAAAAGTCCTAAAAATCTAAGGAAAAGAATACTTGAGAGGGGTAAAACTTTTTTAAACATATAAATCCTTTTTATTGTATAATTTGAAATTATAGAGCAACTATTATTTATAATTGATTTGTAAAAGATAAAAAGAATAATTTAAAAGATAATTTAAGGAAAAAAGTTGAAAAAAATAGTTTTGGCAACCTCAAATAGGGGGAAAGTAAGAGAGATAAAAGAACTCTGCAGTGAGTTTGAAGTAGTTCCGTATAGTGAGCTTATAGAGGAGTTCACTATAGTTGAAGATGGAGATACTTTTAAAGAAAATGCTCTTATTAAAGCAAGAGCAGTTTTTAATGCACTTAAGGATAAAGATGTAGTGGTTATTGCCGATGACAGTGGCATAAGTGTTGATATTCTTGAGGGTGCACCTGGAATTTTCAGTGCTAGATATGCAGGCGAGGGCGCAAGTGATAAAGATAATCTCTATAAGTTAATAGAAGAGATAAAAGCAAAAGGAGTTGAAAAATCTCCCGCTTTTTATACTGCTGCTATTGCAATAGTAACAAAAAATTCACAGCAGAGCGTGCATGGCTGGATGTATGGAACAGCTATAACAGAAGCCAGAGGCGAGGGTGGCTTTGGGTATGACCCCATGTTTATACCGCTAGGATACGATAAGACATTGGGTGAATTAGAAAATAGTATAAAAAAAGAACTTTCTCATAGATCAAAAGCACTCAAACTTGCACATAAAATTTTAATAACTTTATAAAACTTTACAGCTAAGATTATAAAAACCTCTCTCCATTCTTATTAAGAGTGAATGGAAGCGACTATAATAAGTGGCGATTGTATTCATATTATCTCCTGATTGATACGGAGATATAAGCAAAAACTATTCCTAGTTTATATAAGCCAAAAGCAGTATCCCAAACAGGATTCTGTAAATACCAAAAGCCACAAAAGTAAATTTCTCTAAAAATGCTAAGAAGAGTTTGATGGTGAGATAGGCAACAACAAATGCTACAAAAAGTCCGACTACTAAAACAAGAAGATTTGCATCACTAAATTCATGATAATGCTTCACAAGATCATGCGCCGTTACTGCACTCATAACAGGAAATGCAAGTAAAAAACTAAACTCAGCACTTGCTTTTCTGCTGAGTCCTACGAGTAAAGCTCCAATAATAGTCGATCCCGCACGGCTTGTCCCAGGAATAACAGCAAAAATTTGTGCAAAACCTATCCATAAGGATTGTTTTAAAGTAACTTGCTCTACATCGTCTATAAGGTGTGTTTCATTGGGAATAAAGAATTTCTCAACCAACAAAAAGATGATACCGCCGACTATAAACATGATGGCGACAATTTCCACGCTAAAGAGTGCTTTTATCTGATGGGAAAAAACAAAACCGACAAGAGCAATTGGTAAAAATGCTACAAACACTTTTGTCCAGAGAGCAATCTTGCTCATATGAAATTTGTCTCTATAATTAAAAAAGACAGCTAAAATTGCCGCAAATTGGATGATAACTTCATAAGCCTTTGTTACGCTTGTTTGATCTATCCCCATAAAACTACTAGCAACTATGAGGTGTCCTGTTGATGATATCGGTAAAAATTCAGTAAAACCCTCAATGGCACCTAAGATGATTGAGTCAAATATAGTCATTAATAATCCTTTAAAAGTGCAATTTTATCATAGTTTAGATACAATACGCGGTTTTGAAATAATTTTAGATGAAAACAAGGACTTACATGTTACTTTTTACTCCTGGACCTACTCCGGTACCACAAAGCGTTCGTAATGCAATGAGTGATGAGACACTGCATCACCGTACACCGGAATTTGAAGCTATTTTTGAAAAGACGAGAAAACATCTTTTTGAGCTTTTTAAAACTGATGAAGTTGTGATGCTCTCTTCGAGTGGCACAGGTGCAATGGAAAGTGCAGTAACAAATCTTTGCCACAATACACTTTTGAATATCAATAGTGGAAAATTTGGCGAAAGATTTGGCAAAATCGCAGTAGCTCACTCTCTTGGTTCTGTGGAGATAAAAAATGAGTGGGATACGCCTGTGAGTGTTGATGTCGTAATAGAAGCGATAAAAGCAAATAGTGACATTGACGCTATTGCTATCCAATATAGTGAATCAGCAGGTGGACTTCATCATCCAGTCGAAGAGATTGCACAAGCTGTAAAAGGAATTAATTCTGATATTATGATGATAGTTGATGGAATTACTGCTGTTGGTGTGGACAAAATTGATGTTACAAATATTGACTGTCTGATTGCGGGAAGTCAAAAGGCATTGATGTTGCCTCCAGGACTTGCAATACTGGGTCTTAGTAACAAAGCGATTGAAAAGGTTGGTGCAGGCAGGGGGTACTACTTTAATCTTGCGACAGAGATAAAAAGTCAAAGAAAAAATACGACTGCTTGGACAGCTGCAACAACGCTTACTATTGGTCTTTTAGAAATTTTAGAGAGTATTGAGAAAAATGGCGGATTAGAAAAACTTTATGCTGATACGGCACTTCGTGCAGAGGGTGTGAGAAAAGCATTGCAAGCAATAGGCTTACATGTATATCCAAAAATGCCTGCAAACTCTATGACTACAATAGATGATGAAAATGCAAATGAAATCAGAAAGATATTAAATCAAGAGTTTCAAGTCAATGTGGCTGGCGGACAAGATCATCTCAAAGGTAAAATTTTCCGTATTAACCAGATGGGACTTATCAAAAACTATGAAATGGCATGGGTTGTGAATGCTGTTGAGTTAGCACTTGATACATTGGGCCGCAGAAAATATGACGGAACTGCTAACAAAATCTTTAATGAGATTACTTTTAAAATGGTTTAAGAATGATACTAGAACATGAAATACCCAATGGAAGCAGGCTTTATTTTGGTAAAAGTGCTAAAGTAAAAAGAGAGATTGAAAAAGTTGCAAGCGATATATTGTATGCTCATGGTTTTGAAGAGATAGTGACACCTGTCTTTTCGTATCATCAGCATACAAGTATTGCGGATAGTCGTGAACTTATTCGCATCAATGATGAAAAAAATAATGCACTTTCACTTCGAGCAGACTCTACAATAGATGTAGTACGTATTATCCAAAAAAGACTTGGAGGCAATACAGAGCAGAAAAAATGGTTTTATATTCAGCCAGTCTTTCGCTATCCAACAGAGGAGCAATATCAAGTTGGTGTTGAATTTATGGGTGAGAAAAAACTTTCATCTGTAATGCGTTTATCTGTAAGTATTTTGGATAAGTTAGAAGTTGACTATCTTGTTCAGATTTCAAATATGAATATTCCAAAACTTTTAGTGAAAATATTTGATGAGCTAGAGCTTGATGATTTCCGCCATATTAATATTGATAAGTTTTTAAATCTTAAGATAGAGTGGCTTACAAAGCTTGTCTATTTGCAACATATAGAGCAGATAGATGCTGTTATTGAAATTGCACCTCAAGAGATACAAATTGAGCTTAGAAAGATGCAAGAGCTTTGCGAACAAATGCCATGTAAAAACAGTGTTATAGCACCAATGTATTATGCGAAAATGCTCTATTATGATGAACTCTACTTTAGAATTATTCATAACAATGAAGTATATGCTCGTGGTGGAAGATATGAAGATGCAAAATTAACGTCTGTTGGTTTTGCAGTATACACAGATGTTTTGTGTGAAACATTGACAAAGTAAAAGGGTAAAAAAATGAAAGCAGACGTAATAGTAGGAATCCAGTGGGGCGATGAAGGAAAGGGCAAGATAGTTGATAGACTTGCTGGAACTTATGATATGGTTTGTAGAAGTCAAGGTGGGCACAATGCAGGACACACTATTTGGGTTGAGGGTGTAAAATATGCACTCCATTTGATTCCATCAGGTGTTTTAAACCCTAAAGCAGTCAATGTTATAGGAAACGGTGTTGTCCTTTCTCCTTTATCTCTTATAAAAGAGATGGAGCAGTTTGAAGACCTTGAAGGCAGACTCTATATTTCTGATAAAGCACATTTGAATCTTTCATACCACTCACTTATAGACCAAGCAAAAGAGAAACTCAAAGGTGATAAGGCTATCGGTACAACTGGCAAAGGCATAGGTCCAACATATTCTGATAAAATCAATCGTATCGGTATGAGAGTCGGTGATTTATTGCATCCTGAAAAACTTGCTGTTTCAGTCCTTGCCTATTTTGAACAAAATAGAGCTATTTTTGATGTGCTTGAGATAGAGACTCCAGATGAAGCCCAATTATTGAGTGAGCTAAAAGGGTACAAGGCGAAGTTGGCTCCTTTTATCACAGATACAACGCAAATGGTATGGAAAGCGCTTGATGAAGAACAGAAAAAAGTGCTTCTTGAAGGTGCACAGGGAACAATGCTTGATATTGACCATGGAACATACCCTTTTGTTACATCAAGTTCGACTGTAAGTGCCGGTGCTTGTACAGGTCTAGGGCTCAATCCAAAGGATATTGGTAAAGTTACGGGTATTGTAAAAGCATATTGTACTCGTGTGGGAAATGGACCTTTTCCTAGCGAAGACTTAGGTGAAGATGGAAAAAGACTTGGTGAGCAGGGACATGAATTTGGAACGACTACAGGTCGTGCAAGACGTTGCGGTTGGTTTGATGCTGTTGCAACACGTTATGCAAGTCGCCTAAACGGTTGTGATGATTTAGCACTTATGAAGCTTGATGTATTAGACGGCTTTGAGGAGGTTAAAGTGTGTGTTGCCTATGAGATAGATGGAGACATGATAGACTATTTTCCAGGAAATCTTGAAAATGTAACACCTGTTTATAAATCTTTTAAAGGTTGGAATAACTCTGTAGGTGCGAGAACTTTAGAAGAGTTACCGGTAGAGGCAAGAGAATATATCGAATTTATTCAAGAAGTTACAAAAACAAAAGTTGGTATAATATCAACATCCCCAGATAGAGAAGATACTATCATACTTTAAAGGCAGTAGTTATGAAAACTCGTTATAGCTCTTTAGTTGCACTCAAAAAAGATGCAATGAAAAAGAGTGAACGAGTTGTCCAGCAAGCAAATGCTGCCTTAAACAGTGCCTCGGTTGCACTAGAACTCTCCTATAATGCTTTGAAAAATATACAAATGCCTCTTCGCGGTAGTATAAACGACTTCGTTGCTTCAAAAACTTTGATTGCAGCGCAACGAGATGTTATCAAGCACAATCAGGACTGGGTAGAGTATGCTCAAAATCAGGTAGAACTTGCAAATGAGAAGTTAAAGTCTGATACGATAGAGTATGAAAAATTTAACTATCTTGAACTTGGTGAGATTAAAAAAATTATAAAATTGCAAAAAGCCAAAGAGAGCAAAGAGCTTGACGAGATTGCAGTGATGACATACAATAGAAACAGACAAGAGGCATAAAAATGAGAATTATTATATTGATTAGTGGATTGATATTCAATGCTTATGCACTGCAAACAAGTGACAAACTGTTTGAGTGTACGGAAATTTTTAAAGAGAGAAAAAGTGAACTTTTAGTGGAACTTGAAAGAATTGATGAACAAAAACAGGCTTTAAGTGCTTTAAAAACGGCAACAGAAGAGTTACTCAAAACAAAAGAGAAAAAACTCAAGCAAAAAGAGGAGATTGTCGATAAAAAGTTAGCCAAAGTCACCGCTAAAGAGAAAAATACAAAAGAGATGCTAGCAAACAATCAGAAGGTTTTAAAGGAACTTAAAAGTATTAAAATGAATAAAGTTGCACAAGTTTTTTCAAAAATGAAACCTGCCGCAGCATCTAAAGTACTTTCTGATATGAAACAAGAAGCAGCAGCAGATATACTGCAGTCGCTTAAACCAAAAACAGTTGGGCAGATTTTAACGAAAATGGATGCAAAAAGAGCATCAGAGTTGACAATTCTTTTAAGTAAATAATCTTTCTCTAATTAAATCCTAACCTAAATTATTGTAAAATAATACAATTTATTTTAATTATAGGGTAACACAGATGAAAATATCACTGAAGACTATTCCTCACATATCTGGTAAAATTGCTGTAGATCTAAACAAAAGTGGTGTAGTTACCATGACACAAGGGCTTGAAAGAGTTGCTAATGAAGCTCAAAAAGTATTAGAAGACAATATTAAAAGAGAGATGGCATTAGAGGAAAAAGCAGATACTATTTGTGAAGAGAATGAAGAGGATATTGAATTCATGCTAGCAGATGAGAGACAACTCTTTTTTATGATTAAGAAAAAACTAGCCCCTGAGTTTGGTGTTATCTTAAATTATGAAGAGAGATACTCAGATATTTCCCACAAAATTTTAGATGAGCTTTATGA
>Ga0114934_10002402_pt1 | contig 11950 bp, 10 predicted proteins | sample 4SBtaG_2_FD_99695 | JGI IMG/M metagenome (GOLD analysis project Ga0114934, IMG submission 99695) | Deep subsurface microbial communities from Kolumbo volcano to uncover new lineages of life (NeLLi) - 4SBTROV10_white metaG | ecosystem: Environmental > Aquatic > Marine > Volcanic ...
ACTTATTATGATAGTAAAATATATAAAGAAATAAAAACAAGATATATAGATTTAAATTTTGCAAAATATAATTTTCTTAAAACAGAATTAAAGTCAGCTATAAATGATATAATAAATGTTATTATGCTTTGTACTGTTGGAAAATTACAACCAGAAAGAATATTATATTCTATACCTTCAGTAACTAGCTCATCTCTTATAGAATATATTAAATACATGAATGATAAATACTATATAGAAAGAAATAATAATAATACATGGGTATTATTTTTAAAAGATCTATATTTTATAAATTTACTATTATCAGTATTTGCATTAAATCCTAATTATAGTAAAACTAAAGAACTTATTGTATATTTTAGACCAATTATACTTAGATATGAAAGTAATAATTTTTGGTCATTTATAAAAGATCCTATATTTAGAGCTTTTGTAAAAGATAAATTTCAAGAATTAAAAGAAAAAATAAGTAAAATAAAATCATTATAGAATATACATCCTATCTCTCATTATAGTGAGAGATAGGATGTTTTTATTTTATATCTTCATTTATTCTTACAGATAAGATTGCTTCTATAGAAAATGAAGGCGTATCTGTTTTAAATTTTTGTTTAAATATTTTATAAGTTATACTATCTACTATTCCGCTTTTATCTTGAATTTCTTCTTTATCATAATAAAAATGAACTTCAGCTCCAGGTATTACTTTAAATAATCTAGCTAAAGGCCATGTTAATATTACTAATTCATTATTATATTGTTCAAGAATAGATGAAGCTTTAAATAAATTAATAGTTGGTTTAATATATTTAGGTATAGATGAATTTTTTAATGCAGATTGAGTAAATGATGATGATATATTTAATAAATTATCATCATTTATATAAAATTCATCATTTTCTAATTTTATAAATTTATCTATGATCTTATCAGATTTTATAAAAATAACATTAGTACCTATATTCTCTAATCCATTTTCTGTAAGTTTGATACTTTTCATATCACCTATACTAACAATATCTATTATAGTAGTATCACCATCTATAGTTTCTTTAAAATAATTTTTCATACCTCCATATGTATTTCTAGGACCTCTATATATATTCAATACAACTTTTCTTGATATCTTAGTATCAAAAGCAGGATATATATAAAAAATTCCTCTATGAAAATAATAATTTAATCCATTTCTATATACTCCATATTTATTTTGAATATAATTAAATATTTGATCAAATCTAGAATATTCTGGAGGTATAATAAAATGCCTATATAAAACAGTATTATCAACATCATATAAATCTAATTTTTCTATTTGAAAATTTTTAGATATATATTTAAGCATAGATTCTACATTAACATTAGAATACATTCCAACTAAATATTTTTTATGCAATTCATATGCATCTTGTTCCAATAGCTGAAAAGTAATAGGAATAAGAGATCCTTCATGAGATTCAAGATCAGGAACATCTTCTTCATGATATTTGGAAAATGCTGAAATATGATATTTCTTAAAAACATCTTCAGTATTTTTTAAAAACATTAAAAAATAATAAATTTCAGGATCTTCATCTAAAATAAGATCTCCTGTTTCCATATCTATATAGTCTATCCTTATAGCGCAATATAGAGAAGTTTTAAACTCTAAAATATTCATAAAATCAAATGGTCTCATATGCACATATAAGGTTATATCATCTGCATATTTTTCAAAAAAATTCTCTTCTACATTTATTGCATCTATGTAATCTAATTCTACATTTAATTCATCATCCTCAAAGCTTTTAATAATACATTTAATAACAAAAGCATTATTTTTATTTTCATTTATTATTGATAATATTTTATCATGAAGAATCTTACTTGATAGTAACATCTTATTCTTCCTTTAGATATCTTTTTAAAATTAAATCAATATTGTCTTTATCAAAATCTATTTTTTTATCAGGATGAATGTTAAAATATATAGTAAGTGCTTTATCTATTCTACGCTTAAAATTGGAAACAAGGCTATATACATTCATTGCTAATTTATTTCCATTATCAGCATATTCTTTTAATTTAGAAGAATATTCATCAAGAGCACTTTTAATAACTAAAAGATCATCATCAACAACAATAGTAAATGGAATATTTTTATTATACATATCTATCATATTAGCTATAGTTGCTCTAGATCTTCCCATAGCATTTTTTTCAGGAATAAAGAATGGTTCTATTTCACCATCTTCTATAGCTTGAGGTATTGGTTCAGTATATAAAGGAGAAAGTATTTTAAAAGTAACATTATTTATATAATCACCAATATCAGAATATATAATCATAATGTTCTTTTCCTTATGTGATAGATTTTATATACATATCAATAAAGAATAAAAGTATAGGAAGTCTATAAAATCTTTCCTCTTCATTATATTCAGTATATGGATATATATCTATATAAGAAGATATAAAATCTTCTATTTTTAAAGATATATTTTTACCTATATAATTAAGAATAAATAATTCAAATTCATTTAATCCAAAAGTATTAATCAAATAATCATTTGCTGCATCTATATCTTGATTACTTCCATTAAGTTTAAGATCATCTATATCAGCTTGAGTTAAATTTTCTTCAGATATAGCAAATTCTATTAATTCATTATCATATTTAAATAATGAAATTAAAGCAATATAAAATTTATTAGAAAAGATATAAGGATCTTTTATTAAAATATTACTAGATTTATGCATAGGAAATATATATTCATTAAATTCAGAAGCATCATTATAAAGTAATAGCGTTTGGTTTAATGTTAATCCAGATATTTCAGGATTAAATATACCAAATATCACTTTTGCAGGATTATAATAAATATAATTTAATCTATTTACATTTTTATCAAATAATAAATCCCAAAAACAATTATTTTCAGTAAATTTAGTAATAGATCCTGACAATTCTTTTAATCCAGTTGGTATAGTAGATGTATTTAATTTTCTTATTAAATATTTCACTAAATATGGATCAAATAATTTAACAGTTTTATCTTCTGGATCATTATTTTCATCTAAAATAGTATATGTCTTATTTAAAAATACAGTTTTATCTTTAGAAGAATAAAATTCTGCAAAATATAAATCAGTTATTTTCTGTTTTGCATCTTTTAGCTTATTTAGCTGATTATAACTTGTTGATGTAAGTATAGTTGATGTATCAGTTAAAAATTTCTCTTTATCAAAGTATAATTCTTCTGCTACTGACGAGTTTAATTTTTCTAAAATATCATCATCTAATAATTTATACATATAGAAATCTATACTTCTATATGTAGCTTGCTTTAAAGTAAATCTAGATACATTAGTAACAACAAAAACACCTATTTCACTATTCTCTAATTTAAGTAAAAAAATATCTCCAGCAGTTGGAAGAAAACCAGGATATGTAAATCCTTTTCCAGTAACTGTCATTTGAAGAGTATCTTGATCTTGAGATACATCAAGTTCTCCATCTAATCTAAATTCAAAATTATGAATTAATGAATAAGAAGTATGAACATTAGATTTTTCTATGGAGAATGAAGTATTAGCAGAATTATTAGTCATTAAAGGATTACTTTTTTTGTAATATTCTACTATTACTATAGCACCTTCACCAAATCCTAATAATGACTCTACTACAGATCCATATCTATCTTTAGATAATGCGGTTTTATTAGTAAAAACATCTTTAGTAGCATCAACTATTTCTTTTTCTGTAATAGGTTCAGCATTAGATACCAAACCTTGATCATCGTCTATTTTTATTAATCCCATGAATTTTCTCCTTTAACGTTTTACAATAAATATATACTTATCTATTCTATGAACACGTCTTCCATTATATACACTTTGATTTACATTAGATGTAACTTCAGGAGTAGATTTTAAAACTACTTTTGGAGTATTGTAATTCATTCCTGAATTATTGGGATTAGTATTATATATTTCCTTTTTATTTATTATTTCTATATATCCATCTGTTTCAAGTCTTTTTATATTATTAGCAAGTATATGATTAAAAAAATCAAGTTTATCCTCTTCTAATATTTTAAAAACTAAAGGTTTATCAAGTTTATTAATGTCTTTTATTAAGCTTATTATTATTTTATATTCATATGTTTTATCAACATTTTCAGTAATAGTAATAATCCTATTATCTACATCTAAGTTTATATTTGAAGGATTTATTATATAATAATCATTAGCTAAAATCATAATAGAAAATACACCTGAAAAATCAAAGAAACTTTCAGGAGATTGATAATTAAATGAATCATCTAATTCATCTTTTAACTTATCTGGTAATAAAGGATATATTTCATTTTTTATATCAATAGTAATATAAGGATTACCAGTATTTTGATCTATATTTGCCACAAGTACTCCACCAAATACTGGAAAATAATTTTTATCATATCCATGTATACGAGTAAAATGCAAAGGATTATTATTTATATTTGGTGGATATTGAATAAAAGGATATGATTGATAAACATTATAAATATCATTATATTTTAAAAAAGCTCTATTAATAGCTCTTTCTGGATATACTGCACTCATATCCTTATTTTCTAAAGTATTTCCTTTAGGAATAAATTCTTTTGGTATAGGATTATTATTTATAACATAAGGATAGGATAATCTTAACATATTGGGTTTAGCAAATTGAAAAGTTAAAAGAAAATTTTGATTATAACTTACTGCTACTTTATTTACAACCTCTGGTTCTGGTGGATCGGCATTATATTCAACCTGTAATAAAACCTTTCTTAAACTTTGATTTATAACTATTTGTTTATTTTCCGGAATATCTCTATTTAACAATAAACCTATTTGACTATTAGAACCAATGGTTAAATAATCTTTAAATGATAATTTAGTTGGATCTAATTCTAGCATTTTATAAAACTTATAAAGCATATAAAGTATTACATCAGGAATAGGATATGTAAATATAACATCATTAAATTCAAAAACTGAATTATTCATAAATTTATTAAATAATGCAGAATTTATAATTTCACTTAATTCTAAAGATTTTACATTAATATTAAATTCAAGTTCAACTGATTGAGGAACTATTAACTGATGTAAAGAAATTCTATGTTTTCTATCAGCAAATATAGGATATGTAGTAAATATATCATCTAATTTAGTTCCTAAAGCAGATACATTATTTTTAGTAAGCATATCCCATTTAGTTTCTTTAGGATTAAAATTTGGTTTAATATTTATAATAGCATAATTATATGGAAATAGCGGTTCATTTTTTTCATTATGATCATTTATAACTTTTTCATCTAATGAATTAAATATTATTCTATTTTCAAATATTTTATATATCCCTAAATATTTAAGAAATCTAATTGAAATTTCTTTAGAAATAGGTGATATTATTTCTTCATTAACTTCTGATATAATTTTATCCAATATTAACATGTATTTCCTCCTGCAATAGTATAGAAAACTATTTATAATAAAAAATAAAGGAGACATTAATTATGATCAATGGTTTCGTTGAAGATAATTGTTTTCAAGACCTTACTCAAGATGTTTTTAAAATAGCCGAAAACACTCTACCATGTGGTACTCTTCCCCCTGAATTATTGGAATATATGGTAGATCAAATAAAAATTAAAGATAAAAGATCATCTAGATTACCTATTTTATATAGAGAAGTTGTAAATTATGTAAATGATACATTATCTTATCCATATAATTCAATAACATATTTACTTCAAGATACATTATTATCTTTATATACTTCTGGCAATACAGCTTCAATAGTTCAATTTAATGAAATATTAAATGCAACTGCTAATGTTAATGATAATAATATGCCAGATCCAAACAATGGTCCTGTAGCTATGTCTTTATCTACTATGGATATTATTTTTGATAAAGATTATAGTAGTCAGGAATATGATGCATGGGTAAATACTATTACTCCTTCAGAAAAAGAAAAGATTTTTAATATTATAGAATATCTTTTTTATGGAACTATACCTTCTGATGATTTATCATATACAGAAAATGTTTTAACTAGCAATAATGATTTTTTAGGTTATAAAGAAAATTCTGTAGAATTATCAGAAAATAGAACAATAGTTTATATTTACGATAATTTTCATAAAGATGGACCACCGCCTACATATGGATTTTATAGATTTATTCCTAATTGGATAAAATTTACCTTTATTTATGATAGTAGTAATCCTAAAGAAATAGAATTTAAATTATGGATAAGTAAAAATGATTTTGAAATAAATTATCCTATTTCTACTATAGTTCAAGTTATACCACCACTTCCTTTAGATGATTTAAGAAATCCATCTAATATATCATCTATCTATCAAGCAGTAGAAAAAAGTACTCTATTATCTGCCAATGATTTGGCTTCTACTTTACATATAGATGATTATAGTGGTTTTGCCAAATTAACAGTACCTTATATATTACAAGATCAAAGTTATGATCTTACTTTTGGAATATTATATAAAGGAAGAACTCCAACATCATCTGAAATAAGAATTTATATAAGAAACATAGTATTAAATAATGATGTTGCTACATGGAAACAATATTTTCCAACATTATTCGTAGATCATACATTTTATTTTATTCCTTTATATGATAATAGCTATATTTTGGAAAGCAATTCAGAAACTATTTATCCATCTATAACATTGGTAGATTTTGAAAATAAATTAACTAATATTATTGGAAATATCGTAAATATTGGAAATACTCCAATAGAAATTTTTACAGTAAATTATAATACACTTTTTATATTAGCAGTATGTGGTGATACTAATATTAATAAGCCAACACTGAAATCTTTACTGCCAACATACCAGGATTACAGCATAAATGATCCAAGATATAATACTATGACACCAGATGCCAAATTATTTGCTAAACAAATAAATGATTTATTAGCACAATGTATGAACGAACAAAATGATACAGAATTTTTACATAATAAAATAAACCAAGATGATTATTATTCATTTGTACAACAAATAAACGTTGACGGCAATCAAGAATCATGCGAATTTATGATGATAACCTCTAACAGTTATTTAGACTAAAAAATGAAAAAAGACATTAAGATTTTATCATTTGACTTAGGAGCTATATATGGCTATGCATATAGTTCATATAATAGATTAAATAACAGACTAACAGTATTAGAAGCAGATACTATAAATTTAAATAAGTATATAAAAGATGTTAATGAATTTTCTGGATTATGCTCTCCAAAAAGACAGAAATTCATGATATTTGAAAAGCATATAGAAGAATTACTTAATACTTTTTCTAATGTAGATATAATAGCATCTGAGGATGTGTTTGTAAACCCACATAGAGTAAATGCGCATCTTTCACTAATTATATATCTAGATACATTAGAAAGACTTGTTGTAACTATAAAAAAGATCCCTTTGTATAAAATTCCACCAAGGTCTATAAAGGCCTTATTGACGGGATCAGGAAATGCTAATAAAATTGATATGCAACAGTCTTTATTAGATAACCCAGACATCATTTTTAGAAAGAAAGCAATAGTAAAAAAGATGTCTACACATTCAGCAGATGCAATAGCCGTTGGATATTCTATTGCAAAAGATATCTCAAGTTCATTAATATAAAATGAACTTAAAGCCCATCGCTTACTCTTAAAAAGGAGTAAGCGATGGGTGAGATATCTTAAAAAAAAAAATAAAAAAGTCAAGATAGCAATAGCTTGTAATGAGCTATTGCTATCTTGACTATGTAATATTTACTAGTAGAGGTGAGGGACAATATATGATACAACCTTTTCTTGGGTCTGCGCAAATTTACAATGGCCAGTTTATTATATATTTACGGAGGAAAGCTATATTTTTTTAAGACACCTCTAATAGTAAATCTATATTATTATATGCTACTATTTTATTGTTTCAGTAGATAGGATATAAAACATTAATTCCAAATAAGATTTAGATATTTTTTCAGAATAATCATTAGCATCTGAAGAATAAAGCTTTAATGCATTAAATATATCCCCTTTTGATAATCTTAATTTTTGATCAAGAATAAAATTTGTAGCTTTAACATTAACACATACATCATATAATTCTTTTCCATTACTATCATGAAGTATTCCGGCTTTCATTAATTCATCTATATGGATTAATGAAATTTGACCAAGACCAACAGCATTAGAATATGATTTTGCAGTTGGATTAAATCTACTTTCTACATAAATAATGGATGTTACCAAAACTGGATATTTAGAATTATCAACAATAGCATTAGCAAGACGTTTAGCATATTCTTCTGAATAATCATAAAGTTTTCCATCCTTCCATACTTTTTTAGATATTATCCATCTTGCTATTTTTTCTTTTATTAAGGTTTTATTAAAAATATCTTTATTTATAGTTTTAACTGATTCTGATTTATGGTTAGTTTCTTTTATATAATTATATACCTCTTTAATTTTAGAATTATTTTTAAAATTGTAGATCGCTGTAATTAAAAGAAGAACTACAATACTACAGCTTAAACCAATTTCAATAATTTTTTTATTATTTTTTATGTCATCTTTCATGTGGGTGATCTCTTTTTTCATATCATCATTCATGTGGGGGATCTCCTTTAAATAATTAAGTTAGTTAAAAATGTTTATTAACAAATTTATAATTTTTCATAAATACTTTCTAAATCAAATGAATTAGTTAAATAATTTATTTTTTGATTATCAAAATTTTCACAATATTCAAATAAAACATAATCGCTAAATATTGTAAGATTCTTTAGATTCCTTATAATAGGAATAATAAATTTCTTAATATCCAATCCAATAGAAGTATTAAATTTATCTTCATCATATACTACAAAGACCTCAGGATATACTTCTATTTTATCTTTTGCATTTACAGTATTTTTATCAAAAGTTTTATTAGCAACATCAATATCCATCATGGTAATATCAATAGTAGTTTTATTCAATATTTTTATTTTTAAAACCGGTATATTTTCTAATTGAAATTTATTATTAGTATCTCTCGATACAAATGCGCAATAAAATGAATTTGTAATAGATTGAGTATATGATTTACTTATAAGTTTAGATAGTATTCCTTCATATTTACTACTATAAAAAATAGGCTGCAATGATGCATCATTTGGTTGTATTTTTATAATACTAACTGCTTTAATCAAATTTTCATTAGTTTCTATTGCATAAAATTTATCATATTCATTTTGTTTAAATAAAGATCCATCTTCAGGTAAATATATTTTACCATTATCCAAATCTATAGCTATATCGCAATAATCAGGAATTTTAGATGTTTTTAGTTGTATAATGCGCATAATGCTTTCTCCTTTTTAAATATCCAGAATGATTGTTAATATATCAAAAATACTTAAATATTTTCTATCTTGTTTTTTAGCTTTACCTAATCTCCATATGCTTGTTGAATTTAAAACTTCTTCCATATTGATCTTTTTAGATTTATTAATAAGTTCAACAAATTTTTTAGGAGTTAATGATTTTATTTTTTTATCTATAGTCCAAAAGTTTTTAATATAACAAAACTGTCCAAGTAATTCTATTGCCCGAGCAAATTCATAATTGCTTTCTATAATATCTCTAAGAGTTTTACGATTAAACGATACATCTGGTTTCATTATACAAGTTTGTTCATTTTTTCCTTCAAGACCAAACATATTAGATTTTTTAAGAAGCCAATAATAATCTAATATTTGTTGTATACCAAATGTTTTAGAAATAATATGATTAAAAATATTACCTGATTGATTATTTTTACATTTACCAACCATCATGGTTATTTCACTCAATTCTACATCAGAAGATATTTTACTAGGAAAATAGCACTTCTTATTTGAATCTTGAAAAATAACGCACTTTCTTGTTTCTAATACATTAGAGCTTAAAAATATAAATTGAGATCCAACACCTTTTATAGCATCTGATGCTTTCATATTAATAAGTTCTCTATTAATTGGCATATATGGGTTCATATTAATATTTTCACCAATATGAGCAGTTGGTATAAAGTAAATACCTGAATCAGATGCTATTCTTGGTAATTGACGCATCATTTGAGTCTTTTTATTTCCATCAACCATAAAAGCAGTATTAGTTTTTGAATCACCTAATCCGCCTTTTTCATATATTTCTTCTTCTTGTGAAGATTGCATTAATGTCCAACTATCTATGCAAATAATAGTTGGTATTAAAGACAAATATGGTTTTCCAGTTTTATTATTAATAAATGGAGATTCTTCTAAATATTCTTTTTTCTTTTTCTTTTTTTCTTCTGCTATTCCTTTTATAAAATCATAAAATTCTACCATATTAAAAACAGATTTATCACATAAATAAACTTTATCAGAATAATCTTCAACATTATTATTTAAAGAATTTATTCTGCTTATATCAGGAATAGAAAATTCAGTATCATAACAAACACCATCAGCTTTATAATTAGAAATTAATTTTCCAAAATAACTAAGAGCTATAGTTGATTTAAAAGTTTCAGCTCTTCCTATAATAGATGAAATAGTAGATATACCGCCATTGAGATAATATTTTCCATCTTTACCTGGATGAAAATATCCAGTCGCTATATCCATTATAGTACCAGTATTTAGAGAAAAGTTTTTTTGATTCATAACGGTCCTATTCAATATTACTTCTAACATAATAACTATCTCCTTTATTTATTCCATTTTTTCTATATCAAAATATAAAATATCATACGCTGCACAAAACTGTAATTGATTATCTTCAAATTCAATATATATCTTTCTATCTTTAATATCAATATTAATAAAATCACTTAGATCATTAAACCAATCATGATCCCCCTCTATAGTAAATCGTATAATATCATCATTATAATAATTATCTAAGCATATTGTATTATTTAAATTTAAAAGAGAATATATCATAAAAATCTTATCCTCAATTATAGGTTTATAATCTGCTTTAGCATTTTCTAAAATAATTTTTAAAAGATCAATAGATTCATCCATATAAAATTCAATATTTATACGTACTGGATCAATCTTATTAAATCCCATCTTTAGAATGTTCAGTTCCATAGTAACTCAATCTCCTTTCCGATTTTGAAATTCAAGCTCCGTTTGAAATATATAAACCTATAAGATGTAAATTTATTATATATTTTAATGTATAATTAATTGTATAATAGTATGATTTTAACAATATACCTAAAATAAAAGGAGTTTTAAATATGTCATTTGAATTTATTGATGAAATTAATTCAGATATTCAAATAATAGATAATGAAAATATAACTTTAGAAAGTATTAAAAGTAATTGTGATGAATTGATTTTATTATTTAATAAAATAGATAGAATATGTATTTCAACTGAAGACTTGCATTTTTCAAAAAACATTGTAATAAATATAGGAGATATGATACTACGAATATTTAATAATATTAAATCTATTGTATTGAATATAAATAAATATTTAGATAGATCTGAATTAAGAGCTTATTTAGATAGTCATTCATTATCAGTATCTAAAATTTTAAAACAACCATATTCAAGATTAGCTAGTATAAATGTAGCTTCATTTCCATTTAGTATGGATAAAATGCAGATGGTAGATACTACCTCAGCATATTTTAATAAGCTAAGTATGGAAAAACGAATAAAAGATATAAATGAAGCACTTATAAAGATATATAGCAAAGTAATAAATAAAAAATCACCAAGCATTGAAGTAAATACATTAAAATTTTTATTAATTACTGATGTAGCTACTGATATTTTTAAAATGATAAAAGATTATACTGTTATAAATGATAAAAATGTTGTTTCCAAATTTGGTGATATGTTTTCTTCTGTAAATGAATTTACTACTTATTATAAAAA
>Ga0114934_10002404_pt1 | contig 11949 bp, 5 predicted proteins | sample 4SBtaG_2_FD_99695 | JGI IMG/M metagenome (GOLD analysis project Ga0114934, IMG submission 99695) | Deep subsurface microbial communities from Kolumbo volcano to uncover new lineages of life (NeLLi) - 4SBTROV10_white metaG | ecosystem: Environmental > Aquatic > Marine > Volcanic ...
ACAAAATATATCATCACAAGATCTCTTTTGCGCTGAACAACTGCGAGTCAGATTTGGTTTTCGGCCTCATTGTTTATCCTAATTTAACCCAGGATACCATTAAATCTATACTTAGCGAGCCAGGTATAGATATACCTAGAACTGTGATGATTACTGAGTATGCGGATCTTACCACATCTCAATTATGCCTGAAAAATAATCTCAATTTTATGGATCTATCCGGCAATATCTTGCTAAAAAGCCCACCGATTTTGTTCGTTTGCTGCGAGGGACAGCCGCCTCAAAAGAAAAACTCGCAACGAGACCCCATCCATACCGTTTTGCAAGAAAAAGGGCTCGCTGCTCTCTTTGCCATTTTGGCCAAAAAATCCCTGTCAGTTGGATCCACACGAGCAATCGCTGCTGAATCAGGAGTATCAATAGGTACTGTCTCAAAGGTGTTAAGATTTCTAAAAGAAACTAATCATATTGTGGACGACGGCAGGGACAGATTCGAGATGGTGGACAAGGAGCAATTGCTGCGATTATGGTCTGAGAGGTTCAACCAATTTTTACGGCCCCGCATGCTATTGCGAAGATACAGCGCTAAGGAATTAAACTGGTTCGATAGTGTTAATCTTCCCCAAAATGCTTGCTGGGGTGGGCAAATTGCCATGATTGACAGTGAAGACAGATATAAGTTTTACAAAAAAACTTTTATATATACTGCAGAACTGCCGGAAAATGACTTTTCTAAAAGCTCTCTACTTCCTGACAAACAGGGGAATATCTACCTGATGAAGGCAAATTTAAGTAAAAAAATTAACATCATAGAATCAGGAAAAGTCTCGCCGATTCTACTCTACGCCGACCTGTTGTACTATGGCCAAGGCCAAGGCAGCGAAGAATTAGCCCAAAAACTTCAAGAAGAAATATGTCAATACTAGGGAGCTCTATCTTTTAACTTGTCAAACTTTCCAGGAAAATCGAGACAAATAAAACTCATGACCATCAAAAAACGGAAGGCAGCGGCTCCGGACTTTGGCCTAATTCCCAACCACTCACGGCCCACCTCAGTTTTTTTATTTTTGCGCTCCACTTTTTGAATTTTATTGTCACGCTTTATTAATTTTAACAATCTCCTCCATTCACTACGAATCTTTGATCTTTTATTCTCATCATAGCTTACAAAATGGATCTCTGTTTTTTTCAATCCCATTGCCAATAAGAAACTGAAATAATCACGGGCAAGATCCGTGTCTTTAAACCCTCTACAAATTATATCGTGTTTGCTATACCAAATATTTTGCACATATAATTTAAGAGCCGTCTGAGTTAATAATTCTTGCTGTTCGAACAATTTCCACACCAAGGGGGTGTACTTTGCTATAATTTTTCTATCTGCTTTTGAATTAGGTTTCTCGACAGCATTAGTTTCCGTTATCTTCTCAGGAGATCTTTTGTCAAAAACCGCATAAAACCAACGAATAGGTGTCCCCCTCTTACTTATGGGCTGCAACCTTTTCAATTTTTCTACGGTCCTTTCAATGATCAAAAGTTTTTCTTTTGGAATATCAAGGAGCTGTCGCAACTCTTCTTTATCTGCATCATCTCTGGACGACAGTACTAGATACTTCCAAACATTATAGATAAATCTTACCTCGAAAGGGTAGGATTTTTCAGGATCATCATCTATGGCAGAAGGAGCAATAGTTTTTGAATTTATTAATAGCCTTTTCCCTGAAACTTTTCGTCGCAAGTTATTTATAAGACCGTTCATGCCACCTTTCTTATACCAGCGATGACAAGTCGTCCGATGTACCGAAGTTGCCCTAAAAAAAGCTAAGCGATCGTTGCATGATAATCTTTTATCTAGTGTCCATTTCAAGAGTAAATCGTTTAGATGGATGTAATGAGGCACGCTGCTTTCTGGCCCGGAATGCCCTAATAGACTGGCCACCGCCCGAAGGTATTTTCGGGAGGGGTGGTCCTTATTGAGAAGTTTAGTACGAAACAACCTCGACTCATTCAGGTACGTTGAGGTAACTGGCAGGAATGGTAGTTTAATCCTGTCATCTAGCCTGAGATCTGGCAACATTAATCGTAATACTGTCCAACTCGCAAAAGAGTGGCGCAAGTGGTGAAATTTGGGATTTGGGTCACCTGTAACCCTACGCATTATGTTGACGATGATGGAAAAAATCTTAACCTCAGGTGCGATCATTTGCATATTGTCAGGAATGGCAAAAAGAAACTCTGAGAAGGGTGCGGTCTTTTCCTGCCACTGCCGTTTATCTTGGAAATGTATCAACTCGGCCAGTTCATCTTTAGCGAGCAATGAGGAGACAGGGAGTTGCCTCACAGAACTTTTAGTCTTGAGTAACCTTGCATAGTTTGGTCGGATTAGCAGCACAGCTGGGGCCATTGCATGCAAGTCATTGATCCTCAATTTGAGTACTTCACTCCGACGTAAGCCGCAACGGAATGCCAAAATAAAGATCAACCGAATAATATCTGGAAAATCCTCATGAAACAAAGACAACTCTTGGCGCTGTCGCTCTATCTCATCTAAAATATTATGATATTCATCAAATGAAATTAAATTGGCGTCAACGATCCGATCGGGAGAGATCAAGCCTAAAACCTCGGAATAGTTAATCGGTGCAAGGTGGAATTTTTCCACCAAATAAAAATGAAATTCCCTTAACCCTCTGGCGATATATTGCCGATAGCTTTCGGATTCAACATCTGAAAGTATCTGTCTGTAGATCTCTTCGAGGCCCTCACCCTCCAGGAGCGTAACGTCTTCCTCGCCTGCGTATCCAGCAATACGACCGCTCGTTTGACTAACATAGTTACGGATAGTTGATAGATACAACTCATTTCCTGAATATGATCCCTCTTTGACCATAAACTCAGTCCAACCAATTATTACAGCCTCCAAAGCAAAGGATTCACCGATAAACTTATCTTTTTGTTTTTTCAGATTCTTCCGGACTAAAGTTCGGTCTGTGCAATTGAGGATTTTATTTAATTCTTTCATCTCGGCAGCATTAAAGATATTATCCGACTCCTTGTCTGTACCCTCAGGCATGCTTGCATTAAACTGTTTTGCAAAGGCCTTAGTTTCGCTGGCCACAATATCATCTTCTCCACCTCCGAAAGCTTTCATGAGCTTAAACATTCTCTTCCAAGCATAATTTTTGGGAGAATGGGGAGTTAGTTTACTCGCCGCAAAATCACATAAATACCCCGGCAGATATAGCCATGCCTCTGTCTGGATATATTCGATAAAAGAGCCTAAAGATGTTGGTATTTGCCCGGATTCTAGTCCAGCAACAACGAAATATTCCTTTATGCAACGAAATATTTTCTTATGCAGTTTTTTATTACTCGTGGAGCTATAGGTCGTCTGTGGGCTATTTCCAGAATACGCTAGAATCAGAAACTCGGTGAAATTGTCGGGGAACCATCTTCGTAATCTGGTCACTCTTGATGTTTTTGTCATAATTCCCAAATCGTAAAAAACCAGCGAATGCTGAGGATTGCTGGATAAATCACTTTCCTGGCCAATTGCCTCTAATGGTTCCGACAATTTAAGATATAATGCCGCCAAGCAACTGCTACTCATGAGACCACCATTTAAGGCCGCTGAAGCAATAATTCTGCCGATGGTTTGTTGTTGGTTCAATATCTTGCCGGATGCAGGGTTAATTACACACTTGCGCCACTGCCCCACCTTCGAATAATGATATATTTTTTTCTTTTGGAATGGACTTACCTCGGGAGGAACATACAGAGGGATTCTGGGGGGGCAAACATCAAAGACACCGGTAATATTACCTTGATCAACAACTACCGCCAGTGCTCTTGAAAATTCTATAGATTCTGATAACGGTGAGAAATGGTGGGTTATTTCTTGCTCTAATTCTTTTAGGGAGCCTAGCTTCTCTGGCAGGACTCTCTCGCCAATCAGACATTGTGCAATGATATTATTCCGTTTATTACGCAACCAATAATAGAGAAGTTTACCCGCCTCACATATGGTTGTTTTGTCGCAATAGTTTTCTAAAACCCAGAGATCTTTTATGGCCTGATTTACTACTGACATTGTTCCAACACCAATGGACTTTTCAAACAGCTCCACCCCAGATTATCCAAAAAAGGAGAAAAATATTCCTGTAATACCGCAAAATAATCGATTAAGGCAATTGATGAGTATGGCTCCCATGGTGCTTCCCCAGTCGCCCAATGGCCCATCCAAGAGTCTATAATTTCTGTAGGACAACCCATTTCTTGTAAATTAGTTCTCATAAACCTTCTATGGGCATTTGCTGGCGCCTCAAAATATTTACTAAATAGTAATGCCACTCTCTTCGGATGTACCTCCTCAAGTTCCCTACTCTCAGTAATAAAAAAGCAATTAAATGCTTCCTGTTCACCAAGAGGGATTGCCAGTTCTTTAAAGATGACTTTGCAGTGCTCCTCATAGCACGTGAGTTGTTCTGAAAGGCAGGGATGCAGCCAAACGGGCCGACTCTTACTGCCAAAGCGATCATCTTTGTCAGATATAATAGCGAGAGAGGCTTTCTGAAAAAAATCGTCATCTGATAATAATGGATCGATCACTGCTCTCAACCCCGAAGCATAACCACAGAATAGGATCGTATATATGGTATAAAGATTGTGGAATTCGACAAACTCCTGTGGGCAATTATTGGCTAAGGCCTCCAAGTCCTCACGCATTTTTGAAATAGCCTTTTTTACATCGCTATAATTTAGACAATTTTTGGCGCCAACGTGTACATCGACATATTCAACGCTAGGTGATACCGGGGCTGGTTTGTGCAAACCCAGGTGATCACCGACACCAGTTGCTACCTTACAATAAATTTGCCGGAGATATTGAATATTTGGTGTAAAATAAAACGATTTGACATTGTTAAGCCGATGTTTTTTCCCGGTAATTGCAGCGGCTGTGGCAACGTCTCCACATTCTTGAACAAGTTGTGCGAAAATATAGTTGGAAATTTTTGCTACCGTTATTCTCTCACCATAATCCAGCTCCCCTAAAAACAGGTTTATTAGTTTACGAAAATCTTTTGTTTTAAAACTAAAGACCAGTCCGCTGGACTCTATACTCCGATTGGTTCTCTCAAATAAAATTTCAACCTTCTCACGCACTTTGTATAAATCAGGGAGAGACACATACTCCACCACCATACGAGTTTGCTCTTTTGCAGAACTAACATTTGGATAATGCTTTGGACTTATACTTCTGATTTGCCACTCAGGATCTGATTTACCGTCGTGGACATCAACACCAAGTGCCAAATCACATTTAATGTACTCAGTAGCCGGGGTTAGGTATTCAGCGGACACTGCCCGATCTAATGAGCTACTCGTCCAGAACATGATTGATAGCAAAATCATGGTCTCGGCTTCCAATAGCTGCTCTTTCTGCCAATTTTCAAGTTGAGCAATTATCGCAAATTTTTTATCAATGGTGTTTATCAGTGATGCAACCTCATTCGTTGTCATTATTTGATAATCCCATGGGAATAATTGGTTGGCCATTTTACGATGTCGCAACTGACCCCGCGCCGACATAAAATAGTTCCTAACCCCTTTCTTGGTCTTTTCGCACTCATATCCGGTGTATACAATTTCACCATCGTCAGCTAATTCTGATCTATGCACATCCTCAGCAAGGGCCTCTTTCTCATCTTTGGAAAAATCACTTTTAATGTCATACCAAAATTGTGACTCCATTTCCCCCCAGTCGTACGAGGAGTCATCTGGATCACCAATATCGTTTTCCAGTTCATCGCCAAAGTCATAATAAAACCCAACATGACCCGATACCGTTTTCCCTCCTCCACCTCCTGAAGATGAATATCCCCCACGTTTCTTGCGTGTTTTATAGATATCATCTTTGCCAAACTTGATGATGAATTGACAGTAGCCACGGATATAACCAACAATTGATTTCCCACTCGGATTTTTAATTTTTCTTACACTTGTTCTAAAATCTTTGAACTCCTGGAATGGATTGAATTTAAGCAAATAATTGATATTCTTTTTTTTACTTAGATCTCTTAGAGCCTTAGTCGATTCATAGGCTAAATGCTGCCAATCACCAAAGATCTCCTCTCCATTATAATGTTGTTCATATTGTTCCAAGGAACTCAGTTTCCTCATCGCCTTGATATGAGCAAGAACAAGGTGGCCCTGTAATAAGGCGAAATGTCTCGTATACTCTTTATCTTCCTGGATATTAAAGAGCATTGAATATAGACCGTTCTTGAGAAATCCCTCTCTTGACATGCGATGCGGTCTCTTGCTTTTAGAGGGAGAATCGGCGGCATCATGGCTGTCAGATTCCGGTGATTTTTTAACTTGTTGGGTTAGCTGCTCTATATCATCTTTTGTTATTATCCCAGGTCGTTTAAACTCAGATGCCCACCGGGGGCTGCACCTAAGTAATTCACGTAACAATGCAGGCCAGTTAGCAATATCAAAATCAGCCAAACACACATTACAATGCACCTGCATTTCACGTAAAATATGGTATAGATTGTTAAATACAGTGGGAAAACCAATGAGATGTTCGTGGCTGTTAATTAACCACAGGAGATTTCTGACCTCATCAACCGCCAGACCTTCTTGTCTAACCAGTTTAAGGAGCAGTTTGTGCTCATTATTTTCATCTTGGGATGTTGGCATTTTATTATGCTAAATCAAAGGGACACAACAATGCTGTGACTCCAATATTTATTAATGACTCGATCTAATAAATCTAGAAATATGAAATGCTGCCATCATCATTTCATTTCGTGGGATTACATTAGGCAATTTTTCGATAAAACGAAGTAAGTTCTCAGGTTTCAATGCCCAGGTATTACTCTTCATGGCATTATTGTTCATTTTGACATACCAGCCTGGGTACAGGATAACGGATCGTACTTGAAAGTTTTTCCCCGTAGACTCGCTCAATGTTTCTTTGATCCAAGTAGATTGGCAAGATACTTGATTCAAGGGATCATCTGTTTTGTATCCGTTAATGGAAAGCATGTGGCCATCATACAGAATTTTGGCATTCTTTTTTTTCGGCTTACTGACGGTTTTGGTCTCAACCACGAAAATACCTTTTTGCGAAATTATCAAATGATCGACATTTCCCCGCTCACCAACAAGATCATGAAAAACCCTGCAACCTTTTGCCCGTAGATTATCAAGAATTTCACCCACAACTCTCTCACCATCCCTGCCTAGTCTCAAGTTGTTTAATTTTTTCTTGGCTTTGATGAGTTTCAAAGTGCAAATGACAATAGAAATCAGAGCAACACCTGTCATCAAGGCGGGATTGATTTTCTTCTCACTTAGAAAAGATTGCCACTGAATGAAGGCCGCAAAGCTGAAAATAAAAGGAATAATGATGTACAAAAGGACTTTATCTGTCAATAATTTGTCTATCTCTTCATCAAGAGATTGTCCAGCATGCCGCAATGGCTTTTGCTGTAGGGGGGATTTTTTCTTTTCATCCATGTTTTTGCTCCTCTATTTGATTTTGGACTTGTCGTCGTCATTTTCCAAACTACTACAATGGGAACCGGTTGTCGATGCTCCCAACATGTGACAACGGATAACTGTCACCCCCATAATATTCTCCAGATTGAGCTATTATACGAAAATTGAGGGTGTATGAAAGATTGACAATAATTGATATTTTTGCTTGAGTATTCCATGTCGTGAATATTAGAAAAGTTACAGCAAAATGGCCATAATTATAATGTGTTTTTATCTGATATTTTATTTGAACAGGTCTTGGCCTGACTAGAACTGTTTTTTTTGCACGTCGACGGTTGGCATGAGTGTTTGGAAATATCTTGACCGGGTTTAAGGTGAAATAATTAAGTAAAGTGTCCCTGAAATTGCCCTTCTAGAAAATCGAATTCTTTTTCTTCTTGTATCATGTCAGTTCTCCTTTTTGAGCTGAATATATCCGCTTTCAGTTAACTGACACAGAATTTTGAATACCCTCTGGGATGATGAAGGGACCAGTGCAGATTTATATCTATGATTGGGCTTGTCTTAAACTAGTTCCATTCAAGTAATTCCGTAATGATCTAATATTTTCCGTATCATTTTTTTGCCATGCGCATCAATCTCTGGCTCTTCCCATTTATCATCATAGTTGGTGAAGACATCACAGAGCTTAAGAGAATCGTAAACAGGTTTATGTTCGAAATCGACTCTTTTCTTTTCCACTTCCTGGTTACTATAAGAAGAATTTTGACTCACGTTCAACAAAGTCAGATTTCCGAAAGAATGTAATGTTTTTTCAGGTAAACTTTTACCGTGTTCTTCATTTTGAGGGAAAATGTGCTCAATTGAATTTTTTGAAGTAATTCTGTATCTCTTGAACTTTTTTTCATCCTCTACTTTCCAATCATTCTTCTTGTCCAATTCTTTCCAGAGAATATACTCTAACTTCTGAAACCAGTAATGTTTGAAACCCGTTCCTTTAGGTTCATTTAAATATTGTTCTAAGTTCATTTTCTGGTCATCAGAAACCTTATAGATTTTCTTCATTAAATTATAGGTAGTAGGTTTGTCTTCGGCTTTACTCAGAGACAAGTCATTATCAATACTCTCAAGGCATTCTAAACTGGTCTCTCCTTCCATTAACTTTTTCAAGTAAGGAGACAACCATATTTGCGTATTATAATTTCCGGTAAAATACAGAACACTTTGCAGCATGGTAATGCTATCCATGGATTCTGGTTTTTTTCTTGAAAAATATCGTTTACCATTTTTGTCGTAGTGTTCCACTTTTTGTAGTGTAAGAACTTCTTTTTTGTCATCGCCAGAATCTATTTTTTTTACAACATGCCTGTCGAAAATATATCGAATTTTCCACAAGTTTTTGAAAAACTCCTTAATCTCTTCTTCAAGCTGGTCTGAAGTTTCGCTATCCTCCCTGATTCTATATAGCGGTTCAAAGGTCTGAAGTAAGTTGTTTTGGTGAAAAGGCTTATCAAAATCCTCTTTCCCAGAATTTGCTAGATGAATACGATATGTATGCAGTAACAACTGAGGGAAATTAATTATGGATTTGCAATGGACCCAATCGTCTTCATGGCTGGAATCGGCATGATTGCATATTTCCTTCTGTTCATTATCTCCAGCAGAATTTCCTTCAGGTACATTAATAAGATCAGACAATAAAAAGCCTTCGACTGAATTGTCATCTTGATTGCTTTCACTCCCTTCGTTGTTGTATTTGAATATCTCGTCTTTGTAATCACTGAAGTCTGTGGGGATGACTTCACACCGATCTGTTCTTGGAAACAATTTAAGAACATTTTTTTCAAAATAGTATTCCATGTTTTCGCATGCTTCCCATATCCTGCTATATAATTCTTTTTCCGTTTTTAAATTTTTTAGCAATTTTGATTTGAGGATATCAGATTGCTCCAGTTGAATCCCTGTGCTGTTCATCGTTGCAAACAACTTGTTAAGATTCATATTAGAAGGAGCAGTATTTTTAACAAATTGAACCTTCTCAAAAATATAATCACCAAATGACCCCTTTTGGTTAGTATCAAGTGAGTCGATTTTCCCTTTTATCGTTGAAACAGCGTTCGCCACATGAATCAGATAATCGTTCTTTTCGATCTCTTCCTGTGGATATTTTCTTGAGGCAATCGTTTCGTCTTTTAGTAAAAGTGAAAGGTAATCGTTCAACTTTTTGCGGATGGCAAAATTTAAGCGAAGTTTATCATCAATTTCAAGAAAACAAGTCAGGTCAGTATTAATGGCCTGGTTTTCATCAGCTTCTGCTTTGAGCAGTTTGAAGGCAATCGCTGTCAACCATAAAGTGATAAACCGCTGCTGCCCATCGATCAATTCTTCTTCTTGATCATCGATGGCAGAAGTTAAGATTGCACCGATAAAGTAATGAGGATCTTCACGTTCATATGCACTCCAAAAATCATCAAGCAGTCTGTGGACCTGCTCGTCCCTCCACACATAAGGACGTTGATAGGTGGGTATCAGGAAGCGTGTGGCACCCAATTTTTGCAAGGTGAATACGTCCGTTTTGAATTTATGGTTTAAGTTTATCATTTATTCCTTTTATCAGTTCTTCATCAAATTTTGATATGTCGCCATCAGATTCTTTTTTATCCTTGTAAAAATAATTGAAAACGTTATCCACAAATCTTTTTTTAACTGTATTCCCTTTGGTGTTATCTGAATTTGGCTCGTACTTGAAATTTTTCAAATCAAAAATTACTTGCTCATGGCAAACTCCTTGGAGGATGTAGTCAAAAAGAGATTGTTTTCTCCCATTAATATCCTCCTTTCGTATAAATGCCCGAATGCTGCTTTCTCGAACCGTTTTTTTCTGTGTCACTCTAATGGAATAACTGAATCGAAATATCCAAAATGCGGCTTCCAGAATATGCATAACCCCAAAACGATGGACATAGCATAGCATAGCAACTTCAAAAAATTCTTTTAAATAGGCTGTTCCATCAACACGTGATATCAGTTCTTTATTGAATGTATAAAATTCCTGTCTGATTTCTTTGTCTTCCTGATTTATAAATAATCGCCTGTATATATCGCAAAACGATTCTAGATACTCAATAAAGTTTTGCCCTTTAACCAAAGGCTGACGTATAAAAAAACGATATTGTGGATATTGTACCTGGAAGCCGTCAGGAGTAGAGGCGAAGGCCACTGTCTGATATGCTTTGCCTTCCTTACCCTCCTCTTTTTCTTCACCACTAAACTCTTCTATAACAGCATGTTTTATTTTTAGCTCTTCTTTATGGTGCGGCACATCCTGCCATTTCAACAGTCCCCATCGGCGGGCCTTGAGTAAGTAAAAGATCACAAGATTTATAGATTTTTGTTTTTCCCATAACAAGGCATAGTGACTTCGTTGATGTTCATTCTTAAAAGTACGTAGGTGATGAGCCTTTATGATATCGACACCGGATAAACGAATTCCTCCTGTGTTCTGAGTCTCAAAAAATGTGTAAGCATCGTCTTCATTTTCAGTCACAATCAGAGTCAGGTTGATTTTTGAGGCGTCGATATCTTTCAGATCAACTATTTTGTCATTAAGAGATTGGTAATTATTGTTAATATTGCTGAGGCTAATAGGTGACTTGTATCGAATTGCAGGGCAGTTTTGGTTAGCATATTTTGATATTAAAGCCATGGTGGTAATGCGCTGCTGACCGTCAATGATGTTTAAGGCCTCTCCTTGCTGGTGCAGAATGACACTTCCAAGGTAATACATTGGTTTTTCATTTTTCTCCTTTTTCTGGAAGTAGTTCGTCAAGTCCTTTACCAGTTTATGAACCTCTTCTGCGCCCCATTGGTATGGACGCTGATATTCCGGTATTGTAAGCTGACCCTGTATTTTATTGTTCCCGTCACCGATGGCATTTTCGGCCACTCTAAACAGTTCGGTTAAAGTACAACTTGTTACTTTAATGTTTGTTGACTGATCTGCACCTGTCATAATTTACCTTTAAGTATCTCTTGGATCAGGCTTGATTTGTTGTGATTCGGGTGAAGTTGAAATACCTATTTGCAAAGCTTGACCCGATGTCTTGAGGCTGTTCTTTTATCTGACTCGTAGAAATAGAGGCATTTTTTGATTTTCTTATCATTGATTCAATCCTTTTACCGATATGATCAATTTCTCCCCATTAATCATATTCAGCGAGGGTGCAGTCAAGGTTAATTCTGATCGATCCATGGTTCCATTTTATTCATTTTATCACATTAATGATTAAGTTTATGATTTTGTGAAAACATAAAACAAAAAAGCAAGAGTATTGCGGTAATAGACTATTATGTGACAATTAGCTTGACCGGTTGATGACAATTACCTTGTCCGGTTCAACATGGTATAAACCGACCCCAAAACAATCCCCCAAAAGGAGG
>Ga0114934_10002406_pt1 | contig 11944 bp, 4 predicted proteins | sample 4SBtaG_2_FD_99695 | JGI IMG/M metagenome (GOLD analysis project Ga0114934, IMG submission 99695) | Deep subsurface microbial communities from Kolumbo volcano to uncover new lineages of life (NeLLi) - 4SBTROV10_white metaG | ecosystem: Environmental > Aquatic > Marine > Volcanic ...
ATGACGACATTGAATTACCCTGCACCCTTTGCCACTTATAAAACAGTTTTTTTTGCGTAAAATTTTTGAGTGCGATTGTTCTATGCGATAGTAATATTTATTAAAATTATATTTATTAAAGGTATTACCGATGCTTAACAGGATAAAATCTGAAATTTCAGAGATGGGTTGGCAGGGTAAAATTTTTAAACCCCACAAAATTGTTGCTATATTAGCCGCCATTGAGGTTTTAAAAATAAATGGATTTAGAGACACTAAAATACCGTTTTCCGATGATTTTAAACAGTCTTTTTCTAATATTTTTGCTAATTACGTATCAGAAAAACATAGCTGTCGTCCGTACACACCTTTTTTCCATTTACGTTCTTCTTCTTTTTGGAACTTGATTCCAAAACGTGGGAAAGAAACAGAATTGATCCGGTCTACAACAGTTGGAGGACCTGGGGCATTAACAGATATTGTTGACCATGCAAAAATAAGTGATGATTTCCTTAAAATTCTTCAAGCCTCAAGCTCTCGGGACGAATTAACTTCTTTTCTGCTATTTCATCTTGAAGAAGGTCAAAATATTGATTCGGAAAATATTAAGCAAGTAACGAGCATACTTGATTCAATACCAAAAACAAATTATGACATTTCATATAATAATCCCTTCGTTGGATATCTCAACTCCTTACAGCAAGTCGGTGGTAGTAATGAAAATGCCTTAGCTGAAGCACAAGTATGCAATTCAAGCTTTTCCCATTTGCATGTTAATCATCCGTTAGCTCAAATGATTTTTAGTGAGTTACATTCCGTACCGATAAAACATGTCATACTCACTGGTCATGCCGGAGATGGTAAATCAACTCTGGCCATAGATATCCTTAAAATGATCAAAGGTATTAGTATTTCAGAACCTTTATCCACCCCCATAGGCCTGAGAGAAGATATTGATGGATCAGACGTGACTGTCATCAAGGACTTAAGTGAACAAAGTAAAAATGATAGTGCCGAATTGATAGAAGAGTTACTTAAAGGCAAACGGCGTTTTTTATTGGTTTCAAATACGGGAACACTTTTGGATTTATTCAAGGGAAACAATGATATTTTAGATTTAGGCAGAAGCCAACTGGAAAGCCGCCTTTTGGACGCCATCGGTCATGAAACCGGAGTCGCTGATTTAAATATTAATGGGACTATATTTAAAGTATTTAATCTTGCTCTCATGGATAACCTTCAGATAGCACGCCAAATATTCGAAAAAATGTTATTAGAAGACCGTTGGAAGATATGTGAGGACAGGGCGTGTCGCAAGAATTGTCCCATATGCATTAATATTGAGTTAATTCAACAAAACAAACATCTGATAGTTGACCGCATTTTTCTGGCTTATCGTCGGATGTATGAATATGGAACCCGTTTAACCCTTCGCCAACTGACAGAACATCTATCCTATATGATCACATCGGGATTGGAAGGCAGCGATATCCAAGATATCCAGGAAAGGAATTATCGACCTCTAAAAATTGAATATTTATTTTTCAATCGGTTTTTCAGTGACAATGGGTTTGAAACCGATCCGTCTGCAGCTCGGATGAAATCAGTAAGAGAAATCATCGGTCAGGGCTTTGGAGAACGCCCATCACCAATATGGGAACACCGTCTTTGGCTGAGAACATACGGGCAGTCCTTTAATTTTGGTGTAAATGGCTGCCAGACAGAATTCGACTTTTTGAGAGAACGTGGCTCACGGACTACCAGGAATATTGAATCTGAGATCACGCCTGACCTGGCAAGGGAGCAGGTTCGACGGATGCTATACTTTCTTTATGATTTTGAAAATAAAGACCAAGGTTATATAGGTCAATACTTAAACTCTCCAACACTTCTCAATTGGATGGACTGGCAAAAATCTGAGGCAGGGCTCGGGTTTAATGAAAAAATGACATTGGAACGAAAAATTTACCATGTCCTTCAAGAACATTTTACTGGAGTCCGCATGCCGGAAGGATCAGAACAGAATGATAGACGTCTATATATCACCTTGAGTCGTCGCAGGAGCGAGGTTCGGCAAAGTGCTCAGATTGTGCTTGCCCAGATTGACTGGAGTACGGCTATAGATTTGCGTTTAATCGATAAATATTCGGCTAATGGAAGCCAGCGAAAAGAACTATCACTTATAGGAAAAGGACCGATAAATGGGATAGACCTTCATTTGACTGTTCCTTTTCTTGATTATGTGGTTATGAGGCATTTCGGTGAACTTGGAGAGGTGCTTCAGGCTTCTTATATTGAACGACTGGATAGTTACAAATCAAGATTGCAACAACGCACCGGAATAGAAAAGAATGAGAGGATTTTGCTTGTTCATCTCAAAACTGACCATACATTTCGGAGACAGCAATACGGGTTGTATAATGGCCGCCTGGAGGTGAGCAATGTCTTATAAATTCTTTCCGTATAATCCTGCTATAGATTCAATAGCAAAAAAAGCTCTTGAAAATCCGGCATTTCAAATATTTGGCAACCGATTTTTTTCCGGTCAAACACATAATGAACTACTTGTGGAATTTTTGTTAATTTCATTTTCTCCCAAGAAAATCGGTTCAACTCCTGAATTTAATTCATGCTTGCCGAATTTTTCTGATTTGAATGTTTGGTTGGATGAAAAGCTGGAATACTCCCCCAAAGCCCGATTGAATCTTAAACTCTTTTCAATGTTAGGCGCTTCAAAGTTGGACTCACGCCATAAAACCCACCGGGACCATCATCAGGATTTGATAAAGGCGTTAAAAGAACGGATTGATATGGATGACAGTGGAGATAAGGATGCTGCTGTTCGAACGCTTGAAAACCTTTTCCTGGGATTTCAGGGAACCGGTAGCGGACGGACATGGTGTGCCCAAAATTTTATGCCTATTTCGAACAGTTTTTTAGCAGGAGAAACAATTTGGAATGAATCCCAAGCAAAAAAGCATGATCCTCAGAACTGGGAAGACATTACCTCTTCATTAACCACATTTTTAACGATGAACAAGCATCGGTTTCTCGCCCGAGGTGGTGAAGTCTTATACCTTCAGATATGTAATGCCTTAAGACAACCCAAAGATCAGGTTGAAAAATGGGCAACTTCCTCTGAGCTTGGCTTTAATAAGGTAGAATTGAACCCCAAAAGTCTACATGAAAACTTGGAAAAAGAGCTAAATCGTATGAGGGGACACTGTCCAAGTGCCCTGACTGAGATCGCTGAATTTATTGACGAACAGCTTGATTCAGATACATCAGAGAAAACCGATGGACCAAAGCATGATAGGCGATTCGTAAATGCAGGATGGTGCCGAATCGAATCCTGGAAGGAAGGATATATTTTTGCAGTAGAAATCTATCGGTTGCTTAAAGCGGCTCTGGATATAGTGGACAGAATTCATCTTTTGGAAATTGCTTGTGCTATGCAGGTTATCCGGAGTTTGATCTCGCAAAGTTTTCGAATTCTAATTTCAGAATCTGATGAGAACAAACCAGGATACAGATTGGCCGTATCTTCCCCTGTAGATGATCGGCCTGCCATCAGAAGATTGTCACAGTTGTCCGTCAAAAAAATTGAAAAACTAATTTATCAAACCCTTCGCAGTGAACACGTCGATCTTCCTCAGGATGATGAAGAAAGAATAAAGCTGTTGAATCAGGCGGATAAGTCTTATGGCGGAAAATTATTTATAAGCCTGTCCAAGCGAATCGGGTTCATGATCCCTAAGTTGGGAGCCGGAGCTCGGTTTGTCATGAATGAACAAATACTACGATACTTGGTAATCACTACCATCCCCCTTGGCGGACGGTTGACCTTTGATACGTTTAAACAGATTCTGGAACATCGCCATGGTCTCGTTTTTGATGCCGATGGTATGGACCGAGCCAGTGAATGGCTTACTGGAAAAGGTTTGTATCTTCCGGCAGATACGGATAACTGGCTTCAGGATATGCTTGAAGCAGCTGGTTTTTTAATTCAATTATCTGACTCCTGCGCTCTGGTTTCCAACCCTGCAGAAGCTATTGAAGAAGAGGTGTAATTATGCATTTATTTGCGCTTACCGTTCGAAACCATGTTGTTGATCTTGTGGGGGAAAAAAGAAAAAGCCAATCTGAAAGTCGAAAAAACATTGTCATGATTCCGGCCATGCCTGAAAAAACATTATTAGAGATTTCAGAAGCGATTTCCAGTCATTTTATAAAGGAACCAGATGTCTACCTCACCTACAAAATTGCTAAGGTTTTAACAGATCGCTGGTCACCTATGAACAGAAATAAGGCAGAAGCAAAAGGATGGCTGGATGATCGGGGAAACCTTACATACTATCGAAGTAATGTAGAGACTGCTCCGGATAAGCTTTCTCTGATTGTTCTTTGTGGGGCCGACCGAGTTACTGATGCAGCAAGCTTGGCCGATTTTTACTCCTGTGACCCCCAGATGATTTGGGAAATGAAAATGAGGTGCAGTTTTAAAAACTGGATTGTTCCTAAACTTCAAAGTATAGGGATTCAACACTTTGACAATAAAGATATACAAAATTTCGATCGGGTTCTCATCCCCCTTTTAAAATCCGGTCGAGGAGATATCATTCAAATCAGTGATTGGCTTGAAGATATAGATCTGAATTACGCCTCTGACATCTCACATGCCCTGAAAATAATACTCAGCAGTTTTAATTATTTTGACTTACCTTTGTTTACAAGTTTTCCAATTAACCAAAAAAGAAGACAATTAACCCCTTACATTAATCGGGCTACAGAATTTTTCAATTACACCCTGTTCCTTGAACCCAAGCAGAGACAAAAAGCAGTTAAAACAATTGATGCTATTTTAAATGCTTTGGAAAATGATGAGAACACAGGCCTCCCCCTTGAGGATGAGCAGATTATTGGACTTTATCCATCAGGTGAAGAATTTCTTTTGGGCTTGAAACGCTTTATTGAAGCAGATGATCAAGAGGAACGTTTAAAACTTGCATCCTGTGACTTTGTTGTAATTTCGGACAAAATTTTAAAATTTAAACAACAGTCATCTGAAGTTAAAGAAAAAAAAATAGGCAGGAAAAAATTATCCGGAAGCCCGGTCGACGTATTTTTAACTGCCATTTGGAATACATTAAAAGACTTTTACAATGATAAAAAATTTGATGCAGACATAAAGATAGAACAAATTTACCTTGGGACAGATCGGTTTAAACATGACATCGAAAGCAATGAAGATGATGGAAGTGAAAGCGCTGAGGATAAAACGGATCTGGCACGAGAATACTTGACACGACTGATCGGCGGAATTGATGACATCATAACCAAACACCTGACGCTGTCCTATGAGGATAACTCAAAAATTGCAATTACCAGTGGCATAATAGCACCTGATATGAATTGTACTTACAGCAAGACTGCCGAACCTGCTTTGGAATTTTCTGTAGCGGTCCATAAAGAGGGAAATGACAGCAATCCTTTTAAACGTAAATTCGCATGGCGGTTACCTGAACACCATATGTACCGTTTGTCTATAGAGTTGATTCTTAGAGTGAGCAGGGCAATGCAAAGCGTCAAATCTATTTATAAACTGCCTGTTTTTCATATAGCATATTATGACGAATTGTTGAGAGCTAGCTCAGATGAAGAAATTAAGCGAGTTCTACTCTTTTCTATAAGAGACGAAAGAGATTTAAATGATTTCTTTACCAATTTATTAAGTGACCAGTGGATGAGGGTTGATGACCCGATTCTACCTAAATTAAAAGTTCTGGCAAGAAAATATGAAAGCTTTATCCAAACTTCAGCAAACCAAGGTTTGTTTTCAGCAATCTTCGAGACTGCATCTCAATGGAGTGATTTAAGAAGGGCATATTCAGATCTTTATGAAGAAATCTCTCAGAATCCCAGCTTTTTACAATCTTCATTGATAGGCATGTTGGTACGTGCCTTTTTGGTCATTCAAACCAAACCCGAAGGGTATCGGGATACGTGGCATGCTGATATTTTTGAAAAATCTGGTATTGCTACGGTGCTTCACCCGGCGGTAGTGGAGATGCTGGAAGCCCAGATCGTCTATCAGGCTCGGTGTTTCAATTATGCAGTGAATAAAGAGTTAAGAACCAAGTCACCTAAAGAAGCATTCAAGGCCTACATCTTGCGGACATTTATGGATCTCTCAACGATTCAGTCTCCTCTAACGGGGTTATTGTACAATGAGGCTGGCAATCTGGACACCAACGTGAGGGGACGGGAATTAATTCACAGAATAGGATTACCAGAATCATCTGATGCACCTCTATCTACGCGAATTCTCATACCTTATCAGGATAATTTAGATGATAACAGTGTGCTTAATGACTCTGAAATATTTCAAGAAACAAGTGAGTCAAGATTATTACTGCGTCTAATGCAGGATTATTTCGATCTACACCCTCACGCCAGAGACGGTTTAAGTCTTGCAGTTTTCCGTAATAAAGATATCCAGCCAGTGATAGCCGCAGTACACGCTTATCTAAAAATTCTCTCTACTGCTCCGACATCAACCCGGACTAATAAACGATACGTTTTAGATCCTCGCAGAAATCGGCCCTATGCGATTAGTGTGACTATTTTTACAGAATCTAATGACGAAACAGATGTGGCTGGGTGGATAGACCAGTGGAAAGAACGTTGGGAAGCCGCAGAGACAGAGAAAAAATATCAATTATACCGTCAATGCCGATTTTCAATAGCCCATAGAGTTGTGGAAAAAAACGGTGTGGGCTCATTGTATAGATTAGTAAATGAGCAGTTTGAAACAGACATCACCGTCTTATATAATTTTATCGGAGCAGGCTCAGGGGTGGACATGTTTGAAAATGTGGAGGAATTTGATGTCACCAGCCGAGATTTAAAATTCCCCATTCTGGAAAAAGCTTGCTGCATGATCGATGATCCTGGAAAAGTGTTTAAAAGAAGCAGAGTCATCAGCAATCGGCAATTTGTATTAGGGGCCCACCATGCTAACCTATTACATGGGTTAAGCTCGAAAAGCTCCCAACAAGGAACTTTAGTTATCGGCACAGGCGATTTTACTCCTTGGAGGGCTGTTGTTGATGTTCTCCACAAAAAATCGGAATGGGTTATTTGTATTGATCCAAATATGGATGAAAGGCTGATAAAATTTCCATTATCCGAATCTTCTAAAGAAAGAGAGATCATCGGTTTTGGTTCAGGAGTAGGAACGCACGGTGGGGATAATTATACCATATCAACAGAACAATTTTCTTTAGCGGATATCGGCAGCCGATTAAGTGAATCTATTCAATCCCTTTATGCAGCAAAAGCAAAGTGGAGCAAGGAAGATTGTAATAAAGTTACTCAGGGAATCTTGTCGATAGATAGGGACCTTTCTGGATTGTCATTAGTTCGGGCAACTGGCGCTGCCGATCAGTATATCCGTGATTTCCTTGCATACTCTCTCTCACGAAAAATGCTGAAAGCTGATAAGTCTGTATTTTGTGAATCTTTGGTTTCTCTTGATGCATACCGTCATTGGTTTGATTTGGCAGAAAATAGCCAACGACCAGATTTGATGTGGCTACAGGCAAACATTGGTGATGATAACCGATTTCACCTGAACATGAACTTAATAGAATGTAAAATGGGTAATGAATCTTTAGATCATGTCAGCAAGGCTGTTTCTCAGATTGAAAATGGACTTCGGGTTTTAGTATCAGCATTCATGCCTATGAACAATGATGGTTCCAATATGCTTGAAGACGATCGGCCAGATCGGCGATACTGGTGGATGCAACTACACCGCTTGATAGCCTGTAGAGCTCAGATCAAAAAACATCAACACTCAGAGGTTTTAACAGCTTTAGAACGCTTGGCTGAGGGTGATTATGATATTGTCTGGAATGCATCTGTTTTTACTTTTTGGGTCAACCAAGACCCAAATATCGTACGTAAAGGATATTGGGAGACAGAAGGAGGTATCGTTGCTAGTATCTACTCCGTCGGCGGAGGGTTTGTTTATCAGCTGGCAACAAAACCCAATGATTTGGAAATAGACTGGATAGGTATGACAACACAGGGGGAACCTTTTAAAAACAATGAGACAATAATAGATGGAATTGATGAAGATGATGGCAGTTTCTGGGATATGGATGATTTGTACGATGAAGAACCTGACGAAGATATTTTGGAATTACAGCCTAATGGGGACGATATTCAAGAACAAGATAATTTAATGGCAGAGAAAGATGCCCCTGTCATATTGGATATGATTACAGAAATAAGCGATAACACTAAACAAGATATAGTCGCTGTCAATATCGCTCCGTCTGAGGAGTCGGCCAAAACGTGGGACCGAGTTCTATTAGGGAAAACGATATCAGGGGATTTACCTATTTATTGGGAATTTGGGCACAAGGACCTTGCAAATCGCCACATGCTTATTTTCGGTTCGTCAGGTCAAGGTAAAACCTATGCCATCCAATGCATGCTTTGTGAAATGGTCAAATTTAGGCAAAAAAGTCTGATCATTGATTATACGAACGGCTTTTTACCAAATCATCTTGAATCGGTTACAAATGAAATAATGAATCCAAAACAGCATGTTGTTTCAAATGAACCTCTACCGATCAATCCTTTTTTACCTCAGATGTCTGATAACGGAGGTATCATTATTAAGGAAAATGCCAATACTGTAGCCAAAAGAATAGCCGGGTTGTTCAATGCTGTTTATCAAATTGGGGATCAGCAATATAGTGTGCTTCATAGAGCCATCATGGAGGGGGTTGAAACGCTGAATGAACAAATGAATTTAGATCAGATGCTATACATAATTGAGGAGATGGCCAATGATAAAAAGTTCAAAACAACAGCTCAGACATTACACAATAAACTCCGTCCATTTGTCCTTGATGAACCCTTTTCACACGGAGAAAAAGGGTTTGATTGGATTTCTCTTTTCAATAATAAAGAACCATTGTGTAACATTTTTCAACTGGTTGGCATGGATGACTATTCTCAAAAATTAATTACAGAATTTATTCTTTGGGATCTATACGGATTTTTGCAATCTAAAGGTAAAAAAACAGACCCCAAAGTGATCGTTTTGGATGAAGTACAAAATCTTGATCATCAAGAGGGGAGTCCTTTGTCTAAGTACCTTCGAGAAGGGCGCAAATTTGGATTGTCTCTTATGTTGGCTACCCAAACCATGAGTAACATGAAAAAAGATGAACAAGACCGCATGTTTAATGCTGAGCATAAACTTTTTTTCCGTCCTGCAGATACTGAACTAAAAACGTTTGCAAACATAGCAGCATTGTTTGCCGGGCAAAGTCCGAGTGAATGGGTCAATAAATTATCCTCATTAAAAAAAGGTGAGTGTTTTTCCATTGGTCATGCATTGAATGAAAAAAATGGTCACTTGGTCCAAAGGGTTTTTAAAATTAAGATCAGTGCTTTGGAGGATCGTGTTTTAAATGAATAAAGAACAGTGTCCAAATGATCGGTTGCCAAGGAACTTTCATAAAACCTTTAAACCCGAACGCCACTATATAAATGCTATGTTGCGTTTTGCAGCCTCCGGTAAATCGGGAGATTTTCAAGCAATTGCATCTTCAACAGGAATCCCAATGGGCGCATCTACCGGAAAAGTACCGGCCATATTGGATTACTGCAGAGGCATGGGTTTAATCACACTATCATCCGGCTCAGAACGGAACAGCATTAAAACTCCAGAACTGACAAATTTAGGAAGAATAATTCTTTTGGAAGATCCTTTTTTGAAATCTCAGGTAAGCCAATGGCTTTCTCATCTTAATCTCAGCAGCCCAAGAACAGGTGCTGACGTTTGGTACCAAATTTTTTTTCCAGGTGTTCAAGCTTTAGGTCAGCAATTTAAAAGAAGCCAACTTGAGTCACACCTGCAAATGATATACAGGAGCACGAGTAGTAAAGTGATTGGCCCTATTGTAGGTATGTATGAAGATGAAGCAGCATTTAAGGTTTGTGGCGCACTTTTTGAATCCAACGGAATGATTACGAAGAAACCCGCTCCCGTTATTGATGAAATGGGGAGAGGTTACGGCGCATGGATATTACAATTGATTTCTGATTATTTTCCTAATCAACAACAAATTTCTGTGACGGATTTAGATAAAAAGGCAGGTTGGAAAACCATACCAGGTTGGTCGATTTCATCTGCTGTAGAGTTACTGGAAATATTGGAAAAGAAAAAAATTATTGTGGTTGATAGGCATATGGACCCTTGGCTGGTTCAACCAGCAATGGGAGTTGAGGATGCTTGGCGGAATGTGTTTATAGATATGATATAAATTAAGAGGGAAATAAATGGTAGATTTGCTTACTGATATTATTGAATTCAGAGGGGACCGGCTTTTTAACGGCGCTGTGAATATTGAATGGTTTACCTCAGATGAATCAAAAGCTGAAATTGCGAGTGATGCATTCGTTTTCCATGGTCCCAAATATCATGGGGTACGTCAGGAAGATATCGAAGGCGACCATAGTCACCAACTGATTGACACAGCCAGTTTTACCCAATCTATTGTACAAAGATGTTCCGGATTTGAAGATCAACCCTTTACCCTGGCCATTGCAGGATATGGGACTGGTAAGTCTCACCTAGGTTTGACTTTGGCTAATCTTGTGAGTGATCCTCATGGAAAAAAGGCAGACGCAATTTTAACTGCTCTTGAATCTGCTGACAGGGATATTGCCAAAAATATTCGTCTAAATCTCAGGGAAATGGCTCAACCTTGTCTATCGGTTGCTTTAAATGGGATGAGAGGGTTTGATCTCGCAGCAGAAATTACCAGGCAAGTTACGACTATTTTGAAAAAAAATGGTCATGTAACCACTATGCTTGACGAATTAAGACCTAGATTTGGACAGGCTATATCGTTGATTCAAATGTCCAATGAAACTGTAAAAGAGGAGTTGATTGTTGCAACTAACGCCGATTCAATTGAAATTCTGACAGACGCATTAGGACAACATGATGAAAGGTTGTATGCACAGGTCTATGACTTTTTTGCAGCCAGAGGCATGCCAATAAGGTCGCTATCTGGAGAATCTGTCCGAGATGTGATTGATATTGTAGTTAGAGAATATTGTGGCATAGGTAAACCTTATAGATCGTTGGTCATTTTATTTGACGAATTTGGTAAATACACTGAGTTTGCTACTGAAAGAAGTCAAATTGCAGGAAGCGGTGCCCTGCAAGACCTTTTTGAGGCTGTTCAAGCCAACTCAAGTGCAGTTTGCTTTGTAGGGTTTATCCAATTTGAATTAAATGCCTATGTACAGCGGATTGCTCCAGAATATAAAAATGAAATATTGCGGTATGTTACACGCTATCAATCTGCGGATAAACTATATTTATCGATCAATTTGGAAACGTTGATTGCTAGTTTATTGGAAAAAAAGCAAGAGGGCTTTTTAACTCGATATCTTGATTCAGAGGATTCCATCGCATCATCTCATGAGACCATGTCATATTTAGCCCGCTGGTTCCCTGCTTCATTGAACCATCGGGTTTGGAGCGATCCAGATTTGTTCCATTCAATAGTAAGAAAGGGATGCTGGCCTTTGTCACCATATGCAACCTGGTTGTTGTTTTATCTTGCATCTGCTGGTAAGCATCTTCAGGAGCGTTCAGCACTTGCTCTATTGGGGAATACATTTCAACGATTTGGTCAGACAAAAATCGAATCAGGATCGAGCTGGTCAATCAGTTCCGTTGATTTATGGTCGGACGACTTGGAACGGGACCTGATTATCTCAGAAGATACAGGACAGCAAGGTTCCATCACTCATTCCTATGCTACTGTAATGGCAAAGCATGGGAACCGACTTTCAAACGATCAAATAAAATTACTTCGGGCGATTGTCCTATCATCCAAACTTGGACTAATGGCTAAGGAGAAAGATG
>Ga0114934_10002408_pt1 | contig 11941 bp, 6 predicted proteins | sample 4SBtaG_2_FD_99695 | JGI IMG/M metagenome (GOLD analysis project Ga0114934, IMG submission 99695) | Deep subsurface microbial communities from Kolumbo volcano to uncover new lineages of life (NeLLi) - 4SBTROV10_white metaG | ecosystem: Environmental > Aquatic > Marine > Volcanic ...
GAAGTTGTCATTCTGAACAAGCGTAGCGGGTGAAGAATCGCATCATTTACCCGCCAAAGGCCGGGGAAAATACCGGCAGCTAGGCACAAATGGACCCACCAATAATGAGCTGGATCATTTCATTCTGTTCCAACGGGACGTCATTGGATTCATCTCCCAGTGTTTTTTCCGTCCCAATGGGGACGGTTGAAAATAGACCGCCAGCTTACTGGCAGGCGTCGTTCCGGAATTGCGATTTCAAAAAATACACACCCCACCCCGCCGATTGGCAGGGGCACCCCTCTTGTTAGAGGGGACTGGGCTTGATTCGTTTGCCAGTTGGCGGACGAAGACGGGGTGTATTGCTTTAACTCTTGGGCGCAAGATAATTTTGTTGAAATAATTTGTGAAAACCAAGCCCTCTAAATGTCTATTTTGCATAATTAGTAGAGTTTTCACATTTAACAGTGGCTTTTTGAATATTTATTTATTATATTCAAAGGAATTTCAAAGTATTAATCTATTTAAAAGGAGAATTCCCACAATGAAAAAGTATGTCATTTTCCCCATTTTGGCCCTTCTTTTGTTGGCTTCATGCGGAAAGAAGCAAGAAGGTGTAGTTTTACAAAAGGGCACGCCTGCCTATGAATTGGCAAAAGCCATTTCCGTAAAAGTTCCTTACCTGAGTCCGGATAAAAACAATGTCATTGTAACAACGAAGGATTTTAAAATTACCTCAGGTGAAATTTTTCAAAATTTGATGGAAAGCTCCGGCAAGCGAACAGAACAATTGAAGGCAATGGGCGCGGATCGCCTGAAAACGATCATCAAACAAACTGCCGCCAATCTTGCCGAGAAAAAATTGCTTTTGAAATCTGCTCAAAAAGCCAATATTACTGTAACGGATGCCGAATTAGACAGTGTTTTAAATCTTCAATACAAGCGCACCGGTGGTCAGGAGAAATTTAATAACTGGTTAACCCAGAACGGGATCAGCCTGGATTACGTAAAAAACGAAACCCGTAATATTTTGACGATTCAAAAATATCTGGACAAACGATTAGCCGATTCCACAAAGGTCACGGAAAAAGAAATTCAAACCGTTTATAACGAACCCAAAACGGTCACCGTACGTCACATTCTTTTGTTGACTCAGGGAAAGAGCGATTCCGCGAAAAAGGCTATCCGTAAGAAAATGGAGGGGATTTTGACGCGCGCAAAAAGGGGAGAGGATTTTGCAAAACTGGCCAAGGAATATTCGGAAGATCCCGGCTCAAAGGATAAGGGTGGATTGTATCAGGATTTTGGCCGGGGGAAAATGGTGAAACCCTTTGAAGATGCCGCGTTTAATACGCCGGTTGGTCAGCTTAGTGGTATTATTGAAACCCGGTATGGATATCATATTTTAAAGGTTATCAATCGAAAAAAAGAAACCCGCCCATTGAAAGATGTTCGCGGGCAGATTGAAGCTCAGCTTAAACGGAAAAAACAGAGCGAAGCCTACGGTAAATTGATCAAGAAATTAAAAGATGAAGCCGGATATGAATTGGCGGATTTTTAAATAACTCTAATATTTTGAATAAAAGCCACCTTTTGCGGGTGGCTTTTTTGTTGGAGAAATTTTATCTGAGACACCAATGGGCCAAAAACGGCTTGTGATGTCGTTTAATATTTTGTAAATTTAAGTGAATGGGTTGGCTTTAAGAAGACTCAAGCAGCTGTGTATTTTTTTCCGGTTATTTTGAACAATCATCACAATTATTGTAGCAAAAATGTTTGTAGAATCCGCAATGGCAAAGATTCCAAAAGGGCCTTGGTCATTCTATTGTAAATACGGTGATGGAGCTTAAAAGGTTGATAATTTCAGTGGTGCTTTGGGTATGTGTTCTTTTTCAATTTTGGGTGATTTTTACCCAGCCGTTCCCCGGATTAATGAGACATTTAAATAATTTTCCTTTGAAAATTCCTTTTTCGAAAAGCAAGGGGTTCGCTCTTTAAAGACTAAACAAAAGGAGTGAAATATGTCCACAAGTGCTTTAATAACCGAAAATGACCGAATGCTTCGGCAAAAGGTGCAGGATTTCGTTTCCTGGGTTCCGAAAGAACTTTTGCTGAGGATGGATCGAGACGAGGTTCTTTACCCGAAGGAATTTTTGCGGGAAGCCGGGAATCGTGGTCTTTTGGGATTACGTTTTGATCAGAAATGGGGGGGATCAGGTCTGCCCTGGACGTCAGAACTTGTGGCTCTGGAAGAACTTGGCGTTTTGGGAACATCGCTGGCGTGCCTTTATTCGCTGGTTTCCATCGTGGGTGAAGCCATTCATGTGTTCGGAACGGACGAACAAAAAGAGCGGTTTCTGAAACCCATGATTGAGGGAAAACTGACGCCGGCAGAAGGTTTGACGGAACCCCGGGGCGGCTCCGACTTTTTTGCAGCCACCACAAAAGCCCGCCGCGAGGGGAACATGTTTTATTTGACCGGTCAAAAGCGGTTTGTTGTGGGCGCTGAGGGCGCTGATCTGATTTTAGTCTACGGGAAAGTGGAGGGCATTGATGACCCGAAAAAGGCAATGACCGCTTTTTTGGTGGAACGGGGCTCGGGCGTTTCTGTGGAGCATGTCTACGGATTAATGGGAACACGCGGCGGGGGAACCGGTCGGTTGGTCTTTCGGGACGCCCCCGTGCCGCTTAAAAATGTCTTGGGCGGCGAGGCCGGTATCGGAAACGGCACGCGGGTGTTTCATCAAATGATGATTCCGGAACGGCTCACGTCCGCAGGAGGTGCTGTGGGAATGGGACGGGCGGCCATTGAAGTGGCGGCCAGGTATGCCGATAAACGGAAGGCATTCGGACAAAAGATAAGGCGTTTTGAAGCCGTCAGCTTCAAAGTGGCCGAGAGTCTGACGCTTTTGGATGCGGCGCGCGCCTTGAATCATGCTGCAGGCGCTGCGGTGGATACGGGAAAATCCCCCGGAAAGGTGAGGCGGTTGGTTTCCGAAGCCAAGAAATTTTCTACAGAGTCGGCCTGGACGGTGGTCAATCATGCCATGCAGATTTTGGGCGGAATTGGCTACACAAACATTTTCCCGGTGGAAAGAATGCTTCGCGACGTGCGCCTGATCACCATCTGGACGGGAACCAACGAAATCATGGATCTGGTGATTCAGCACGAATTTTACAAGGAGTTTCTATCCAATCCTCCAAAAGGCCGGGATATCGAAGACGATGCGGAAGGATCGGATTTGACAGAAGAAAAGGTATACAACGACGAGGAATAGAAAAAAAGGAGCATAAAAAAATTCCCTGTTGAAGTGTGACAGGATTTACAAGATTAACGATGGCTTTTTTGATTTTTTATGCTGTTCAATTTTGTCGGAAAAATGGGCGCATTCCGCGGACGCGCTTCAAAAAATATTGTAAATCCGATCCATAATTTGTTTGCCGGTTGTCTGCTGCCAGCGAGCGGCACGGGCAATTTATCTTCAAAAAAAATCTTGATTTTTTGGGGAAAATAGTTTATTTTATTTTTTGAAATTGAAAATGCGGCGGTTTAGCTCAGTTGGTTAGAGCAGCGGAATCATAATCCGCGTGTCCGGGGTTCGAGTCCCTGAACCGCCACTACAAAGAGCCTTTTATGAAAATGAAAGGCTCTTTTTTTTGGCTTCTCCGAAAAATGACGGTTTTCTGAAATTTCACCCACATTCCCATTTCCCTCAATTTGCCGGCTGGTACAAAACTTGCTCATTAATTAGCCGCTTTTGGTTTTATAGGATTTAAAGCCCGGTAACTGGCAGAATTCAGACCGAGTTGCCTGGAAATTGTTCAATAATCGAAAATGAGGAGAGCTAACAATGAAAAAACAGTTTCTATTTATTCAGATAATAGCCGTGCTATTGATTATTTTTATCGGACAGCGGCAGGCGCGTGCCTGGGCTCTGGCAGACAGTGTGTACCATGAAAACTCCTTTGCACTCGAGGATGCGAACAATGACTGGAACGGCGATGGTCAACCTGACGGCACAGACCGCTTTGGAGGCACTCCGAATGACGGAATTCTTCAATGGCCGGCCGGCATCCATTTGGTTGAAGGTGGATTTCCAGACTATATGGTGGATCCGAAGAGCCAATTGGTGATTTTATCCGGTTCTGTGGTTTGTGCCTCAATTAATCTGGCCGATAGTTCTTTGCTAAAGGCTGACGGGACAACTTTTCGCACCCTCAATACCCATTCCCCGATACAAATCCTTTATGGCAATGGAGCTAAACTCTCTTTTAATGGGTGCATTTTTGACACCCTTTCATCGGTGGCTCCGGGGGTTGGCGCAAAGGGGGAAATTCAATTAATCGATTGCGATTTAACCGACCAAATGGGTTCAAATAGTTCTTCTACATTTGACGTCACGTGTTCTCAATTAACCATCGAAAGGAGCCGATTGTCCCTTCGGCACGGCGCAAAAATTTCTTCTGATTCTATTTTCTTCAATGAGACGAAATTCTACCTCTATCAACCCCTTGTCAAAAACTGGGTTTCCGACGGAATGTTTTCTATTTTTGTTCAGGAGCTTTCTTATCTTTGGAATGGCTCCGTTTATCTTCAGCAGCCCTCTTTTGTCGATATTCAAAGATGCCGGTTCGAGGGACAGGGTGGATTCAGCTTAACCATTGAAGCTTCCGCCGCTGCAGAAGCAAATATTAACAATTGTTCTTTTCTGAATGCAGCGGTAGGTCTTTGGGTGCCCAATCAGTTTTTGCAATGGAGCAACTTTACGTGGAACTACTGGGATGGAGCCCGCGGCCCGCACATTTATCGGTTTGACCGTTCCAGCTCTTCCTTCAGGAAGGGTTTCGATTTTTACGAGGACCGCCCCAGTGACGGGGTTCTTCTCGCGGTTCATACGGAGCCCCAAGCCGATTACGCAATTCCTTTTGATCCGTATATTTCGAGTGACCCCGAGGACGACTCCGCCGATAGTGATTTAGACGGACTCACGAATAATCAGGAAGAAAACATTTGGGGAACCGATCCGCTCAATCCGGATACGGACGGCGATGGCATTCTCGATGGGATTGAAGTGAAAAATGGCACCAACCCCCTTGATCCGTTTGACCCTTCATTTAGGCGGCCGAAAATCACGAAATCGGATTCGGCGCTTCGTGAACAGGCCAGCGAGGATATCCTTCGAGCGTTTCCCTCCGAAACAGCCGACACCCTGCAACAGGCTCTCCAAACGCTTTTTCCGAGTGGACAGGCTGATTTATTTCGTCAGGTATTTTGGAAAGTGGCGGATGAAAGCATTCTGGAGAATTTGTTTGATTCTTTTGGCGACGACACCGACCTGATCTCCTCACTTGATCCGACACAGGATCAGAACTGGCTGATCAATGTTTATCTGAACGGTTTCATTCAAGACCACTACGATTCGGCCGCTTACACATCCCGAATGAATGAGTGGGTGAAAAATGCCCCGGACAGCCTCAATAATCTGCTGAGGCGAAAACATGCCCCGGATATCCCCGGTGAGTACCGGATGAATAAATTCCAGAAAGGCGTGGGCATTTACAAATCGTCGGCTGACAAAAAGGCGGGCGTGCTTTTTACGAGAAAGGACGTTCGTAAAAATCCCGCTCTGATCGGCGAACAGGAAAAGGGAGCCATCAATGCCATGGAAGAGGTCGGGAAAATCGTTGAAAAAGTGGATAAAACCGGAATAATTTCAAAAATCTACAGCACGGATCTCGTTACAGGCGTTCTAAAAGCAGGAATTAAAAATGTCAAAGCGAGCATATCCGGACAGGGGCAGCTTTTTCGGGTAAATAGGGACAATAGCAAATATGTCAGCAATCCGCCACCGGTTCAAACGGATCTGTTCATTGCGAAAAAACAGGTTGTCACGGTACAAAATGTAGGACAAATTAGCACAGTGCTTACCGATGATAACGGGGACATCAAATACATTCTTGTTAGTGGCAAAATCTTTAAAAATGACACCCAAAATTGGAGCTGGTTTCGGCGTTCATGGGCATCCAAATTTGTCGGCGGTATTCCAGACCAACTGATTCCCCTGATACCGGTGGACATCGCAAAAGGCATTTACAAAGTGGACGCGCGGAAAATTCCACCCAATCTGGCACCGGCGCATCCCCTGATGAAAGCGATGAACTCAGATAGCAGCAGTGCTTTTTTTGCCATCAGTGATTCGGATAGCGACGGCGTGGCCGATGCCATTTTGCTGGATTCCAATGGGAATCGCGTCTTTGACACATTTCTGTTATCGACAATGGGCAACACGTTCGGCTATAATATTGTGAAAGCAGACACCAACGAGGACGGCCGTATCGATCTGATTTTCGCCGATCTCGATGGAAGGGGAATGCCGGACGCCGTTGATCTGAATGCTGACGGAAAATTTGATGCCTTTGACACCAATGGAGATGGCCTTCTTGATCGAATTGACATGGATTATGATGGACGGTTTGACGCCCTGGATGTCAACCTGGATGGCCAGTTAGATTTGTTTTTCCTTTCCGGTTCAGAGAATCTCGGAGTTTCACAAGAAAACAAAAATCCCCCCAGAAGTTTTGCGTGTTCTCCGGTGTATCCGAACCCGGCATCATTTGGTCAGAGGCTTTCGTTTTCGTACGAATTGGGTGGGTTGGCGGATGTGAAAATTGGGATTTACAACGTTCTCGGCCAGAAGTTGGCAGAATGGAATCTGAATCAAAAACCGGTCGGGCGGTACCGGTTTGATTGGGACGGAAGGAATGAAAATGGCCTCCGGCTGCCCGGTGGTCTTTACTTTATTCGTTTCTCTGCGAATGGCGGCCGAGCGTTTCGGGCTGTGCGAAAAGTGGTGCTGTTACGCTGATGGTTCTTTTTTCCCCTTTCCCCGGCAATAGTTTTAGGATTGCCGGGTTTTTTGTTTTCTTAAATGATTTAAAAATACATGTGCTTGCGGGCAAATTTCATTTTATAAAAGAGTTGCAATTTCCTTAAAATTTTCGTTAATTACACCCATGCAATTCATGTGGCAATTTTTCAAGAAGTTTAAGAATTTCGCCCGCGAGCGGCAATTAATCGGTCCGGGAGACGCCCTTTTGGTGGCAGTTTCCGGCGGCGTGGACTCCGTCGTTTTGGTGGATCTTTTGCGGCAGGTTCAATCGGAGTGGAAGCTGCGCCTGAAAATCATTCATCTGAATCACGGTATTCGGGGCAGTGAGGCTGACCGGGACGAGGTTTTTGTGCGAAGCTTGGCGAAGCAGCTTCAAATCGATGTTATTATTGAAAAACAGGATGTTCCGGCCTATCAGGAGGAGCACGGACTCGGCCTTGAAGAGGCCGCACGGGAAGTTCGATACCAATTTTATGAACGGATTTTGGCGGAAACCGGATTCAAGCGGGTGGCTCTGGGGCATCAGAAAAATGATCAAGCGGAAACGATCCTTGCCAATTTTTTGCGAGGGGCCGGAATAAGCGGACTGAGCGGAATTCCGGTTCGAAGAGGCCCGTTTATCCGCCCGCTGCTTTGGGCGTCGCGCGAGGAAATTCTTCGGTACGCCGGAGAAAGAAAACTCGATTTTAACGAGGACACTTCAAACGCAGATGTGGGCTATCGGCGAAACCGAATCCGTCACGAGTTGCTTCCCTATTTGGAGAAACATTTTAATCCTGAAATTGTTGAACACACCAGCCAGCTGGGAGCCGTCTTTTCAGAAGTGGAATCATTTCTGATTGCAAAGGCTCGTGAATCGGCGGAAAACTGTATTCTTTTACAAAATCAATCAAAAATTATCCTTGATATTGGTAAATTTTCGAAGTATTTTAATATAGTAAAGAAATATATTTTAAGAGACTTTTTGCAAAAAATGGGGGTGGAAAGCTCATATTTAACATTTAAAATGTATGAAACGCTTCTTAGCCTGGTGTCAAAAGGTACAAAAGGGAGGAAGATTCCAATTACCCCGGATGTTACCATTTTGGTTGACCATGCCGGGTTAGTGATTCAAAAGACACAGCCGTTTCAAAATATTCTGCTTTCCATTGAACCCGGTCAAAAGTATACGTTGGAAGAATACGGGATTCATTTCTTGTCGCGTTTCAGTTCTGATCCGCGAGAGTTTCATCGATTTACCGACAATCCGACAGTTGAGTGGGTTGATTGGAATTTGCTTAGGGGCAAGCAATTATCTCTTCGCCCGTGGCGGCAAGGCGATCGATTTTTTCCATTGGGACTGGGCGGACAAAAGAAAATTTCCGACTTTTTAATCGATGAGAAAATTCCTTTCCACGAAAGAAAGCAGGTATTGGTCTTCACAGCTAACGGAGAAATTGTTTGGGTTTGCGGGTTTCGATTGGATAATCGCTTTAGGGTGACAAAAGCTACCAAAAGAAGCCTTGAGCTAATAATTGATAAAATAGGCTATTAATATGCGAAGCGAACAAAATCTATTACAAGACGTTTTAAAAAAGGAAGAATTTGAAGTCTATATTTCTGAGGAAGATATCCATCGACGGACAAAAGAATTAGGACGACAAATTGCTGACGATTATGAAGGCCGCGTGCCCATTTTTGTGGGGGTTCTAAACGGCAGCTTCATTTTCTTGGCTGATTTGATTCGGGAAGTTCCTATTGATTGTGAGATTGATTTTCTGAAAATTTCCAGTTACGGAGATGAGAAAATTTCCAGTGGAAACGTTTCCTTGCTCAAGGCTTTGGATTGTGAAATTGAGGATAGAGATTTGATCGTGGTGGAAGATATTGTGGATTCGGGGCTTTCCATCCAATATATGCGAAAAATAATTACCGCCATGAAACCGCGATCCTTAAAATTTGTAACGCTTCTATTAAAAGAACGGGATAATTCCATTGCTGCGCCAATCGACTATGTGGGATTTAGAATTCCCGATAAATTTGTCATTGGCTATGGATTGGATTACAAACAAAAACTGCGCAATTTGCGTGCAATTTACATTGAAAAAGAAAGTAACGTGGAGTAAAATAGATGTTTAATCATTCCGGAATAAGTGAACTGAAAACCAATAAACCCGGCCGAAAAACAATGCCCAAACGGCCAACGCTTCCGAAGCGTTCAAAAAATCAGAAGGGAAATACTTCGGGTGGAAACAATACCCCTAATGATAATAATGGGGGCTGGAAACGTTATTCCCGATCGATTACAATCTGGATTTTGATCATCCTTGGATCGATCCTGTTTGCACAAGCTTTTAGTAATCTTGGGCGAAAAGGCGAACAGGTCATTGGTTACAGTGAATATCAGCGTTTGCTGCAGGCCAATGAAATTGAACGTGCAGTCATAAAAGACCACGAATTTCACGGCGTTTTGAAACATGAAAGCGCAACGAAGATTGGGGGGCGGGTTGTTAATTATAAGCGATTTAAGGTCATGTTGCCATTTGTAAATAAAGAGATGCTGGATCAATGGGACAAGGCCGGAATCAAATACGATTTTCGCGAAAAGTCCACGGATTGGCTTGGGTACTTGCTTAACCTGCTTCCCTGGATTGCTCTGGCAGCCATCTGGTTCTATTTGCTCAAACGGATGCAGGGAGGGGGAAGCAAAGGAATTTTCTCCTTTGGAAAATCCCGTGCAAAGCTCATGATGCAGGATAAGTTGAGGGTTACGTTTGACGACGTGGCTGGTGCTGACGAAGCTAAGCAGGAATTACTTGAAATTATTGATTTTTTAAAGGATCCGGGAAAATTCCAGCGGTTGGGTGGTCGAATTCCCAAAGGAGCACTTTTGTTAGGTCCTCCCGGAACCGGGAAAACGCTGCTGGCAAAGGCGGTGGCCGGTGAGGCGGGCGTGCCGTTTTTCAGTATCAGCGGTGCTGATTTTGTAGAAATGTTTGTCGGTGTAGGGGCATCCCGTGTTCGGGATTTATTTGAACAGGCTAAGAAAAACGCACCCTGCATTATTTTTATTGATGAAATTGACGCCGTAGGGCGGCACCGTGGTGCCGGATTGGGTGGTGGCCATGATGAACGCGAGCAAACCCTGAACCAGCTCCTGGTGGAAATGGACGGCTTCGATTCCAACGAAGGTGTTATTCTGATTGCGGCTACAAACCGTCCGGATGTTTTGGATCAGGCGCTGTTGCGCCCGGGCCGATTTGACCGTCAGATTGTGGTGGATCGCCCAGACGTGCGCGGTCGCGAGGGTATTCTCCGTGTCCATACGCGCAAAATTCCTCTTGACAAAGATGTTGATCTGGAAATCATCGCCAAAGGAACACCGGGATTTTCTGGTGCCGATCTGGCGAATCTCGTAAACGAAGCTGCCCTTATGGCTGCCCGAAAAAATAAAAAAAGCGTCGAAATGGATGATTTCGAGGAGGCCAAAGACAAGGTGCTCATGGGGGTGGAACGCAAGAGCATGATCATCAGCGATGACGAAAAACGGAGTACCTCCTACCACGAATCAGGGCACGTGTTGGTGGCAAAGCTCACACCCGGTTCCGATCCCGTACACAAAGTAACCATTATTCCGCGTGGGCGAGCGCTGGGAATCACTTCCTACCTGCCGATCGACGAGCGCCACAGCTATTCGAAGGAGTATTTGGAAACGCGGCTGGTTCATCTACTGGGTGGCCGTGCTGCTGAAAAGATTGTTTTGAATCACTACACCACCGGCGCTGGTAATGATATTGACCGCGCGACGGAAATGGCTCGGAAAATGGTTTGCGAGTGGGGAATGAGTGAAAAACTGGGGCCTGTGACGTTCGGCAAAAAGGACGAGGAAATTTTCATTGGCCGTGAAATTGCACAGCATCGGGATTACAGTGAGGAAACAGCAAAAATCATTGACGGAGAAGTGAAGCGCATCGTCCAAGAAGCCGCCGATAAGGCCGAAAAATTACTGCGCGACAATATCGACTTGCTTCACCGACTGGCTGAAGCCCTATTGGAATATGAAATTTTGGATGGCCATCAGATTGATCAAATTATCGCAGGCGAGGCAATAACGCCGCCCAAAAATAAAAAAACCTCCGGTGGCACAGCGAAAAGAAAGCCGCGTCGTCGGAAAAAAGTGGAGGCGGAATTAAAAACAACCCCGGCAAAAGAATCTGAACATCAGATCAGTTCGAGCCCGGATGAAGGAGAGCATTCATAAGAATTTAGGATGAATTCATGATCAGGCAATGGTTCGGGGTTCTCTCGGCAGATGTGCCGGGGGGATTTTGGGTGTGGATCGTATTAATCCTGATCGGGTGGTTTACTGCCTGGTTTGTCTATCGAACGTCAGAAATTGTAGACAGGCGAAAATTCATTAAATGGCTTATGTGGATTTTTTTCCTGTCTATTTTTATTTATGGGGGGCTTTGGTGGATGTTCCGGCCCCCAATCCGACACGAACGTGTGGTACTTGCCAGCCCCGATGGCTTTTTGCGAGATTTTTCTCACTCGCAGGATTATGCGGTTCAGTACGAAGCCTTCCTCAAATTGTCCCGATGGCTTCCACCTGAAAAATTTATTGTGTATTCGCCTGATTGGGTGTACCGGGTGATTCCGAAAACCGGCCTCACCCAAAAAGATTCCATTCGCTCTTTCCTAAAACGAATGAAAGCTGACAGGCTCGTGTGGGTTCAGTGGAATCCGAAATCGAGACAGCTTGTTTGCATGTCCGAGGAACTCGGCCGAAAAAGCGGGGGAAAGAATGATTCCTATTCGGGCAAAACACTTTCCGATGCGCTTGAAAAATGGGTCCGCAACTTTTACACGGAAAAGGACAGTTTGAAGCAATTCGCCCGATTACAACGGGTTGAATTTCAATCCACTCCGGATCAGTGGAGGCAATTTGCACAGGGAAAGCTGGAATTGTTCGCAGATGATTTGGGCGGTGCCGAAAAATCATTTCGAGAAATTCTAACCCATTCGCCTCACTCCTGTCTGGGTTGGGCGGGCTTGTCCGAAGTTTATCTTCAAAAGGTTGCTGCTAAACAAGC
>Ga0114934_10002409_pt1 | contig 11940 bp, 13 predicted proteins | sample 4SBtaG_2_FD_99695 | JGI IMG/M metagenome (GOLD analysis project Ga0114934, IMG submission 99695) | Deep subsurface microbial communities from Kolumbo volcano to uncover new lineages of life (NeLLi) - 4SBTROV10_white metaG | ecosystem: Environmental > Aquatic > Marine > Volcanic ...
TAATCCAAATATATTCAGACTAAAAACAGAAAATAGTTTTACCCGATAAAATTTCTTACTGCTTAAATTGTGAGATAAAATCTTTAGGGGTATCATAGTATCCCGAAATCAATGATTATTAATTAAACCCATTTTTTTAAATTGAGTCTATTTATGGGTAATGATACCAACTATTAAAGAAGAAATGAATTCAAGAGAATTACACTTACACCAATTCACAAGACAGTATTTACCTTTTAAAAATGGTGAATGGTCACAGGTGTCTGGTGATGCCAGTTTTCGCAAATATTTTCGTTGGCAACAAAAGGGGCCTTCAAAAGATGCACTAAAATCTATTATTGCCGTTGATGCACCTCCTCACTTAGAGGATATCAACCCCTTTATTAAAATTGCACAACACATGAAATTATCAGGGATAGATGTCCCCGAGATTTTGCAAGCAGATGAAAGCCAAGGCTTTATGCTGATAACTGATTTGGGTGATCGTTTACTTTTGGATGAACTCAATGATTCAAATGTTGATTATTGGTATCAGAAAGCAATTCAGCAGATTTACAAGATTCAAGATATGGGCAAAATATCGGGTTATCTATTACCCAGGTTTTCAAAACAATTAATGAATCAGGAGATGAATTATCTACCTAAATGGTATTTGGCCAAGCATTTAAAAAGCAAACCAGATTCTAAAACAAACGCTCAATTGGATTTAATATTTGCAAAATTAGTTGAAGTTGCCCAAAAACAACCCCAAGTAGTCGTTCATCTTGATTTCCATTCTAGAAATTTAATGGTTTTAAAAAATGATGAATTAGGAATTTTGGACTTTCAGGATATGAACTATGGACCTATTAGCTATGATTTAATTTCATTAATTAAAGATTGTTATATAAAATGGCCGACAAACAAAGTTGAGCAATGGATGCGCTCATACAATTCAGAAAATGAAAGACTGAAAAACATTTCTGATGATGAATTTATTTATTGGGCCGATATGATGTCCTTACAAAGACATATAAAAGTGGTTGGAATTTTCTCAAGGTTATATTGCCGAGATGGGAAAAAAGATTATTTGGTCGATATCCCTAATGTATTAGCATATATTGAGGATACCTTAGAAAAGCATTCCTGCTTCAGATGGTTGAAATCAAAAGTTTGCAAGGAATGGCTCCCGCAAACTTACATACAGAACAAAAAAATATTAGAAGGTGAAAACGAAAAATGAGTTGGTGGGGAAAAATAGTTGGCGGTACTTTAGGATTTATGATGGGAGGCCCCATAGGTGCGTTACTTGGAGCCTATGCGGGACATAATTTTGATTCTGGTTTAAATCAAAATTTTGGGACGACTTCCGCGTTCAAACTGGGTTCCCAGCAAAGAGTGCAGGCAGCATTTTTCACAGCGACCTTTTCAACATTAGGCTATATCGCAAAAGTCGATGGTCATGTGAGTAAAAGTGAAATTAATCTTGCAAAGTCTATCATGCAAGAGATGCAACTAAGCCCTGAACTAAAAAAAGCGGCACAGCAATTATTCAATCAAGGTAAACAATCGGGTTTTGATATTGAAAGTGTTCTGCAACAATTGAAGCGTGAAGTTAGTGGCAGAACGACATTAATTCAGTTATTCCTCGAAATACAAATAAGAGAAGCCAATGCTGACGGAAAAATTGATTCTGCTGAGTTAAGCGTATTAAAACATTTAGCTGCAATTTTGGGATTTAATGACTATCAATTAAACAGTATTATTAGTAGAGTACAAGCTGGGCATGCCTATCAAAATGATTTTAATCAAGGACAATCATCAGCAAATGCAATCGCTAACGCCTATCAAATTCTTGGCTTAACAAAAGATTGTTCAGAGCAGGAATTGAAACGCTCGTATCGAAGATTAATGGCCCAACACCATCCCGATAAATTGGTTGCTAAAGGATTACCTGAAGAGATGATTAAATTAGCTACAGAAAAAACTCAAGAAATCAAAGCAGCTTATGACCTCATAAAAAAAGCGAGAAAAAAATGAAAATAACATCACTCATTATAATGACCTTTTTTTGTTCACAAGTATTTGCTGAACAGGAAGTCACTGTGGGTTATGGGATGGGGATGGATAGCACGCTTATTCAGAGCAGTTCCATATCCAATGCCAATCAGTGGGAAGCCTCATGGTCTAAGAAACTTGATAAATCGTTCAATAATGATTGGGGCGCTTGGCAATGGTGGCTGCAAGCAGGATATATTCATTTACAAGGGCATCAAAATGGGATGACTGAATATTTAAATATTATAGAAGTTAAACCGATATTGAGATGGCTTCCAGGTCAGGCTCAAAAGGGATTTTTTTTAGAAGGCGGTCTCGGGTTGTCTTCATTATCAAAGAAACAATTTGAAACTATCAGGGTTCAAACTAAAGGTAATTTTACCATTCATTTTGGGACAGGATGGAAATGGTCTGATCAAATCCTCATGTCACTGCGTTATAGTCATTTTTCTAATGGCTACACCCATACCCCTAATCCAGGGTTAGATACTTTATCATTAAATTTACATTGGTCTTTTTAACACCCTCAGATCAAAACTCAGTTCATTGAGACTTATTTTCTTTAGATTGGTGATTAAGCCAAGCAGTGATCATCCTAGTTAGTGAAGATCCTAAATGAGAAAAGTTCAAATCAGCACCATTTATGATAATCTGGCGGTAGGAAATATCTGAACTCTTTAATCGGTTTTTACGCTGTTTAAAAAGAAAAGGTTCAGTGTCTTCTATATTTTGGCTAAGTAACTCAAATACCTTTAAATGATTACTGATAATTTTTTGGGACAAGGGTGATTTTTTTATGGGTAGCAAATTTACTAGAATAACACCTTTAAATTTATTTAATTGAGGGTGTTTGATCAAATTTGTATTATTACCCTGTAACAATAAATACCAATCGCCACTATTATCCTTACTATATTGGTTGATAGTCGCACTGAATAGTGCATTTTGTTTTTTTTGAGCATCTTCTTTAGAAAGGCCAGATCCTAATTGTAAACTTAACATAACCGTAGACCAACCCGATTTGGCGGCATCAAGAGCCAAACGATTTAAGCTTTCAGATTCGGTTATTCTTTGTCTGTTATCGGGTATTATCAGTAACAAACCTTTTCTTTGTCCTATTTCATCTTGATGATAGAGCGATAAGTATTTTTTAGCACCTTGTGTGATCCAAATCACATCTTGATCTTTTATATTTTTAGCAATGGTTTGTTGAATGAGTTGGTGATTAGGATAGGGGGCATTCTGAACTTGTGTTACTGTTTTATCGACGGGTTTTTCTGTGCTATCTACCGTTTGATTATCTTGCTTGGCAAAGATTGGAGTGTATGGAAGAAAAATCAAAAGCCATAAATGTCCCCATGGCTTGAAAGACGGCCATGAAATTATTGAGTGGACTTTTTGTAGAAAAATATTGAATGCAATCATAATTGTTCATATCGGCATCAAGACTAGATAATTAAATATTCCAATCTAAGTTTTAGGAGAATTGTAGGAGAGCTTGGAGGGTCAAAAAACTAATCTACTGCTCACCTCCATCTTGAATGATTATAGGTATACAATAAACCTATTATGAATTATCAAGAAGCCTCATGAAACCTCAAGATAATATTCAGTTGCTTATCGTACAAATGCAAATATTTTGGCATGATGCTAAAGCCAATTGTCAACAGATAGAACAGAAATTGCAAAAAGACGTTCAACCACATGATATCGTATTGCTCCCGGAAATGTTTAATAGCGGTTTTTCTATGCAACCTAACAAAGTTGCAGAAACCATGTCAGGAGAAACCATGACTTGGCTAAGAAATATGGCCAAAAAATACGATTGTGTCATAGTTGGCTCCTTAGCCATTAAGGAAAATGGGCAATGTTTTAACCGAATGGTCTGGATGAATGCCGATGGAACCTATCAATACTACGATAAAAAACATCTTTTTAGACTAGCAGGAGAACATGAACGCTATAGCCCAGGACAAGAAAGAGTTGTCGTTACTCATAAAGGATGGCGATTTTTATTACAAGTTTGTTATGACCTCAGGTTTCCTGTTTGGTGCAGACAAAAAAATATGGATTATGATGTGATGTTACTCGTGGCGAATTGGCCCGATGCCAGAGCTAATGCCTGGAATGCTCTCATCCCAGCTCGAGCGATTGAAAACCAGTGCTATGTTGTCGCGGTCAATCGTGTGGGCGCGGATGCCAAAAAATTAATTTATGCGGGGGATAGTCAAGCGCAAGATTATTTAGGTCGTACTGTTTGTCATTTAGGTGATTCTCAAGAAAATAAGAACGTTATTCTCAATTATATGGACCTTTTACAATCTCGTGAGCAGTTCCCATTTTACCAAGATGCCGATAATTTCGCTTAATAGAAGAGAATTTCTGGTTTTTTGCTATACCCTTTAGTACAATTAGCACCAATTTTGTCGTCTCTTTTTTTGATTCTTTTTGAAATTGACCTGTTTTGGGCTATTTGATTAAAATAATATCGGCTCAGGATATGGTTGATGCGTACCAATTTCAGAGTTAATGACATTGATTTCAATAAGTTACGACACACCTTCAGAATATTCTGAAATTCATTAATTAGCCATCTATAGTCTTGATAGTTATATTGTGAATAATGAATTCTGTTCTATTTTGTTAAACTGGAGAAAATGGGGATGGCTTTAGGCAAATACCTGAAACTGGCTTTAATGACTTTATTGTCAATTTTTGTCAGTCAAAATGCCTTCGCTGCGCTGAATTTTAACCTTCGAAAAGGGGTTACTGATGTCAGCCACGAAGTATATCATTTACACATGACAATTTTTTGGGTCAGTGTAATTATTGCGGTTATAGTTTTTGGTGCAATTTTTTATTCGGTCTTTGCCCATCGACGTTCAAAACACCCTGTACCTGCAAAATTTCACCATTCTACTACGGTAGAAATCATCTGGACGACCATACCTTTTTTAATTTTGATTGCTTTTGCATTACCTGCAACCCGTACCTTAATACAAATTGAGGACAACTCTAAAGCAGATGTTAATGTATTAGTAACGGGTTATCGTTGGTATTGGCAATATAAGTATATGGATGGTCCAGCCAAAGGTATTTCTTTTTATTCAAAGCTTTCAACGCCAAAAGATCAATATGAAGGTGTCATCGGTAAAGATGGCAAAAAAACCTTTGCTCCCAGAGATAAAAATTATCTTTTGGAAGTTGATCACCCTCTAGTGATTCCTACCGGTAAAAAAGTACGCTTTTTGGTGACATCTAAAGACGTTATTCATTCTTGGTTCATGCCAGATTTTGCCATTAAGCAAGATGCGGTTCCGGGTTTTATTAATGAAGCTTGGGCTAAGGTTCCTAAACCCGGTATTTATCGAGGTCAATGTGCTGAGCTTTGTGGTAAAGGTCATGGATTCATGCCTATCGTCGTAGACGTTAAATCTCCTGCAGATTTTGAGCAATGGGCTAGCGATCAAAAACAACAAATTGCAAAAGCAAAAGCTGCCGCAGAAGCTGCCGCAGCTCAAAGTTGGAGCAAAGAGAAATTGATGGCTTTGGGTAAAAAAGTTTTCGCGAAAACTTGTTCAACTTGTCATGGTCCACAAGGTAAAGGGATGGGGCCATTCCCAGCATTGGATGGTAGTAAAATTGCTACAGGTCCTGTTGCTAATCATATTCATATAGTGACCCATGGTGGTAAAAAAGGAATGCCAGCTTGGAAAGGTGTCTTAAGCGATGCTGATATAGCAGCCGTTATTACCTTTGAAAGAAACTCCTGGTCGAATAAGACCGGGGATATTGTTCAACCAGCAGATATAGCAAATACTAAATAGGAGCGTGATCATGGGTACTATTACAGATACACATACTGAAGCACACGCTGATCACCACGATCATAAGGCAAAAGGTATAACGCGTTGGTTGTTTACAACCAATCATAAAGACATAGGTACAATGTACTTAGTATTTTCGCTCATCATGTTTTTTATTGGTGGTGCGATGGCTATGGTGATTCGTGCCGAATTATTTGAACCCGGATTGCAAATAGTTGACCCTCATTTTTTCAATGAAATGACAACCATGCATGGTCTAATCATGGTTTTTGGTGCTGTGATGCCTTCCATGGTTGGATTTGCTAACTGGATGATTCCATTGATGATTGGCGCCCCTGATATGGCATTACCAAGAATGAACAACTGGTCGTTTTGGTTGTTACCTGTAGCATTTACCATCATGATGATAACGCCTTTCATGGATGGTGGTGGACCGGCTTTTGGGTGGACTTTTTATGCGCCGTTGTCTACAACGTTTGCTCCCAAAAGCACGGAGTATTTCATATTTGCAGTTCATATCATGGGAATTTCATCCATCATGGGAGCTATTAATGTCATTGTAACTATCATGAATATGCGTGCGCCTGGCATGACTTATATGAAAATGCCTTTATTTGTATGGACTTGGTTTGTCACCGCTTATTTATTGGTTGCAGTTATGCCCGTATTGGCTTCAGCCGTCACTATGGTACTAACCGATAGAAATTTTGGAACGAGCTTTTTTGATGCCGCTGGTGGGGGTGACCCCGTGATGTTCCAGCATATTTTCTGGTTTTTTGGACACCCTGAAGTTTATATTATGATTTTGCCAGCTTTTGGTGTGGTATCTACCATAATTCCAACCTTCGCCCGTAAAAAATTATTTGGTTATTCTTCAATGGTTTATGCAACCGGTTCCATTGCATTTTTGTCATTCCTAGTTTGGATGCACCACATGTTCACAACTGGCATGCCCATCGCCGCTGAATTATTCTTCATGTATGCAACTATGCTCATTGCAGTACCCACCGGTGTGAAAATATTTAACTGGGTAGCCACTATTTGGCAGGGATCATTAACTTTTGAAACCCCCATGTTATTTGCCCTTTCATTTGTCATCTTATTCACTATCGGTGGTTTATCTGGTGTTATGATGTCTATAGCCCCCTTAGATTCCCAATACCATGATACTTATTTCATTGTTGCCCATTTCCACTATGTTCTCTTCCCTGGTGCTATTTTTGGAGGATTTGCAGCGACTTATTACTGGATACCCAAATGGACTGGCAAAATGTATAACGAGACTTTGGGTAAAATCCATTTTTGGTTATCCATGATTTTTGTCAACTTGACTTTCTTCCCCATGCATTTCTCAGGTCTAGCGGGAATGCCAAGAAGGATCCCTGATTACTCATTACAATTTGCGGATTTTAATATGTGGTCTAGTATTGGTGCATTTGGACTTGGCTTAACCCAGTTGCTTTTTGTATATATGTTAATATCAACAGTTAGACATGGTAAAACAGCCCCTCAAAAACCCTGGGAAGGTGCTGAAGGATTGGAATGGACCGTTCCTTCACCAGCGCCTTACCACACTTTTACTACACCACCACACGTAGATTAAAAGGATAAAAAAATGAGTACTCAAGGTAAAAATAAGAAAACACTGGGCCGATTGCTTTTATTCGCAGTCGGCATGGTAGGATTTTCTTTTGCTTTAGTTCCTTTGTATAATGTTTTTTGCAGTGTGACAGGTTTAAATGGAAAAACCGGGGGGAAAGTTAACCCTGTCGCTGGTATGAAAGTGCAGCAAAGAAAAATCAGGTTAGAATTTCTCACTATGGAACAAGGTGGGTTGAAAGACGACTTTCGGAGCAAACATTCGAGCATGGAAGTACATCCTGGGAAGATTTATCTAACTCATTTTCATGTGAAAAATAAGACCGATAAAGACGTTGTTCTGCAGGCGATACCTAGTATCGCACCTGGAGAATTAGCGGCATACCTGCATAAAACGGAATGTTTTTGTTTCACTCAACAAAAATTAAAAGCCGGTGAGGAAAAATGGATGCCAGTGAGGTTTTTTCTGGATACAGATTTCCCACAGGACTATAAAGAACTTACATTACAATATACATTATTTGACGTCACCAGCAGTGTTACTAAAAATACTGGAACTGGAAATTAATTTGGGTTTAACAACCTTTGGAGAATGAATATGACAGAATCACAATCCTATTACGTGCCCCCTCAAAGTAAATGGCCCATTATAGGAGCCGTTGCACTATTTTTAATTGCAACGGGTGCCGCCTCCACAATACATGATATGCAGAATCCTGAAGGTGGCAATGGCAAATGGTTACTCACAGCTGGTTTAACCGTATTATTGATTTTTTTAGTCGGCTGGTTCAGGGACATGATCAATGAATCATTGGCGGGTAAAAACAGCATTCAGGTGGGTAATTCTTACCGTAAAGGAATGGTCTGGTTTATTGGCTCGGAAGTGATGTTCTTTGCTGCTTTATTTGGTGCCTTGTTTTATGCAAGAGAATTATCTGTTCCTTGGTTAGCGGGCGCAAGTAATAATTACATGACCCATGAGATCTTGCATCCTGATTTTATTCCATCTTGGCCATTAACGCATACTCCAGATCCTTCAAAATATGGACCTTTTAACGCGTTATCTCCTTGGGGATTACCTTTTTTAAATACCATTTTATTGATAAGCAGCTCTATCAGTGTTACTTGGGCTCACCATGCCTTATTGGACGGCAATCGTAAAAAATTAATAGCAGGCTTAGCGATAACAGTCGCTTTAGGTGCGACATTCTTATTCTTTCAAGCCACAGAATATAAAGAGGCCTATGAGCATCTAGGTTTAACATTGCATTCTGGAATTTTTGGTTCAACATTCTTTATATTAACGGGATTTCATGGTTTACACGTAACCCTTGGAACTATCATGTTAATTACAATGTTAATTCGTTCCATAAAAGGTCATTTTACTGTGGACAATCACTTTGCATTTGAAGCCACATCTTGGTATTGGCACTTTGTTGACGTGGTATGGGTTGGTTTGTTTATATTTGTATATATTCTTTGATAAACCCAGACGTAAAAAAACCGAGTTTATCTCGGCTTTTTTACGTCTGTTCAAATCATGCAATTCTAGTTTCCAACTCCATGAGGGGTTAATGCGCCCGTTTGAATCCCGACAGCTATTAATATCACCATAATAACAGATGCAATGACCCTGACCGTTAAGGCATTAACCATCTTCTTATTTTGGCCCTTTTCTTTAACTAGAAAAACTGCACCACTGAATAAGCTGGCAATAATGATAAATAAATCTAAAAAGATGAGTATTTTAATCCACATAAAAAGCAATTTGGTATTGAAAAGAATGATATAATAGCACCAATTGTTAGAACACACTAACCCAATGTCTCAATCGAATCATGTCGAATCATCAAGATACTCCCATTGCAAAGAAAACAGCCTTAATCAGTATCTTTTTAGTGGTGTTGTTAAGCTTAATAAGACTGGGTTTTTGGCAGTTGCATCGGGCTGAAACGAAACGACAATTGTTGGCACAAAATCAATTGTTGAGTCAGCAAAAAGCATTGGATATTGGTGTTTTAAAAAAAGCACAAATTAAAAACTTTTTACCGGTTCATTTGCATGGACATTGGCTAGAAAAAGGCTCATTTTTTTTAGATAATCGCGTGTTGGATGGCAAATTAGGCTATAACCAATTTGCGTTGTTTTCAGATCATTCTGGCAAAATTGTTTGGGTAGATCGTGGGTGGACAGGATTTATGCATAAACGCTCATTCAGCAAAATAGCGACATCAAAGGGACAGCTGAATCTTGTAGGTAAAATTTATTTTCCTGAACCTTATAAGGTTGTTGCTTTACCGCAATTAAGTGTCGATAAACAGCAAATTCTTCCTGGATTGAATCTTGCTGTGATGTTACCCCAATTAAATAAACAAGGGTTAAAAGTTGAACCTTATATTGTCAGACAAACATTTCCAGATAATAATCCGCGCTTGATAAAAAAGTGGTTGGTAACTAATTTTCCCCCACAACGTCATATTGGTTATGCTATTCAATGGTTTTTAATGGCATTCGCTTTCATAATAGCGAGTGTGGTGTTTTATTATAAAAAGATAAAGGTAAATGATGAATCCTAATTCAGATCCCGCATCTCAAAAAAAATATAAAAGGACGTTAATTACTTTGGCAGCTTTGTTTATGTTGCCAATAATAATTGCCTATGTAGGTTGGTGGCAAGGGTGGTTTAATCAATTATCCAAAACCAATCATGGCAAGTTATTGAACCCGGTGATTACTTTCGAGCAAGCTAAATTCATGGATAGCAAAGGCTTAGTTCCTTTAAAAAGTTTTAAAAATCTATGGTGGATTATTTATATTTCTGCAGATAAAGATTGCCAATTAAGTTGCCAGGCAAATGCTTATTTAATCAATCAAGTGAGAACAGCACAGGCAAAAGAAACTGACCGAGTTGATCGATTAATGGTTCATGTAGGCAATGGATTTTCAGAGGCATCAAAAAGCTATGTTCGCGAACATTTTGAGGTTCATTTTTTCACAAAGTTATCACAGCAGTCCTTGTTATCGAAAAATAAAATTTATTTAATGGATCCTCATGGAAATATCATGCTGGAATATGATGCTGTAAAAGATGAGAAGGAAGCTGTTAAGAAAGGTGGGGATTTGGTAAAAGATTTGAAAAAACTCTTAAAAATATCTCAAATAGGTTGATAATAATCCAACAAACAAAAATATTGAGAATGATATTGAAAAAAAATAACCCTAAAGCCACATGGCGAGATTATTACGAAATGACTAAACCAAGGGTCGTTGCACTCTTATTGCTAACGGCTGTTATTGGTATGTTTCTCGCTACAAATCCTGAAGTTGATCCTTGGGTACCTTGGAATGTATTGCTATGGGGAACATTAGGGATAGGTTTTGCTGCTAGTGGCGCTGCAGTGGTTAATCATGTGGTGGATTATCGGGTTGATGCTATTATGGCAAGAACTGGATCACGCCCTATACCGACAGGTAAAATTCCACCTAAAAAGGCTATTTTATTTGCATTGGTATTATCAATATTATCAATGTTAATGTTAGGCTTTTTAATTAATTGGCTCACAGCCATATTGACTCTAGCTGGTCTGGTTGGTTATGCGTTCTTTTATACCATGTATCTAAAAAGAGCGACACCTCAAAACATTGTTGTTGGCGGTGTATCAGGGGCGATTCCACCCTTATTGGGTTGGACGGCATTGACGAATTCTGTCGATCCCGGTTCCTTATTGTTAGTTTTAATTATTTTCACATGGACACCGCCTCATTTCTGGGCTCTGGCTATTCACCGTCGAGATGATTATGCCAAAGCTGAAATACCTATGTTACCCGTGACTCACGGTATTACTTTTACAAAAACAATGACGCTGTTATATACCATCTTATTAGTGTTAACGACATTGTTGCCTTATCTCACGGGTATGAGTGGATTAATCTATTTAGTAGGAGCATTAATTTTGGGTTCAATATTTTTATTTAGAGCTTGGGAATTAAAATTTCATGCGAAAGCTAATTCTGCCATGAAAACATTCACTTTTTCCATAATGTATTTAATGTTGTTATTTTTAGTGTTACTTGTAGATCATTATATTTATTTAGTGCCTCAATTTTAATTAAGGCAGGTTGACTATTAGAGGAAAGATCGATGGATAAAAATGTTAAAACCGCTTTGTATTTACTCGTGTTAGTACTATTCATAGTGAGCGGATTTGTTTGGAATGTGGTGAGTCAATCACATCAATTTAAATTTAACGAAATCACGGTTTTTCCAAAGATAAAAGTGATTAGTAAATTTAAATTAATGGATGAAAAAAATCAGGTTTTTACTAATTCAAATTTACAAGGGAAATGGTCTTTAGTATTTTTTGGTTATACACATTGTCCAGATGTCTGCCCGACAACATTAGCTAACTTGAATAAAATTTATCGCAAGTTGTCATCTAAAGACCAACAAAAACTACACATTATTTTTGTTAGTGTA